>Ga0207761_1000078_pt1 | contig 28840 bp, 28 predicted proteins | sample LuqExpMetageno34_FD_187792 | JGI IMG/M metagenome (GOLD analysis project Ga0207761, IMG submission 187792) | Tropical forest soil microbial communities from Luquillo Experimental Forest, Puerto Rico - Sample 34 (SPAdes) | ecosystem: Environmental > Terrestrial > Soil > Tropical forest ... | reverse complement strand
AGTTTGGCGTTCCCGGTCGTTGGCCAGCCAGTCAAGCCGCAATTCCACGGTCGGACTCTCGCGCAGCGCCTTGGACACCAGGGCACGAAAGTCCGCCACGCGCGACGCCGCCACCACGGCGCAAATCCGCGCAGTACCTGTCCCAAACACGCTTTCGGCCACAACCGCCTCCCAATCCCTTGAAAATACGGCTTGTAGCACGTCTTACCTAAAGTGTAAAGTCTGGCCAGTCATTTTATTGACGCCCTCCGGGGCCCTTGTTAGTTTCAAGAGAGCAAGTCCCCGCACGGCCCTTTTTGGCGTGAGTCGAAGGAGTGTTCCAATGCGTGCTATTGCAGCAGGTATGGGTCTCGGCATGTTGCTGGCGGCTGCCAGCGCCTGGACGCAAAACAATCCGCAAGCGCAAACGCAAAGCGCCGCATCCACGGAGCCCATCAGTTCCGGCGCCTCTGCGGACTACACCGCCGTTTACTGCTCCGGGTTCGTCACGTCGGATTACGGCGACCAGACGCGGATCATCTCCGGCGAAGAGTCCAACTCCAAGATCGTATTCGCCACCCGCGATTACGTTTTTATCTCCAAGGGTTCCAGTCAGGGCGTACGCGTTGGTGATCGTTATATCGTGGTTCGCCCGGACAAGGATCCCACCGCAGTGCAGTGGTTCAAGTGGCAAGACAAGCTGATGAAGGCCATGGGCCACTACTACATCGACGCCGGCCAGCTGAAGGTCATCAACGTTCAGCCCAACGTCTCGACCGCGGAAGTCACCTTCGCTTGCGGCTACTTGCAGCGCGGCGATATCGTTTCGCCGTTTCAGGAACGTCCTGCTCCGCCCTATAAAGCCGCGCCAGAAAACGACCGCTTTGCTCCCGTTAGCGGGAAAGCTGTCGGCATGCTCGTGGTCGGAAAAGATTTCGCCCAGACGTACGGAAAGTTCAGTTCTGTGTATGTCAACCTGGGAACCAATCAAGGCGTGAAGGTCGGAGATTACATGCGTGTTTTCCGGTATCAGGGCTCGCACGCCGAACTCGCGCCGGCCTTCGAAGACTTCCAGTACAAGATGTATGGTTTCGGCAGCACTCCCCAGAAATATGAGTGGAATGATTTGCCGCGCGAAATCCTCGGCGAGGCGATCGTGCTGAACACTGGCCCGAACTCTTCCACCGTGCTGATCACCACCAGCCGCCTCGAGCTGTACGCCGGCGACTACGTCGAAATCGAATAGCCGCTTCCCTATTTTGGATTCACCCGCCCGCGTCGCGACTTGGCGCGGGCATCATTTTTGATGGCGGATTTGGGTGCGGATTTTCTCTTAGGGATTATCTTCTCCAACACGCGTCGTTTCCGGTCGGGCCGTCGGCGCAACATGGTGCGTAACTCTAGTTTCGCTCAGTGGAAGCCGGGATCGGCAAAGACTTCGCACGTAAAACCCAACAGGCGCGTACCTAGCGCTTGCCAGGCATCTGCTGGGAGGCCAGCCTTGTGGCAGGTTTCGCGCAGGAAGCGCTCGCGATCCAGTTTGTGTTCGACAGCGACTTGCGGCAGCAGCAGCCCGCGGTGAAATCCCTGTTCAATCAGCAAGCCGTGCTTGCCAATCTCCACTTCGTCCGGCTGGATAGGTTCCAGCGGCGAAAGCAGCGACACTTCGATTTCGAGCGTCGGCAAATCGGCGGGCTGCATCCGGTTGAACCGGGGATCTTCGAGTGCAGCGCTCTGCGCACAATGCGCCACGGCTTCTCCCAGCGGCTCTTTTGCCTCGATGACGCCGATGCAGCCATGCAAGCGCTTCGCCACGTGCAGGGTCACAAACACGCCCCGCTTCTCCGCGAAAATTCCAGTGTTAGGGATATGTTCGAGACGCCCGGTGTGACAAACAGCTTCGGTGACGGCCCGGCGCGCCAGCGCCAGGATGGCTTGCTGGTCGGCTTCAGAGGGGGATGGCATCCTGCGGTTTTTTCTGCGCCTCCAGCATCCGCAGCTTGCGGCGCTGCTTGATGCGGTCGTCCAATTGGTTCCAGAAGCGATAAAAATACTGCCCCGCGGAGACCAGCGCGCTGACCACCACGAGCCAAAGAAGGATTTCTCCGAGCCATCTCAGGGAAGTGTGCCCGGCCCCGGCAATGAGCACCGCAGCGGCACACACCTGTAGCACCATCTTCGTTTTCCCCAGCGTCGACGCAGCAATCGTGAATCCTTCCGCAGAAGCGATATTGCGCAACCCCAGGATGGTGAATTCACGTCCGATGATGATCACCACCATCCATGCGGGGACCAAACCGTGCCCATTTGCATCCCGCATATCCACCAGGGAAATGAATGCCGCGCAGATCAGCAGCTTGTCGGCGATTGGGTCGAGCAGGATTCCCAACGTGGTCACCTGCGAGTGGCGCCGTGCGAAATAACCATCGGCCCAGTCGGTAGCTGCCGCGAACAGCAGAATCAGCACCCCCCACACCTCAAAGTGGACCTGCACGCCCCACAGCTCCACATTCGGGCTGCGCGTGAGCAGGACCACAATCAGCAGCGGTACAATGAATATCCGCAGCAGCGTCAGTGCATTTGGGAGGTTCATAGGAACGCGGCCAGCAAAGCCGTTTCTCCCCTTTTGCCAGCCTCACGGGTCACTATAGACGCAGCGCCGCTAGGCGTCAACGCTGGGCCATCAGCCAGTTTTCCCGACACCATAAGAGACGGCGGGGGTACATCATTCGTAATATGAGTGCTGCAAATCTGTGCAAATTGCCGTTTTGGCGATGGCCACATGAGGTGTGGAAATCTGACTTCTACACAATTGTGAATGCGTCTAACACCAATAGTTTCTTTCGCTTACGGCAGACGGAAACGGTGACCGTGTTCGCCGGGCTTCACCCAGCGCCGCCCAGAGACATGCGTCCAGTTGAACTTTCCACAATGTTTTCCACAATTTTACAAGCCGCGCCGGGGCGCAGAAGACCCCTGTTTTCATGACATTTTGTTGACAACTCGTGCAGGATATTACTCCACAGTTACGGCCGAGTTAGTGCGGCCTTACGGTTGTCTAGACCGCGTGAGGTCCGCGAAGAAGCCGCGCAGGCAGGAATAGAATCGCGCGCAGCAATTCGAAAACTCCCGTCACCGCGATACCGACAATCCGGAACGGGAGCAGCAACAACCAAATGATCGGGTAGAGCACGAGCGCAAGCAGCGCGAGCGGCCAGCACAACACAAAAAGTATGCACCACAGGATGAAGCCCGCCATTGCCGTAACCTCCTGCTTATCGATACGAGTCCGACGAGTGCAATGTTTCCTTCACGAGAAAGTCTTTTAGCTTCAACCGTCTTGCCACCGCCTCAGGGACTTCCGCCTCCAGATCCATGTGCGAGTCATTTACCCGCGAACTCATCACCCGGCCCAATGCATGGATCAATGCGAGCGAACGCCCTTCGCTCAGCGGCATGCGTAGCGAGAGCTTCACAATGGGGTCCGCGGGGAGGGCCACATCCACCCTCCGCAAAAGCTCGTCGAGTCCTTCACCGGTTAACGCGGAGACGAAGACAGGAGGTTCGTCGGAACCGGAGGCACGCATCCAAGATTCGCAGAACTCCGTGCGCTGTTCTGGAGTGAGCCGGTCCACTTTGTTGAACACTCGCAGTCTCGGACGATTGGTTACGCCCAATTGCTCCAGGATCTTCTCGACCTCCTGCTCCAATTCATCGTGGCAGGGATTGGAGATGTCGCTGACCTGCAGAAGCAGCGCTGCCTCCTGCACTTCTTCCAGAGTCGCGCGAAACGCCGTCAACAAGCCTTTTGGGAGAGCGCGGATAAATCCCACCGTGTCGGAGACGAGAACCCGGCGATTTGAGGGAAGGCGCAGCGCGCGAATTGTCGGGTCGAGCGTCGCAAACATGCGTGAAGAGACAAGCACTTCCGCGCGGCTAAGCGCGTTGAACAACGTGGATTTGCCGGCATTGGTGTAACCGACCAGCGCAACCGTGCCCAGGGGAACCGCATTTCTCGCTTCGCGCCGCAACGCGCGCTGTTGCCGCACTTCGTCGATGCTCTCCTGAATCCGTCGCACCCGCTCGCGGATGCGACGCCGGTCGGTTTCTAATTTCTTTTCGCCGGGGCCGCGCACGCCAATCCTCCCGGCGCCTCCCCCGGCTCCCCCCGCTCCCCCGCCGCCGCTTTTACCGCCCAGCCGCGACATCTGCGTGCCGTGTCCAGTGAGGCGCGGGAGCATGTAGTTGAGTTGCGCTAGTTCGACCTGCAATTGCCCTTCACGGCTACGTGCATGCCGCGCAAAAATGTCGAGGATCAGCTGAGTGCGGTCAATCACCCGGCGATCGGTAATCTCTTCAATATTCCTCTGCTGAACCGGGGAGAGTTCGCTGTCAAAAATGATGAGCGCGGTTTTCCTTGCATTCGCTTCGGCGCGAATCTCTTCCAGTTTTCCCCGGCCGACCAGCGTGGCGGGATCCGCCGTATCGCGCAGCTGAAAAATACTGCCCGCGATGTCCGCGCCGGCGCTGCGCGCCAACTCTTCGAGCTCAGCCAGGGATTCGCGGCCCGCTTCGCCCACAGGCATGCCCGGAAAGCGGGGCGCACGCTTCCAACCGACGCCCACCAGTAACACGCGTTCCGCTACCGAAGTGTCATGCTGCGTTTTCATGGAGTACGGGAACCAATGAGGAGGCGCGCCTTGTGTGCCCTTGGGAGGGAACTTGCTTCATCGGTTGCATTATACTGCGATTCGACCCGCACCGGATACGGTCGCTCAGAGCGCGCCACGCACGGTTTCGAGCGCTCTCCGTTCGACTTCCGGGTTGTCGCCAAAGCCTTCGAACCACGTAACGCCAGCTTCGCGGCGGAACCACGTCAGCTGCCGCTTGGCATAACGGCGCGTTGCTTGCTGAATGGCGCCGCGGGCCTCGCTCAACTCCAACTCGCCCACCAGCACTTTTCGCAATTCGCGATAGCCGATGAAATCGAATGGCTTTGCGTCTTCCTTGACGCCGGTCTGTATCAACCTCCGCACTTCGTCGAGCCACCCGCCTCGCAGCATTGCCTCTGTCCGCTGCTGAATGCGCTGGTACAAATCTTCCCGCGCTGGATTCAGGCCGATCTTAATTGCTCGCCATCCGGTAAGAGGTGCGCGACCGGTTTCGTGCACCCGGGAAAGCGGCTGCTTGGTGAGCAGGCAAACCTCAATCGCGCGAATCAGCTTTTGTTCGTCGGCTGGCGCGATCTTTTTCGCCGACGCCGGATCGAGCTTTCGCAAGATTCCGTGCAACTGGCCAGGCCCGTGTTCCGCGGCGCTTGCTCGCAAGCGTTCGCGCAATTCCTCGGAGCGCTGGGGCACTTCCGCAAATCCTTCGAGCAATGCGCGCAGGTACAGTCCGGTTCCCGCGGTGAAGATCGGCAGCTTCTTTCGCTCTCGCAGATCCGCCAAGGCTGCGATCGCCCGTTCGCGATAAGCACCCGCCGTTGTTGCTTCGTAGCTGTGCAAAACATCGAGCAGATGATGAGCCACGCCGCATCTTTCCTCGGTCGTTGGCTTGGCCGTGCCAATGTCGAATCCGCGATACAGTTGCGTCGAGTCGCAGGCGATCACCTCGCCGTTGAGCCGTTGCGCCAACCACACGGCCAGCGTAGATTTTCCCGAGGCAGTAGGTCCAACGATGACGACCAGGGGAAGTTCTGAGAGCGGATTCATTTGTGAAACAGGAATGGCCAGGCGCGAATCAGTAACACGATGAAGACGATCAGCGCCAGCACCAGGCTGCCGATCACTTGTTGGCGCACAAGCTTCATGGCTGATTCTACTGCTGCGGAATGGGCAGATTGTAGTAGTACGTGAAGCGAAGCTCGATGTACGGGCCTTTGAACTGCGGCGGCAACTGCGGGAACGGATTGGAAGCGCGAATCGACGAAATCGCGGCGCGGTCGAGCGGCTCTTTGCCCGAACCAAATACCCGTTGGGGGTCACCGTCCGGCACACTGCCGTCACGCATAATCTTGAACTGCAGCGAAACCACGCCCTGGTCGCCCAGTTGCACGGACGGCGGCATTACTGCGAACCAGTTTTGCTTCACCGTGATGTACACGCGGCGCAGGTAATCGTTAAAGTCAACGCCTTCGGTATCGGTCAGCAGTTGAATTCCCGCTCCCGCAGTGCCGCGGCTACCTCCACCTCCCCCGGAACCCCCGGGTAGCTGCTGAATGCCACCCATAGGTGCTGGCGAACTGGGTCTTTGCGCACCGCGCGCGGCGTCGCGAATTGAGCTGCCCACCGATTGCGACTGGTTCGGCAAAATCAGTCCGTTTTGCGGCACCGGCATGCTCGGGTTCTCCAGTTTTTGCGGCGGCTTGGGCAGGTCACTTTTGGAACCTTGCGTAGGCGGCGGCGGCGCAACCGCGTTCGGTTGCGGCGCCGGTGCATTCGGTAATTCGCGTTTCGGTGGCTCGGGCTGTGGCGTTGGAGGAGGCTGGATCTTCGGCGGCTCGACCGGCGGCGCCACCTTGCGGATTTCACGTGGGTCAACCTTCACCGTGGGTTTTGGCGCCGGGGGCGTAGACGGCTCCAGCGCTTTCAGCGCGCCCGGGGGCAGCAGGACCTCCATCTGCCTGCGGCCGATCTCTTCGACTTCACGCGAGTGTGAGCGGTGCGAGACCACATAAGCCATTGCCACAATCAGCAGCAGGTTCAACAACAGGGATGCGCTCAGCGCCAAAATTTCCAGCAACGACGTCTTCTGTACCCGCGAGGGCGGCAGCAGCGTCACCTCGCCGGTCTTCATCACGTCGGGTTCGACGAGATCCTCAGAAACGTACAAGCGCTCGGGCAAGACTTCCGGCGGCGCCGCGCCTTGCGGCACGGCAATCCGCTCGTCCATCTCCGTAGGCTGAGGTGGCAGGTCCGACCGCTCCTCGCGCTCCACGGTTTCGTAATTCACATCCCGCGGTACAAGCGCGCGCGCGGCGATCGCTTCGAGCGGCAAATTCGCCGGAATCGTTGTGCGGCCGTCGAGTGGCACAAGCGGCAGCGTCGCGGGCACCAGGGTCCGCTGATCGAGCGCGGAAGGGCGGCGCCGCTGGCTCGGCGTGTCGATCGCGGGGCCGCGCGCGTCCGTGGGAACAAGAGTGCGTGGAATCATCATCCGTTTCTCGATTGTGCGGGTAACACTGGTTGGACGCGCGCTTCATGCTCCCGGATGCTTTCCATGACGCCATCCGCCAATTCCAGCGCTGCCCGGCCTGCCACTCCATCCGTCTTTGGAGCAACGCGGGTTTTTACCGCCTCGATAAAAGCCTCCAACTCACCGCGCAACGGTTCGACATCGGGTGCCGGCAATTTTTCAAAACCAAACTCCGGCTGCGGGCCGGGGCGTTTGACTCCCACGCGCAAAGCATCGCGCCGCGCATAGTCGAGCGAAATGTATTCGCGCTGTTGAAAGAAGCGCATTTTCCGCACCCGCTCCGTGGAGACCCGGCTCGAGGTCACGTTCGCCACCGCGCCACCGGCAAATTCCAGACGCGCATGCGCGATGTCCACTTTGTCCGTCAGCACGGGAATTCCCACCGCTTTCACTTCTTTCACCGGCTCCTTCACAAGCGCCAATAGAATATCGAGGTCGTGGATCATCAAATCGTAAATCACGTCCACGTCGAGACTGCGCGGCGTGAAAACTCCCAACCGATGGACCTCAAAGAACAAGGGACGGTTCACGACCGGCTCGACCGCCAGTACAGCGGGATTGAAGCGCTCGACATGCCCGACTTGAAGAATCCGCGCGTTCTTCTTCGCGCAGGCGATCAGCTCGTCCGCTTCCGCTAGTGTTCGGGCCATTGGTTTTTCCACCAAGGTGTCGATTCCCATCTCGAGTAACTGGCAGCCCATTTCGCGATGCGCAATCGTCGGCACCGCAACGCTGGCCGCTTCTACCGCACCACGAAGTTCTTGCAAAGATTGGAACGCGCGAATGTTGAACTCTTGCGCAATCTGCCTGGCCCGTTCCCGGTCTTGATCCAGGACACCCACCAGTTGGACACCGGACATTTCCCGATACACGCGCACGTGATTGCGGCCGAATTCGCCGCAGCCGACTACGGCCAGACGCACCTTCTCTCCTGGATCCACACCGCGACCCGTGCTCATTCCTGGTTCATTCCCGAGAATTCCGTCTTCAGTTCCTCAAGCGCCGGAACAGCAACCGCTTGTATCGCAATTCCCGCGGCGTCCGCAACTTCCAACAGCTTTGCGCGATCAAACAGCAGCGTGCGTTCCGCATCGACACTGAGAGCCGTCGCCCCGGCGTGCTTCATAGCTTCGACGGTGGGTAGGCCGACGACAGGTACGTCGAACCGCATGTCCTGCTTCGGCTTGCTCACCTTGACGACCACCAGGGGCTTGCCCTCCGCAAAACGGGCGGCCCGCGCTATGGTTTCATCGGTGCCTTCCATCGCCTCTACCGCGACGCAAGCGCGATCGGAAATCACCACGGTCTGTCCGATGTCCATCGCGGCAATGTGCCGCGCGACTCTCAACCCGTACTCGAAGTCTGCCGATTCGCGCGTGTCGGGCGCCCGGCGCGTCAGCACCCCCACTTGTGGCAGCAGCGGTTTCAGGAACATCGTCGAATCCACCAGTTGAATGCCTTCCTCTTCGAATACCTTGGCCACCGCGCCGATCAGCGAGTCGGTGTTCTTTCGCGGCAACGAAAACAATAATTTCGCGAGCTTCCAATCTGGCCGGATGGCACTGAAAATTTTGTTGTGCTTCACCTGACCGGCCATCACGGCATGGCTGACGCCTTCCTGATGCATCAGCGAGATCGCTTTGCTCAACTCGCCCAAGCTGACCCAGTGCAGTCGCTTGGCTGTTCTTTCCAGTTCCGGTGATGCCTCTTCCTTCAGCGCGATCACCGCCATTTCGATACCCTGGCTGCGCGCTCCCTCAAGCACGAGAAACGGAAATCTCCCGTTTCCCGCAATTAAACCCCAGCCAGTTGTGCTCTGCGTTTCAGGCATGCGTCTACAGCTCGGATTACTTCACGATCCCGCGCTCGGCGTGCTCGACGAACTCAATCATTTCCGCCACGTCCGGCGAATGCCCCAGCGTCGTCCGCATTTCTGCCAGAGCCTGCGAGGTGTTCTTCCTGGAACGTGTCAGCAGCTTGAAGGCCCGCTGCAAGTCCTGGATGCGTTCGTGAGTAAAACCTTTGCGCTCAAGCCCGATGACGTTCGGACCAAAACACCTGGTCTCGCGTTCGGTCACGATCAGGGAAAAGGGCAGCACGTCTTGTGTAATCACGGTGCACGCGCCGATGTAGGCATACCGTCCCAAACGGCAGAACTGATGCACCGGCGAAAACGCGCCCAGCGTTACGTAGTCCTGCACCGCAACGTGACCCGCCAGCGTCGCCCCATTCACAAACAGCGTGTGGCTGCCAATCTGGCAATCGTGTCCAACGTGGGAGTAGGAAAGGAAGAAGTTGTCGTTGCCAATGCGGGTAATGCCGCCGCCTTTCGTGGTTCCTCGGCTGACGGTGACATGCTCGCGGAAAATGTTTCCATCTCCGGTCTGCAATTCCACATGTTCACCGCGAAAGGTGTAGTCCTGCGGATCGCCCCCAATTACACAAAAGGGGTGGAAAGCGTTTCTGGCGCCGAACTTCGACGGGCCGTACACAACCGCGTGCGGAAATAGGACGCAGCCGTCGCCGAGTTCCACATCCGCGCCGACCACTGCGAATGCGCCTACTTCCACATCCTTCCCGACTTTGGCGTCCGGCGAAATCACCGCCTGGGGGTGTATTTTGTCTGTGATCATTTCCCTGCGTTATTGCCGGCGCGGTCGCGGTCCACCATCACGCACATGAGTGTCGCTTCGGTTGCCAGGTTTTCGCCGACAAACGCCTTGGCCTGGATTTTGCAGAGGTCGCCCTTCCACGCCAGAATGTCCACCTCGACGCGCAACTGGTCACCCGGCACAACCGGGCGGCGAAACTTTACGTCGTTCATGGATGCCAGATAGAGGAGTTTCTGATCGCGGTCTGGAATCTCCTGCAAGAGCAACAACCCGCCCGCCTGGGCCATCGATTCGAGAATCAGCACGCCGGGCATGATGGGTTTGCCCGGAAAATGGCCTGCAAAGAACCCTTCGTTGATCGTGACATTCTTAATGGCCACAATCCGCTTGTACCGCTCCATCTCGACGACTTTATCGATCAATAGAAACGGGTAGCGGTGCGGCAGAAATTTCTGAATTTCGTTGACGTCCAATTGCATGCCCGCTCCTAAGACCCCGGCCAGTCCCGGCGACCTTCCTTCCATATATCGCAAACCTGCTATTATAAGCAATTCTAGGCTTATCTGCTGCTGAATTCCTGCCTTCCCGTGTGACCGATGCCATTGCCGGGCCGTCACCACAATTGCTAACATCGCGTCCGCTATGACTCAAAATGCCTTGCCTCGAACCTTCCTTCGCTTCCTGAAGCCTCGCCTTCCGCAGATGCTGGACCTTTTGCGCGAGATTACCTTGCTCGAGTCGCCGAGCCTCGAAAAAGCCCCCGCGGACCGCTGCTGCGGCTTCCTGGCCGACCAGTGGCTGCTGCGCGGCACGCTGGTGCACATTCTGAAGCAGCAATCGCGCGGCAATCACCTGCGCGTCGTCTGGCCTCCCCCCGGGGTTCACCCAAAGAGCCAGCTGCTCGTGCTTGGCCACTACGACACCGTGTATCCCACTGGCTCGCTGCCGAATATGCCGTTCCGTGTGGCTGGCGGAAAAGTTTACGGCCCGGGCACATTCGACATGAAAGCCGGCATCGTCCAGGCGCTATTTGCCTTGGAAGCGCTGGTGGAACTGAAGATTCCGGTACAGAAGAACCTGGTCTTTCTATGGACCTCCGACGAAGAGATCGGCAGCGGCTCTTCGAGGGAGGTCATTCAAGCCGAGGCGCAACGTAGCGACGGCGTGTTCGTGCTGGAACCGTCCCTCGGTCCCCGGGGCCTGCTGAAGACCTCGCGCAAAGGCGTTGGCGAAGCCGAATTGATTGTGCACGGGCGCGCTTCCCACGCCGGCCTGGCCCCGGAGGAAGGCATCAACGCCATCCACGAACTCGCCGCGCAGATTACTCGCATTGAGAAGTGGAATCAGCCACGCCGCGGCGTCACCATCAACGCGGACATCGTGGAAGGCGGCTCGCGCACCAACGTAATCGCGGATCGCGCGAAAGCCACGCTCGATTTACGCGCCTGGCGCTTTGCGGACATGAAGGCGCTCGAAAAGCGCATTCACTCCCTTAAACCGATCCATAAAGGCGCTAAACTCGAAGTTCTTGGCGGGTTCGATCGGCCGCCGCTCGAACGCAAACATAGCGCCGCTCTGTATGATCGGGCACGTGCGCTCGCACGAGTGATGGGGATCCCACTCGGCGAGGCTGCCGCGGGCGGCGGCTCCGATGGCAACCTGACCGGAGCGTTGGGCGTGCCTACGCTCGATGGGATGGGCGCGGTGGGTGATGGCGCGCACGCCGATCACGAACATGTCATCGTCAAGACCATGCCCCAGCGAGCCGCACTTCTGGCCGCACTGCTGGCTACCTGCTGATTATTTTCCGTAGTTTTTCTTCAGGTACTCGGAGCACGAGCGCATCAAATCGCCGTAATCGTCGTGCAGCACTTCTTTCAGTGCCTGCTCGGTGGTGGAACCTGCCGCAAGCTGGTCGAGAATGCGCTCGATGTCGCCCATACCGTCCGTTTCAACGATGTATTCCGTATTGGCCAAAGCCCAGGCATACGCGTAATGCGCTACGTCATTCGGCAATCCCATCCACGAGCCCTCCAGGCTACCGAGAGGAGCGGCTTGCCCTTGATCGTAGACTTGGACCAGCACCGCGGCGTTTTCTTCGCTGCGTTTTCCCTCCATCCATTGCGCCACGCCCTCTTGAATCCATGTCGGCGCTCGCCCGTGCGTTTTCTGCTGAATAAGGCTGTGCGTTAGTTCGTGTTTCAGCACGCGCGAAAGTTCGGAGTCGACACTGGCCAGACCTTGCACCGGTACGCGAATCCGCCCATCGTTCAAAGCGCCAACCCAGCCCGGAGCTTGGGTAATGTCAGCGAATCCCTGTTGCGTGTACAAAATCACGCCGATGGATTCAGGCGGAAAATAGTTGAGTTCCGAAGCGATTCTCTCGTAATGCCCTTCCAACGTGTGTAGAACCTCTCGCGCTAATTGCGGGGCGGCGGCGCCGTTGTATTTCAGTTGAAAATGCGCGCTCTCGTTTTCCTTGTAGTTCTCTTCCTCCGCCTTGTCTCGTTGTGCTTTATCCAGAGCTGCTTGCGTTTCCGAGTCGGGATGCAACGCCATCGCTTTCTTCCACTCCGCCACGGCTTGATCCGGCCGATTCATGCCGTAATATGCCCAGCCTTCCAGTTTGTAGATATCGGGATTGTCGGAGGCGAGGCGTTTCGCGCGCTCCAGATAATCGATGGCTTGCTTGAACTCGCTTCGCTTCAGATAAAGATACGCCAGGTTCATGAGAAGGACGGGTTGTTCCGGCGCGAAACTGATCGCCGCGCGCTCATCCGTCAGGGCATGCTCGAGGTCGCCGTGCGCCAACTCGAATTGCGCCGCTGCATGGTGCGCCAGCGCCGCTTTGTCATTCGTGTGGGCGTTGCCGCCGCGCGCATCGCCCTCCATTTTTGTGATGTATTCGCGGTCGATGGCACCGTCGTGGACTGCGGCACTGTCGATCGCAGCCGCATCGGCCGTCGCTTCGACCGGCGGAGGCGAAATCGGCAGGCTGGCCGCCTCAGCTGCCGGCGAGTTCATCACCGGGGTGAGTCCTTTTTCAATGTGATCGACGATGCTTTTCGGAATGGATAATTGCCCCGCGGAGGTCTCGTAGTAAACCTTGTTGGCGTCTTCCGTAACGTTCGCGGCGATGATCTTCCGTCCATTCTTCAGCACGATCTTGTCGGCGAGCGCAGGCCACGGGCAGGCGAATAGCAACGCGAGTACTGATACCAAGCGAATCGTCCGGGCTTTTGACTGCATCTTTTTATTTTAGAACGCTGCGAGTGTTTGCGCCGCCCGCCTTGTCCCTTCATGCCGAATGTGACTACACTCGAAGTATGCGTGTAGGCCTCCCTGTGCTGGCGCTGTCGCTCGCTTTTGGCCCGGCGGTCAGCGCTGCCGAGTCCAGCCCCCGCGAAACACTCGCTGCACTTAACGCCCTTCGCCTGGATCCTGACCACGTCTACACCGTTGTTCCGGCCGACCGCATCGAACTGCGGCATGGCGATATTGCGATGGCCTTCGAAGAGGGCAAGATCGCTTTCTACGAAAGCTTCGAAGACCACGTTACAGGGTTTGTTTTCTCCGGCCTCGGGCATGCCTTGGCCCTTCCTCGCGATCCTGTCGAAAAGCAGCAAATGGCCCGGTTTGTCGGCACGCCGGTGTTGGATCAGCGTTTTGTTTCCGTGTACGCGCGCTTCACGGACAACGCTGCAAAAGATCTGGCTGATCAGTTGGCCCACGCAGCGGTGAAGAGCCAGACCGACACCGCATTCGCAGCGCTGTGGCTCCCCCAGATCGAACGGCTGAATCCTACCCACTCGCTGCGCATCCTGACCGAACGATACACGACCGCGCCGCGGCACTTTTTCCACGCCGGCGTCGACGGCATTCTAACGGGGCCGTTCGACATCCTGATGGACGACACACGCCGCGAGAATTTCACTCTGGGCCAGCCCCGGGGTGTAAACAAGCTTGTCTATTACGACGTCTGGACCTCGTATGCCTTGCCGGATTTCGCGCTTCCGGCTCCACGCTTCGACGCATCTCACTATCAAGTCAACACCACGATTCGTCCGGACAATTCTCTCGAAGGCGAGGCCACCATCGAGTTTCGCGCGATGTCGGGCGGCGAGCGCCTCCTGCTCATTCAACTGGCGCGTTCCCTGAAAGTCGATTCTCTCTCTTTCAGCAGCGGCGAAGCTCTGCCCTTTTTTCAGAACGAAGGGCTGACGGAACAGGAGTTGCGAACGCGCGGTGACGACACCCTTTGCATTTTTCTTCCGCGAGCTCCCCAAGCGAGCGACACCTTCACTCTCAAGCTCCACTACCGCGGAAACGTCATCGAGAATTACGGCAACTCGGTGCTCTTCGTCGGCAATCGTGAGAGCTGGTATCCCCATTTCGGCGACACCTCCGCTTTTGCTCGCTACGATCTCACCTTTCGCTGGCCCAAGCAGCTACGGCTCGTGGCCACCGGCGACAAGAGCGACGAAACTGACGACGGAGATTTCCGCGTGGCCCACTGGAAATCGGCTCTGCCGGTTCCGGAAGCCGGATTCAATCTGGGCGAGTATGCGGTTGCGTCCATAACCTCGAGCAATCACACCGTCGAAGTGTATGCGAATAAGCAGCTCGAGGAAGCGATTCTGACCAGGCTTACTCCGCAAGTGCCTGAGAATTTCTCCCGGCCGTTAGGACCGCTCGCCGAGCGGCCGCCGTCTGCTCTGGGGTTTCCGCCTGCCGCCGTGACTCCCAGCCCGACCGACGCTTTGAAGTCGCTGGCCCGAGAGGTGGATTCTTCGATTAATTTCTATGAAAAATATAGTGGCCCCTTCCCTTTCCAGCACCTGGCGGTCTCGCAAATTCCCGGAACATTTGGGCAAGGCTGGCCGGGCCTCCTGTACCTTTCCACTTACTCGTATTTGCCTCCGGAAACGCAGGAACGCGCAGGCTTGAGTTCGACTTCGCAGGAAACGTTTACGGACATCATTCCCGTTCACGAGGTCGCGCATCAATGGTGGGGCAACCTCGTGGGCTTCTCCAGCTATCGCGACCAATGGATCGATGAGGGACTCGCGGTGTATCTTGCCCTGCTGTTCGCCGATTCGCAGAAAAATCCGAATCACACGCTCCCGATGTGGTTGACGCGTTACCGGAAGCGGCTGGTCACTAAGCCGTCCGATTCCGATGTCGCTCCCATCGACCAAGGTCCCGTAGTGATGGGAGTGCGGCTCAACTCCTCGAAATCCCCGGATGCGTACGAAGTGGTCGCGTACTCGAAAGGCGCGTGGATTTTTCACATGTTGCGGGAAATGTTACGCGAGCCCGGCAGCAAAGACGCTGACGCTCGGTTCATCAAGTTGCTGCGCACGCTGGTTGCGAAATATGCGCAGAAGCCGCTTTCAACCGAGCAATTGCAAAAAGAAGTGGAGGCCGTGATGACGCCTCGCATGGCGCTCGAGGGCGGCCACTCCATGGAGTGGTTTTTCCAGGAATACGTAAAAGGCACGGGGATTCCGCGCTACAAGGTCGAGTTCACCTCGCGCCGCACGGAAAAGGGTTATCAAGTCCGAGGCAAACTTTATCAGTACGGAGTCGCCCCATCTTTCATCGCGCCTGTTCCTTTGTATATTGCAGGTGCCGCCAATCGCAGTACGCATCTCGGTACGGTGGTGACGTCCGGGGAAGAAACCAATTTCATATTCACCTCGCAATCCGAGCCACACAAACTGCTCATCGATCCCAAGTTGACCCTGCTTTGCGTGGCAGAATGATTCTAGCGTCGCTCGAGAACGGTCTTTTCTTTCTCAACGAGTGGGCTGTTCGCGTTTAGCTGCGCTTTACCGCTTTCGTCCAAAACATAAGGAAACCCGGCGGGATCTCTCGGAATGCCGCGAATCAAACCCGCCTCGATCAACTCAACCATGCGCGTCGCGCGATGGCCGGTTCGCTGCTCATATTGATCCGAGATTTGATCGATAGCTTTGATGTCAAGTTGCGCGCGCATCAGGATCAAATGCTCCTCGGCATTCTTCTTGATCTGCGGGTCCTTGGTGGTTTCGTAAATCTGCTGCCACAAGAAGTAGGAGGTCTCCGGCGACGCACCTTCCGCCGCAATCTTGGCGGCCATCGTCTTCATCCAGATATAGGAGTTGGGATTTTTGCTGCCTTCAGTAAACGCGGCGGCAGCTTTCGAGTAGTCGTGAAGGTCGAAGTAGTACACATTACCCAGGTCCTGATAGAGGCGCCATTCGTCCGGATTCGCCGCAATCCCACGCTGAAGCAACTGAACGGCGCGGTCGGGTTGGCCCGCGCCGGCCGGAGGCTTCTGCGCTAGAAAGGTCGAGCCAAAGCGGTAAGCGGGGATAATCTGTGGATCCAGCGTGGTTGTGATATCGAGCAGGGGCCACAACAGTTCCAGGTTCGTCTGGTGCAAGCGGTGCTTCTCACCGTAATACTGAACCACCCGCGTCCAATAGAGCGCCGCCATCAGAGGCGCATACTCGAGACTGATTCTCTTGAGCGCGGCGGGCGAACGCAGCGTCAACTGATCCTGCTCCACACGCGCCGACGCCAGCGTCGCGTCAATGCGATGCTGCAACCGCCAGATGCCCGCAAATCCCGCGAGAATCAGCAGCCCGGCGACCCACCGCAGAATGGTTTTGGGCTTCACTTCAGGTTTCGCCTCGAAAAGATGAGTGACGCGCCCAGCAATACGATCGCGCCATACAAGATGGCATAAAGCGTGCCTTGTCCAACCAGACTGCCGGGAACCGCGCGACCATGCGCAACCGTGGCCATCACGTTGAAATTCTCAAAATTCGGCAATACGTACGACATCGCGCGGAACATGCTCATCGCCGCAGGGGTCAGATTGACGGCTTGCACCCTCCGCAGTTCTCCGGCAAATAAGCCCGCGACATAGATCCCCAGCGTAAAAAGAATCGCGAGGAACGGCGAAGTGAAACACGAGAACAACATGGCCAGCGCCACAATCAGCACCAGTTTCAGCAGGATCAGGTAAACCGCGACGATCAAATACCGGTCGCTGCTCGTCAACGTGTGCTTCACGCTCCACAACGCCAAATAGAGGCCTGCCGTCATAGCGGCCGTGTTCACCGTGAGCGTCATTGCCAGGCCGGCAAATTTCCCGGTCAGGAACTGCCAGCGTTCAATCGGTTTCGCCAATAACGCGTACAGCGTGCGCTTGTCCATCTCCTTTGACACCAGGCCCACGCCGATAAACACAGCGATAAATATGCCAATTACGGATATCGCGCTCAGCCCCAGGCTAACGATGACACTCTGCTCAATGCCAATGGAGATCTGCCCAACGAGAATCGCCGCGCCCATCATCAGCAACGCGAAGAACACCAGGTTGTACAGCACGCGGTCGCGCACCGCTTCGCGAAATGTGTTCGTGGCCACCACCCACACGTTCCTCATTTTCCGCTCACTTCGACCGCGTTCGCCTGCGCGCGGTCGGCATCCACCAGGTTCATGAAGAAATCCTCGAGCGACGCCTTGATCTGCACTACGGAGATGATGCGCGCCCCGGCAGCCTTCAACTCGTCCAGGGCCGCGTACACATCCGCTTCCGGAAGTTGCACGCGGTACGCTTCGCCGGTCTTCGTCGCCTTTTCGAGCAGCGGAACCCTCTTTGCGGGATCAGCCAACTCAAATGCGATCTCCATTCCCTGCGACTGGATGCCCACCAGCTCACCGGGTGTTCCCACTCCGCGCAACTTTCCGCCCACAATGACGCCCACGCGATCGCACAGCATCTCGGCGTCCGACAAGATGTGCGTGGAGAACAACACGGTGCGGCCCTGCTTCTTCAACTCCAGGATGATGTCGCGCACTTCACGGCGGCCCAGCGGATCCAGGCCGGACATCGGCTCATCGAGCACCACCACTTCGGGTTCGTGCAAGATCGCCTGCGCCAGGCCCACCCGTTGCAGCATCCCTTTCGAATATTTGCGCAACTGAATTTTCTTCGCGGTATCCAGTCCAACTTTCTTCAGCAGCCGCTGCACGCGCTCGCGCCGGTCTGCGGCTGTGAGGTTGTGGAAGCGAGCGAAGTAGTCGAGCAGTTCCGTGGCGGTCAGGTAGTCGTAGAAATATGGTTGCTCCGGCAGATACCCGATGTTCTGGTGCATCGAGATATCGTCAATCGATTTCCCCAGAATGCGCGCCGTGCCGCTGGTGGGGAAAATAAGGCGCATCAGCAGCTTGATGGTGGTGGATTTCCCCGCGCCGTTTGGCCCGAGAAAGCCAAAAATCTCGCCGTTCTCCACCTGCATGGTCAGATTTTCCAGGGATGTTTTCTTCTTCAGGCTCAAAAAGCCGTAGGGATATTCCTTCGACAGACCCTCAATCTCAATAGCGGGGGTGGACATATCTTCATTTTTCGGAATGAGTTGCGTGCCGTCAATCGCGCAGCGTTCGGACTGTTCTCCAGCGGCAACGGTGGCTCACAGTAGAGATAAGGCGGAGCGCAGGCGGCTTTCAGCCACCCTGTTTTGCGATTTGGACGAGTTCGTTCTTGGGCACTTCCACAGGCTGCTGGGTCTGCGGCGCGCGCCAGTTATCCAGTATTCCCACTTGCTGCACGCAACTCACCGTACAGCGTGGCGCACAACCTTTGTGCGTGATGAATTCCCGCTGCCGCATCTCCGCGGTGTACTTCTCCAGCGGAATCCCCGGATACCCGCGCTGCTGCGAGCACCAGTGCACCAGCCCGTCCTCGCAGATGTACAGATAGCGCGAACCCGCCCGGCACTTCCAATCGTGCTCCCGTCCCCGGGCCACATTATGCTGGAACTCGTTGAAGCGCGAGAACGAGCGTTTCCCCAGGGTCATGATCTCTTCGAAAATTTCCTGGTCGCGCTGCACCAGCGGCTTCAATTGCCCGTCGTGGTCGTGAATGATCCCGACGGTGCTGGTGAAGCCCAATGCTAGCGCGCGGTGCGCAATGGTCAGTGCATCTTCGGAGTTCTTTACGCCGCTGCCCAGCACGGAATTGATATTTACCTGGAAAACGGCCCATTCCGATAGCATTTCGAGACGGCCGTCGAGAGATTTCAGGCTCTTCTTCGAGACGTCGTCCGGGGTCACGTTGTCGATGCTGATCTGCAGGTGCTCGAGCCCGGCTTCGTTCAGGCGCTCAATGCGCTCTTTGTTGAGGAAGAATCCGTTGGTGATGAGGCCGGCGATCATGCCCCGCTTCCGGATATGCCGGATCACTTCGTCGAGATCCGGGTGCATCAACGGCTCGCCGCCGCTGATGGTAATGATCGAGGTGCCCATATCGGCCAGCAGGTCCAGCCGGCGTTTCATCTCTTCCAGCGGCACCGGCTTGGAGTTGTCGTCGAACTCGTTGCAGTAGGTGCAAGCCAGGTTGCAGCGCCGCATCGGGATGATGTGCGCCAGGAAAGGATGGTCTGTGGACGCCAGAGACTTGCCGATGCTTCGCAGTTCGCGCGCGCGGGTACGCCAAAAGCGCAGCCGTCTGCGCCGGAACGTCTCCCAGGACGCCTTTCCCCTCGACTTTGCGGGCATCTTGAAGCTGAATCCCCCAGCCATTAATTATACCGTAAGCCCAGCAAAGCAATGGCTCCGACAGGGAAACGCCGCGCAAGGGATACCTGCCGCCCGGAGGCCAAAACAAAACCGGGGATTCTGTTACGAATCCCCGGCAACTCGAAAGTTAGATTGCGTAAGAAATGCGGAGTTGAATTAATCAGGGTACGGCAGGTATCGCCACAGATCGTTGAGAAACCCGTTGCCAGTTTGGCTCGTCGAATCATAGCCGAGGCCGCCGAAGAGCCACAACTGCCCGTTGTTGTCAATCCATCTGGTTGAGTTGCTGCGCCCACCAGGCGTCCAGACCTGATAGGTCTTGTACGGAATGGTCTGGTCTCCATAGACACCGTTCATGCTTCCAGTGTTAGAACCCTTGATCCAGGTCCAAGTGCCAGCCTGGGTTGCAGTCGCGTTTGGAACGTAAACCCACATATCATTTAGGGCTCCGTTACCATTCGTTGCCGTCGAGTCCAAACCCCATCCACCAAACAGCCACAAGTCACCGCTGGCATCAATCCAGCCGGACGCCCCCCAACGTGATCCTGGTAACGTTGTGGTTGCCCCGGTCGTCAAACCAGCGGTGCCCGCCGCCGCCGTCGTATTTGGTGGTCCGACGGAAGGCGTCGACGCATACTCGCCCGTTTGGTTGGCCATGTTCGTCCCGGTCACGAAAGTCCATTGCTTACTAGCTATGTTGTACACCCAAAGGTCGTTGAGAATGCCGTTCGGTGTTCCCGCGGAATCGAGACCCTCTCCGCCAAACAGCCACAAGTTGCCGTGCTGATCTGCCCAACCAACCGCTTCCTGCCGTCCACCGGGCATGTTGGTTGCTGCAGCAGTTCCTTGAGTGCCGTAGATTCCGTTTTGGTTGGCTTTGTTCGTATTCCCGCCCGAAACCCAGACCCAATTGCCGCCGGTGTATTCCCACAGATCGTTCAGGAATCCAAGGATAGACGGGCTCTGACCGTCGTAGCCATACCCACCGAACAGCCAAAGGTTCCCGGAGGCATCAGTCCAGGTGACCGCATTTGTGCGCGAACCTGGGAAGAGTGTTCCCGAGGTGTAGTTCCCAGCCTTATCTACTCCAAGCCCACCTCGGAGAGTCCAGATCCCCTCTGTCGTCGTGTAGTTGCTGGGATTCAATGAGCTGTGGTCGTACTCCCATAGATCGCTAACGAAATTGTTGCCGTCTGAACCGCCAAAGAGCCAGAAATTACCTGCGGCGTCCTTCCAGCTCGAAGCTCCCAAACGTGGTGCTGGGGCCAAACCGTAGCCGAGCCCTCCGTTCTGCGCGGCCGCGATGATCTGTTTGCCAACCGTCGAGGCAGCTCCATTCACGGTCACCGCCGTCGGATCATAGCCGCCCACCAACTGCCATTGACAGAAATCGCCCCAGGACATGTCGCACACCCAAAGATCGCCCATTGGTGAGTCGAGGGTGTCAGCAGGGCTCTTTCCGGAGAGTTCAAAGCCGTCGCCACCGAACAGATAGAGGCTCCCGTAGCTATCGGTCCAACCCACGGCGCCGTAGCGCGCTCCCGGCGTATTGGTAAACGGGTTCGGAATCTGAGTGGGCGGGCTTGATGCAAATGAGCCGTACTGAGGTGTGGGAGGTACTGCTATTCCCGCTGTTTTGGTGCCATCGATCCATGTCCAGTCATTGTGGCCGCAATCCACCAAGATGTTTGTAACGCTTGCGATGATCACACCCTTGTAGTCCCACAATGTACAGCCCTGATGCTGCGTGCTGGGTCCGTGAAACACGGAAATCTCATATTGGTCGTTGAGCGCCTCGGGCGTCGCAAAGGCGAACGGCCCGTTCTGGGTAATGATCAGCGTATTGCCCAAAACGTTCTGCAACACGAAGCTGTTGTCGGTCAACGGGCCATTACTCGAGGGAACGCCCTGAAGGCCGACTACAGTTCCGCCAACGCTGTAGGTCACCGCTTTGCACGTAATTGCGATCGTGGTGACGTTCGCAGTCGCCGTACCTGTATCTGTTCCAGGCGTTATGGTGCACGTCTGCACCGGCCCAGTCGGCTGCGTGACAATGGTGATTGTATAGGCTGTGCCGGTGGGAACGAGACGGACGAATGTGAATGCTCCGTTGGCGGAGATGGTGAGTTGTTCGAGGTCGCTGCTATTCTGCACCACGAAGCCCGTACCGACGAGTCCGCTCACGGTCCCGCCCAGCGTGTAGCTCAACGTGCAAGTGACAGTGACACCGGTCACGTTCTTGGTTGCCGTCCCTGTTCCGGCTGTTACCGTGCAAACCTGATTCGGGGTGGTTGGCTGAGTAAGAACCGTAACCTTGTACGCGTCCGTTGGCCCGGTGACGGGCGTTTTAAACGTGAAAGTTCCATTTGCTGTGATCGTTAGGCTGTCGCCGCCGTTGTTCTGGAGGATCACACTCGCGCCTGTTGCCAAGCCCGAAACTGTTCCTCCAATCGTCGCGGTTACATTCCCGCCGGTACCGCCTGTTCCGCCGGTGCCTCCGGTCGTCGTGCCGCTGCCTTTCACGCCGCTGCACGCGGCCATTACTAATGCCACTCCTGTTGCAAGGAGAGCTAAAATCGCTTTTCGACTGGGGATCATGGTCATCCTCTTATTTCCCACGCTCGGGACGCGCGATCCCCTGGGGATCCTCCGTCCTGGCAGGGTCCTGTTCCTTCTGTCCACTCGTTTCTCAGCCGCAGCGCGGTTCTAACTGACTTCGGCGAGCTCCGTTGGCCTGGAACGAGATCCAGACGGGACCCACCCGCCCGGACATAGAAGTACTGGAACCTGCAAGGCTAGCTTGCCCCCTAGATACTCAGTCGGCAACATTCGCGCGCAAGGGCTGTGCTGAACTGAGTAATAACCGCGTGCTTTCATGGGATTTGCCACGGAGGCACAGAGAGCGCACAGAGACAAAAGAGACGAGGAGGAAACAGCCGAAGGGATCGCGCTTCCGTGGAGTCGTTCGTTTGCGGAGACATGCTCTGCAACGCATTCATCCCTAATGGAGCGTTTTTCTATAGCTCTTCCTCTCTGCGCTCTCTATGCCTCCGTGGCCAATCCTTCCTGATAAACTAAACTCATCGCCTGCCTGCCGCAGGCAAGCTCCGCAGGAGACCTTCATGAGTGAAGCCACGCAATTTGCCGTGCCCTCACAGGCGGGCAAGTCCGTTCCCACCCGCACCGAATCCGACAGCATGGGCAAAATCGAAGTCCCGATGGACCGCTACTACGGCGCGCAAACGGCCCGCTCGCTGATCCACTTCGCCATCGGCAAAGACACCATGCCGCCCGAGTTGATCCGCTCTTTCGGCATCCTGAAAAAAGCGGCGGCACTGGTGAATCGCGACCTCGCCAAGCTTCCCGAGGACAAGTGCAACCTTATCGTGCAAGCCGCCGATGAAGTGATCTCCGGCAAATTGAACGAGCATTTCCCATTGCGCATCTGGCAGACCGGCAGTGGCACGCAGACCAACATGAACGTCAACGAAGTGATTTCGAATCGCGCCATTCAGATTGCCGGCGGCGAAATGGGCACCAAGAAGCCCATTCACCCGAATGACGACGTCAACATGTCGCAGTCTTCGAACGACACATTTCCCGCCGCCATGCACATCGCCGCGGCCACAGAAACTTCGCGCCGATTATTGCCTGCGGTGAAGAAGCTGCGCGATGCTCTCGACGCAAAGGCCAAGGAATTTGTGGGCGTCGTAAAGATCGGCCGCACACACTTGCAGGACGCCACGCCTTTGACCGTTGGCCAGGAATTCTCGGGTTGGGTCAGCCTGCTCGACCGCGACGGCACGCGCATTGCCGTGGCGCTGGATGGATTGCTCGACCTGGCGATTGGCGGGACCGCTGTGGGCACCGGCCTGAACGCGCATCCCGAATTTGCCGATCGCGCCGCGAAGAAAATCGCCGAACTGACTGGCCTGCCCTTCCGCTCGCACCCCAATAAATTTGCAAGCCTGTCGGCGCATGACGAAATTGTCTTTGCGTCAGGCGCTTTGAAAACGCTGGCGGCTTCGCTGATGAAAATTGCAAATGACATTCGCTGGCTCGCCTCCGGCCCACGCTGCGGCCTGGGCGAACTCGTCATCCCGGAGAACGAGCCGGGCTCTTCCATCATGCCCGGCAAAGTGAACCCCACCCAGTGCGAAGCGGTCACCATGGTTGCCGTGCAGGTGATGGGCAACGACGCGGCCATCGGCTTTGCCGGCTCGCAAGGCAATTTCGAGCTGAACGTCTACAAGCCGGTGATGATCTTCAATTATCTGCACTCCCTCGAGCTGCTCGCTGACGCTATGAACAGCTTCGTCGAGCATTGCGTTCACGGCATCGAGCTCGACCTCAAGAAGATCGATCACTACGTGAAGCATTCGCTGATGCTCGTTACCGCGCTCGCCCCGCGCATCGGCTACGACAACGCCGCCAAAGTCGCCAAAACCGCGCACCAGCAGCACATCAGCCTCCGCGAAGCCGCCATGCAGCTCGGCCACCTCACCCCCGAAGAATTCGACGCCCTAGTCAAGCCCGAAGACATGACCCACCCGTGAGACCCCATGGCACTGACTGATCAAATTGCTCAGAAGGCGAGCAACCGATTTGTCGCGGAGCGGGCGAACCCCGCTCAAGTCGAAGCACTTCGGAAGGTTGGCATTCCGGAAGACGCTTTGGCGTTCTACCGCGAATTCCTTCCTAAACCAATGGTCGAGGTTGGGAAAGTAAGGCTGCGTGGTGAAGCGCAGATCCTGGAAGAAAACAGCAGCGATATCGTACCTGGTTGTTATGCCTATCCTTGCGGCTACATAACCTTCGCAAACACGGTCTATGGAGATAGCTTTTGCTTTGACGCTAAATCCCCGGAGTTTCCTGCATCGGCTCCCGTCGTCCTCATCGCGCACGATCTAGAACCTGAAAACGATACGATGGTACGTGAGGAACTATCGAAACTTGCCAAGCCAGTCGCTTCTTCATTTACGGTGTTTTTGGAGGCGTTCGTCGCTGAAACTCTCGATTTGGAACCTCTCTTTCCGCCCAGCGGGCGGTAGACCTACCCCTTCAATTCCTAAACAGCTGCTTGGGGACATGTACTTCGTGTAGTACAATGTACTAAGTAAGGTGCATGGTGTCGACTGACCCGCCACCGAAGAAGATTCCGCTGGTCTTTTTCCGTACCTCCGCCGGAAGTGAACCGGTGCGGGATTGGCTGAGGGAGCTTCCAGAAGAGGAGCGCCACGCTATCGGCACGGATTTGTTGCGCGCACAATGGCGATGGCCAGTGGGTATGCCCTTATGCCGGCCGATGGGCGGCGGACTCTGGGAAATCCGGACCGACCTGCTCACCAACCGGACGGCTCGCGTTTTGATTTGTTTCTATCGTGAACGGCTCGTGGCGCTTCACGGTTTTATAAAGAAGACTCGCACGACGCCGAACGAGGACCTGGAATTGGCTCGCAAGCGCAAGAAGGAGTTAGAACGATGAGTAAGAAGAACTTGGGTTCCAGCATTGATGAATTCCTGAAAGATGAGGGAGTTCTCGACAAAGCACAAGCCCAGGCCATCAAGGAAGTGGTTGCGTGGCAACTCGCGAAGGCCATGAGAAAGAAAAAAATCTCGAAGAACCGAATGGCGGCCATGATGAAAACCAGCCGTACCCAAGTGGACCGCCTCTTGGACGCCAGAGACGACATAACTCTGTCAAGTCTACAGCGTGCCGCTGCTGTCGTCGGCCGCCGCGTCATGATCGAACTCGTATGAAAATTACACCGTTGAATAGAGCGGAATGACATTTCCAACCCGATTCGCGAGGCACACTCTTCTCTGTGCACTCGGCGTTTTGTCCTCTGTGTTCTCCGTGGTTGGTCTTGCTTTTCCCGCGCCACAGCAACTCGACAAGCCCGACTGGTGCAAGCCGCTGCCCCGCTCTGAATACAAATCACTCGAGCGCGTGAAGGTATCTGATCCGTGGTTCGAGGTGTACAGAGTTGCGCCGAATACGTTCGCGATTTACGAGCCACACCAATCTGAGGAAACCATCGGCTATCTCATCCTCGGCTCGCAGAAAGCCATCCTTCTCGACACGGGCATGGGCATCAACGATGTCAAGAAGGTCGTCATGGAACTTGTCAAGAATGGCGGCGCAAAAGATGGAGGGGTAAACCCTCCTCTACAGGTGATTGTTCTCAATTCGCACACCCACGACGACCACGTCGGCGGCAACTGGCAATTCGACACCATCTACTCGATGGACACCGAGTTTTCCCGCCAGAACGCCAAAGGCTCCGTCGAAGACGCGCAAGCCGAAATCGCGACTGGCGAAATTTGTGGCGAACTGCCCAAGGGCTTCGACCCCAAGGCGTACCGCACCAAGCACTGGCACATCACCAAGTACATCCATGACGGCGACACCATTGACCTCGGCGGCCGCACCATCGAGATTCTCTCCACTCCCGGCCACACACCGGATGCGATCACGCTCTTCGATCGCGCCAACGGCCTGCTCTTCACCGGCGACACCTTCTATCCCGCGCCCATCTGGCTGTTCCGGCCTGAAACCGACATGGACGCCTACGCCAAATCCATCTCCCGCCTCGCTGCGCTTGCGCCCCAGGTGAAAATCGTGCTCGGCGCCCACAACGTCCCCGTCGCGCCGCCCTCCGTCCTCCCGGCCCTCGTCTCCGCCTTCGCCGACTTCCGCGCCGGCAGAGCCTCCTGCAAGCCGCAAGGCCGCGGCAAGCAGCTTTGCACCGTCGGCAAGTTCCAGTTCCTGGTTCGCGCCAACCAATAAGAAGAGCTTTGTCATTCCGAAGGCGATGTCTGCCTGAGGAATCTGCTTTCCTCGCAACTGGCAAAGAAGCAGATTCCTCGCTGCGCTCGGAATGACATGTGCCCTAGAGTCGGTCCCGGCGTGCAGCGCGGAATGCCCACAGAAGCCCTTTTTGCGGGCAGGCCGAAGAGGTAAACTCGGTGGCGGAGACCCTATGTTTCACCGGCCTCTCACCCTGGCACTCGCGGCGCTCCTCGTCATCCCCCCCGCACTGGCGCCCATCGCCCCCGCGTGCCCCCCTGCCGCCAACGACAAAACCACCTGGAACTACGACGGCGGCCTGATGATCATCACCGATGGTTCCATCGCTTCCGGTCCCTGCTTCCGGCTGACCGGCCGGGTCACCGCGCCAACTTTCTTCGATAATCTGCGCCGTGAAGATTCCAAGCTCGGCACCATTTTTCATCGTGGCCACGACATCGTCACGGAATTCCCAGACAAGCTGCACGTCAGCTTCTTGCTCTACGATTTGCCGTGCGACTATTCGCTTCGTCAGACCGGCTCGCGGCTGCTTCTTACCCGCGCGATGGTCAGCGGGCTGCGCCTCAGTTTTTACTGGAAGAACGGTTTGAAACTGCGCCCGGCTGCAGGGGTAGTGCCAGGACGGTATGAAACGCGACGCATCGTAGCCGACCGCGTCGATCCCGCGGTCACGGATCTTCCCGAAATGTTGGAGTGGTACTTCGAGTTCGATATACCCAGCGAAGGCGTTCCTGTCACCGACAGCCTGGTCGTCGTCCTGCATCAGCCCAGCGGCAAAATAGCCGCGCGCGCCGCCGCCCGCCTGTAATTTGGAGTGCGGCGATTCATCGCCGCTTTGGGACTCTGGCTCCGCCGCATAATTTTCTCGTAGAGCGAGAAACCAAAAGTTGTCATCCTGAGGAGCGTTTTGTGCGACGAAGGATCTCAACGTCGCCTGTGGGCAAAAAGCTGTCGATGGGCACGAATTCCCAATCTAAGGGGTTCGCTTTAGACCAGCCTCATCTCCGGCACATTCGCAAGCACATGTAGCTTCGCGTCCGTCAGTCCCTGAACTTCTTCTGCTGTCCACCCGGGTGCCAGTTCGCGGAGGACCAGGCCTCCCGGTTCCACATCAATGACAGCCAGATCCGTCACAATCGTGTCCGCGCACTCAATGCCGGTCAGTGGGTAGGTGCACTGCTTCACGATCTTCGGCCCACCCTCTTTCGTGGTGTGCTCCATGCACACGATTAACTTCTTCGCGCCCGCGGCGATGTCCATCGCGCCGCCAATGCCGCCGCTGCCCTTCGAGCCGGGAATCTTCCAGTTGGCCAGATCGCCTTTTTCCGAAACCTGGAAGCCGCCAAGCACCGCCACATCCAGGTGCCCGCCGCGTGTCATTAAGTGTGCGTCGGCCTGATGAAAAAACGACGCGCCGGGAATCAACGTGACCGGAACTTTCATCGCGTCTACTTGATCGTAATCTTCCTCGCCCGGCTTGCTGCGCGGGCCCATGCCGAGAATTCCGTTCTCGCTGTGGAAGTAAACAGTGATCCCCTTGGGCAAATAGTCCGAGATCAGATTCGGAATGCCCCAGCCAAGGTTCACGTAGGCGCCATCGGTTAATTCCTGGGCGGCGCGTTGCGCGATCTGTTCGCGAGTCAGTCGAGGCTTATCCGGCATAGCGCAATCCTTTCGCCTGCACGATGCGGTGCACAAAGATCGCGGGCGTAATCACATTCTCCGGATGGATCGATCCCACCGGCACAATCTCGTCCACTTCCGCGATTGTAAACTCAGCGGCCATCGCCATGATCGGATTGAAATTCCGCGCCGCCAGCCGGTAGGTCAAATTTCCAAGCGCGTCCGCCTTCTGCGCCTTGATCAGCGCGAACTGCGCGTGAATCGGCTTCTCCAAAATGCAGCGCTTGCCATCAACCACGCGCTCCTCTTTGCCATTCGCCACTTCCGTGCCAACGCCAACGGTCGTGTAAAAACCTAGCAGACCCGCTGCGGCGGTGCGCATCCGTTCACACAGGATTCCCTGCGGCACAAGCTCGCAAGTCACTTCGCCCTTCGCAAACCGATCCTGGAAATGATTCGCGTGCGGCCCGGGAAACGAGCAGATCACATGCCTGATCAGCCCGTTCTTGAACATGATGCCCAGTTCGCCGTCGCGCGTCCCGCAGTTGTTGCTGATCGCGGTGATGTCCTTCGTGCCCTTGCGCGCCAACGCCTGAATTAAGTTGTTTGGGAAGCCCGCCCCGCCGAAGCCGCCGAACATGATCCGCGCGCCATCAGGGATGTCCGCCACCGCTGCGTCCAGCGTGTCTACAATCTTCTCTTTCATGGAGTGCTCGAATCTTCAGGTTTGTTCTTACTCATAGATTGTTCCCGACCCGGTCAGATTCCGCAACCCTCGGCGCCCGCAGGATGTGCCAGGCTGTCGCGGACCTCTAGAGTTTATTCACGAGAATTTTGTTCGGCAGTAACAACCCCCACTTGTCTCGGGCCTAGAAGTGTTTGGCCCGCGCGAGTCGCTGCAATGTCACTCCAGGAGGGTAATAGATCCATGCAATTTCGCTCCTTTTTGCACGTAATTACGGCCAGTTGGCGCCAGGCTCTTGCTATGAGCACGGCGTTGGTCCTTGCCTCGTACCCGGTTATGCCCGCATGGGCTGCTTCGTCA
>Ga0207761_1000077_pt1 | contig 28907 bp, 32 predicted proteins | sample LuqExpMetageno34_FD_187792 | JGI IMG/M metagenome (GOLD analysis project Ga0207761, IMG submission 187792) | Tropical forest soil microbial communities from Luquillo Experimental Forest, Puerto Rico - Sample 34 (SPAdes) | ecosystem: Environmental > Terrestrial > Soil > Tropical forest ... | reverse complement strand
CTCTCTGCTTGTCATGGACGATGGAAAATTGGTTGGTATCATAACGGAGAGACACTATGCGCGGAATGTCGTGCTGAAGGGCAAAACATCTCTCACTACTCCAGTCAAGGATATCATGGAGACAAACGTAACCCATGTCAGGCCAGAACAATCGGTCGAGCTATGCATGGCCTTGATGACAGAGAAGCGCGTCCGTCATCTGCCCGTGCTTGAAGGCAGCGAAGTGATCGGCATTGTCTCCATCGGTGATTTGTTGAAGTTTATACTTTCCAAAAAGGAAGCTGATATCGGCCAGCTTGAACACTACATTCAAGGCGATGGCTGGCAACCTGTTCGAAAGTGATCTGGCGGGACAGTGGGCGATGCGGCAAAAGAGAACCCTGCTTAATTTCGTGCGTTTGGCGTTAGCCCCGCCCGGACCGCTAACTCAGCTTGAATTTACCGGAGCGACCGAAGTTCGCGAATTCCCGACGTGACGCCTACGTCCGAATTTGGCGTAAAACCGGACATTCGATCGCTCTTTCTATAAACGGAAGTTCATCAGGTCTTAAAGAGGTTGCGGCAAGTCACCTTAGTCAGGCCACCTTTTCCGAAGGGCACATCGCTGCCGGGCCCTGGCAGCTTCGCCCTTCAGTCGGGAAATGACACATGGGCCATAACCCGACTTCGACGCTACCTATATCAATTTTTTGAAGGTCCGGCTGATAGCACGTTGTAAGCGGACATGGGACGGCGAATGCCCTTTAGCGCAAACTCCCCCACCGGCTCGACCGTCGCGTCATTCTCAACCGCCATCAATACACGTGGGCTAATTAGGATTTGGCCGGGCTTGGCTTCGTCGCACAGCCTGGACGCAACGTTAGACACGGTCCCGATCGCCGCATAGTCAAAGCGGCCTTCAAAGCCAATCGTGCCGAGCGTCGCAAACCCATGTGCGATGCCGATACCGAAACCAAGATCGTGGCCTAGCCGTCGCCACTTCTCGATCAGCGCTCCGATGGCCCCCCGCATATCGAGCGCCATCTTCACGGCTTGCAAGGCGGGATTAGAAACCGGAACTGGGTCATTGAAGATCACCATCACGCCATCGCCAGCATACCTCTCTAACGTGCCGCTATACTTGATGATGATCTCACCAATCGCGGAGTGATAGTCGCGCAATAACGTCATCACGTCTTCTGGATCAGAGCTCTCGGAAAATCCGGTAAATCCGCGCAGGTCGCAGAATAGTGCCGTTATCTCCCGACGGTGGCTTTCGAGCTGCTTTTCCCCTCCTGACGCGATAATCAAATCGGCTACTTGTGGCGGCAGAAAGCGTCGCAGCCTACCCATGCGCTCAATTTCACCGACTTGATCCGCGACTCGCTGCTCAAGTTGCTCGTTTAGCTCGTTCAATTCGTTAAACAGCCGCGCATTCTCGATCGCGATCGCAGCCTGATCGGCAAACGTTGTCACCAGGTGAACTTGCTTCTGCGAGAAGGGTCGTACCTCGGTCCGGCGAATCAGGATCGCGCCGACAGGGACGCCCTCGCGCAGCATAGGCGTCGCCAGCGTGGTGCGATGCCCATCGATACGCGCGTGCTTGCTGCCTTGCGGATATTCGCTCTCTTCGGCGGCGAGGTCGTAGACGTGAATCGTCCGGCATTCGAAAACAGCGCGGCCGGTCACCGTTTCGCGATCGATGGGCAGACCCTGCATTGGGTGACTGCTGGTCGCGAGATGGCCATAAGCGGCAACCTGCCGAAGCAATCCATCCTCCAGACGAAAGATGACCGCGTTGGTCGCCTCGCATAGGCGGGCGGCATTTTGCCCCACGGCATCAAGCACCGGCCGAATGTCAGTCGGCGATCCCGAGATGACGCGCAGCACTTCGGAGGTCGCGGTCTGCCGCTCAAGCGACTCGGACAGATCGTCGGTGCGCTGGCACAATTCGTTGAGCAGCCGGGCGTTCTCGATGGCGATCACGGCCTGCGCGGCAAAATTCTGCACCAGCCCTATCTGGCTTCGCGAGAATGGCCGCACCTCCTGCCGATAAATTGTGAGCACACCAACCACCTCACTGGCTTTGAGCATCGGCACAAAGATGACAGTACGTGCGCCACCCAACTTGACCAGCAGAACCGCACGCGGATTTCGCGCAAGATAAGCCGGGTCTTTCGACATGTCGGCCACATGAACGATTTGCCTGCGCTCCACGACACGCCCCACGCCCGTGTTCCGCGCGAACGGGACGACAGGCTCGCGCCCCCGCGCTTCAGCCAGCGCCGGGGGGAGGTTGTGAACAGCCGCAGATCGAAAGTTGTCGCCCTCGCGCAGCCACAAGGTGCCATAGCTGGCCTCGGAAAGGTCCGTGGCTTTCGCCAGCACACTATCGAATACCGGCTGCAGGTTGCCGGGCGAGCTGGAAATGACCCGCAGCACCTCGGTGGTCGCCGTCTGCTGTTCCAGCGACTCAGCGAGCTGCTTTCGCAATTCGGCAAGCTCGCTGGCCAGCTGCTCGACATGCGCTTCTGGTTGCATTGCCGACGAAATGGGCCAATTGCCGCTCTCGGCAGCGGTGCGTTTCTTCATTGTAAGCCGCCGGCTTTTATGGGTCTTGCTGTTAATTGATCCGCGGATAGCATGGCTATCGCGCCTCGTGATCATGATCCTTTGCAAACAGGCGGCGCTCCTCAAGGTGGCGACGCTCTAAATAGTGCGGGTCAGCCAGGACCTCCCGCCAAGCAGAGTCCAACATGGCCGTGCGCTGTTTGCGTTTGTGCCTCCAAATGCCCCAGGAAAAACCTGCGACAGCCGCACCAATCAGCACAAGAATGGGATCAAGAATCGCTTTAATCGGAGGGCCGAGACGGAATTTTGGGTTTGCGTCAAGATGCGAAGGTTCGGATTGCGAAAGCGCTGCAGTGAGGTCGGCAGGGTCGAATAAAGTATCTATGAACGGCGGCGCGACAGCGAAGCTACTGAGGGCCGAAAGAAAGTAAATGTCGTGTAGCGCCATGGTTGCCTCCGCGCTTTAGCGCGTCAGGGCGTTCAGACGTGCAGATGGCACGTCAGCTATGACATTGTGATAGAAAAGCTATGCAATTTTACGCCCTAGCTATTGATACAGCGCAATCAGTCAGCGTTGTTTACACTCTCAGTCGCGTGGAATCCGCATGAGTGGCTGCGCTGGTGCTTCGTTCTATCTGTCCGCTACTGGTCGTTAGCTGCCATCGAGAGATGCCCCCGATAGGTCCGTTTAATGGCCCAAAGCGGACGTCATCAGTTGTGCGCGGGATGGCGCCTTTTGACCCAAAGCTGACCTGGGCGAGTGCTCAAGGTTGGCGCCAGCGGTGACCAGCCCGTATAGCGCAAATGCGGATGCGGGCTGTTTGCTGAGGGGCTATTTCGTCGACGCTTTGATCAAGTCCGCTGTGTAAATGACCACATCGTCGCTGCCGGTATTCTTGTGCCAATGCACAGTCGTAACACCTTCAGCCGTGGTGTCTCCGGCATTGAACGTTTTCGACGTGCCATCCTCATTTGTGACTACGTCGGTTCCTTGGACAAAATAGACAACGGCCGGTCGGTCCTTATGACTGTGGAGTCCGATGTGTCCACCTGGCGCAATATTCAACATACGCAATCGCAGCTCCCACCCCGACATACTTGGGATTTCTTTACCGAGGTCGATCACAACGGTCTTTGGAGTTGTGTACCCTTTGTTGTCCTTAGGCGCATCCTCGGCACTCGCGATATAGCTAGCGGATGCTGCCACTGTGAGCGCAAATCCAACGCATAGAACCAGTGCTCGGCACATGTCATACTCCTCCCTATAAAACCACTATCACTGGTCATTCGACCACTTCTTAGGATCTACGCTTGTTAGCAAATTCAACAGCTAACAGGCCGCATATTGAAGTGTGGCTCCCTCCGTCCTAAATATGCTTGCCTGCCCGCGTGAGGTTTAGCCGACCCGCACTTCCTTACGCTAGGTGGCCATCACAGCTTTCTGTAGCGCCAATAGGCATATGCAAGACCCGCCCAGTAGCTGGCAAGGCATAGCAATGCCCAAGCAAACATGTTGTCGTCCATTAGCGCACTCTCTCCGGGGGAAGGAGGGACGAGCGGCCTCGGTGCTGCCATGGGGCAGCTCTGCCGGCATAGACCCAACCTATCCAGCATTATTCGTTTACACGAACAGAGTGAGGCTGGAAATTGTACAAAGGTGCAGAAGAGAGCAACGAAGAGGACGTCAACTAGGCGGCCAGTGGCTCGCCAGCTGGCAGTTCAACCCAATCGACGTGGCTGCACCACTTGCGCCGGTATACGCGATATCCGGGAGCCTCAGTCCAAGCGGAAAGATGCGCCCGCACCCCCGCGAGAGCAAGGATTGATAAAGCTCAATGATGCATTTCAGGACACGCCGCAATCTGCATCATGGCGTTCACAGAAGCCCTCCTGACGCTGACCACGTATCCCGACCGCATGCCGAAATTGCGCACGCGTGAGGCACTGAGATTCGCAAAGTTCATTACCCCCAACATCTCCGGCATTGTCGTGACGGAGAATTTCATCGGTACTACCTTCAGCGCGTTCGGCAACATCGTTTTAGACCTGCCAGCGATCGCGGCGGACCAGACCAAAAGAAGTTACGAAAACGCACGTCTCGCGACGGCGGATTTCGAAGAGCTTGCGGCCGAGGAGAAGGTTTCATCCAAAGTAATATCGGAATCGTGCAATTCCGCCGAGGTAAGTTCTCGCCTACTACGACACGCGAGAATGCATGACCTGACGATAGTGCCTTTGATGCCGGCGGACCAGTTTTGCCAGTGCGATCCAGAAACGATGTTGTTCGAGGCGGGCCGACCAGTGGTCGTTATTCCTCTAGGATTCGAGTGTACGAGGTCGGACGGAATCGGCACGGTCGCAGTCGCCTGGGACTTCGGCGGCCCCGCCGCCCGTGCCATCGCTGATGCGATCCCTATCCTACGAACGGCCGCTTCGGTCAGAGTGGTGACTATCGAAAACGAAAAACCCATCGAGCCCGATGCTTCGCAGGAGGAGTTGCAACGGTTTCTGGCACGGCGCGGTGTGACTGCTGCGTTCGATCGCTACGACGCTGCGGAACGGAACATCGGCGAGGCGTTGAACGCATACGTAAAGCAGCATGGGGTCGACCTGCTAGTTATGGGCGGGTATGGCCATTCCCGACTGCGGGAATTCGTCCTCGGCGGCGCGACCGCGAGCATGCTCTCGAACCCGCCCGTTCCGGTCCTGCTCTCGCACTGAATGACATACGCCTTGGGATCCTACGGCGTCGTCTTCTCTCGCGAGCAGCAGGATCGTCTCTGATGCCAGATCACCGCGTCATGCCGCCCGCGCTCAAGCGCCGCTTGGGCTTGCCTCTCCTGGTGCTCTATGGGGTCGGGATTACCATCGGCGCCGGGATCTACGTCTTAATCGGAGCGGTCGCCGCACACGCGGGACGATACACACCATGGTCCTTCGTCCTCGCGGCAGCCGTGATGGCATTCACCGTCGGCTCTTACGCGGAATTGGCTACCAGGTTCCCCGTGAGTGCGGGAGAGGCAGCGTACGTACGGCACGCTTTCGGCTCGCGCACACTTTCGCGCCTGACCGGGCTTTTGACCGTCGTGGTGGCGCTGATCGCATCAGCGGCGGTGGCAGTCGGCGCCGCCGGTTATCTTGCTCAATTCCTTTCTCTTCCGACATGGGCCCTTGTGGCTGGCGTGCTCCTACTGTTGGGGGTCGTCGCAGTCTGGGGAATCTTGGAATCCGTGCTCATCGCGAGTGTCTTCACGCTGATCGAGGTCGGCGGCCTCGTCGCAATCATCATCGCCGGCGCACGCTCCGGGGTCTCGCTAAGCGAAGGTGTAGCCCTGCCGCCAGTGCACCTTCCGACCTTGGTCGGTGTGGGCTACGCGAGTCTATTAGCATTCTTTGCATTTATCGGTTTCGAGGATCTCGCCAACGTTGTTGAAGAAGCGAAGATGCCACACCGGGACATTCCACTCGCGATGGCGTTCACGCTGCTGATCGCTACGATCTTGTATTTGGGTGTGGCGGTCACGGCGGTTTGGGTGATGCCCCCCGACCGGCTTGCGGCGTCCAAGGCCCCGCTTAGTCAAGTGTTTCAGGCGCTCACCGGCACTTCTCCGACGATCATCAGCTTGATTGCGATATGCGCGACATTCAATACCATCCTGGCTCAAGTCTCCATGGCGGCGCGCGTCATCTACGGTATGGCGCGGCAGGGAGATCTGCCGGCCTGGACCGGGCACGTGCATTCCAAAACTGCCACGCCTATCATGGCGACCGCATTGGTAGTCACGGCTGCACTAGTGATCGCCTTGCTGCTTCCGTTAGAGCGTCTCGCGGAAAGTACATCGGTCGCGACGCTGCTCGTCTTCGCAATGGTGAACCTGTCGCTTCTACGGCTGCGGCTCACAAAAATGCGCCCTTCCGGTCAACACGTGCGAGTGCCGATCTGGGTCCCCGCGGTAGGCCTTGTCACATGCGTTGCAATGATTTCCGCAACTCTCGCCGGATAAGCGGCTTGCACCGGTAGGTGGCCCTCACCGCTTTCTGTAGCGCCAATAGGCGTATGCAAGACCCGCCCAGTAGCTGGCAAGGCAGAGCAATGCCTAAACCGCAGTAGTCCGATGGACCTCGATTCGAGGCCTGAATGCGATCTTAACGCATTCTGGGATTGCACGATGAAACCTTAAGTCGCCCGTCCATGCCCCCCGTCCCTCGGGTCCTGTCGTCCGATGCAATCGCAGACGTGCTTGCGTCGTGGCTCGCCGGCGGTCGCACCCTTCGTCTTGAGCCAGATCAACCCGTAGGCCGGGAAAGGGCATACACTCCACAACCAAAAATTCGATCAACATTGTGGAGGAAATTCTCATGCGCAAGTGGATTATCGCAGTCGCCGCGGCCGTGGTCTTTCTCGGTCCCAGCGTGAGTTCCGCCCAAGCGCCGATCATCATAAAATTCAGCCATGTGGTGGCGCCGAATACGCCGAAGGGAAAGGGCGCCGAGAAATTTAAGGAGCTTGCCGAGAAGTACACTGAGGGCAAGGTCAAGGTCGAAGTCTATCACAACTCTACTCTCTACAAGGACAAGGAAGAGCTAGAGGCGATGCAGCTTGGTGCGGTGCAGATGCTGGCGCCGTCGAATTCGAAATTTGGGCCGATCGGCATCAGGGACTTCGAGGTGTTCGATCTGCCGTTCCTGCTTCCGAACCTCGCGGCGCTGCGCAAGGTCACCGAAGGCCCGATTGGCCAGAAGATGCTCAAGCAGCTCGACTCCAAAGGCATGGTCGGGCTTGCCTACTGGGACAACGGTTTCAAGCAGATGAGCGCAAACAAGCCGCTGCGTGTCCCTGCGGACTACAAAGGCCTGAAATTCCGTATCCAGTCCTCAAAGGTGCTGGAAGCGCAATTCCGTGCACTCGGCGCCATTCCGCAAGTCACGGCCTTCTCCGAAGTTTACCAGGCGCTGCAGACCGGCGTGGTGGACGGCCAGGAGAACACGCCATCGAACATGTACACGCAGAAGATGGACGAGGTGCAGAAATACACGACGCTGACCAACCACGGCTACATCGGCTACGTGGTCGTCGTGAATAAAAAATTCTGGGATGGACTACCGTCCGACGTCCGGGGCCAACTGGAACAGGCGATGAAGGAAACGACCGTCTTCGCCAACACAACCTCGGCGCAGGAGAACGATGAAGCGTTGGACGCGATGCGCAAGAACGGAAAGACGCAATTCATCTCCCTGACGCCTGCCGAACTCGCCCAGATGCAAAGCGCCATGGAGCCGCTTTATCAGGACATGGCAGGCCGCGTCGGCAAGCAACTCATCGAAGACGTGCGCAAGACCGTACAAGGCGCGACCAACTGATCGGATGAGGAGCGGCCCCGGCGCAAATGCCGGGACTCTCTTTCAACCATTGGCGCGATGAGGGCCCGTGTTCCTTCGCATTCTCGACCGGCTTGAGGAAATCCTGATCGCGACACTGATCGCCGCGGCGACGCTGCTGATTTTCGCCGCCGTCGTGCAACGCTTCGCCGTCGGCATCGAGCTTCTCTACCCGATCTTCTATCCAATCAACCTGACCTGGGCGCAGGAATTGTGCGTCTACATGTTCGTGTGGATGGCCAAATTCGGCGCCGCCTACGGCGTCCGCACGGGCATCCATGTCGGCGTCGACGTCGTCGTCAACGTGCTGGAGCCGAAGATCCGCAACAAGGTGGTTCTGTTCGGTCTGCTGTGCGGCGCGTTTTTCACCTTCGTTGTCGGCAGCATGGGCGCGAAGTTCGTGTTCGAGCTTTATTCCACCGATCAGGTCTCGCCGGATCTGGAATTGCCGCGCTGGATCGTCTTTTTGTGCGTCCCGCTCGGCTCCTATCTGATGTGCTTCCGCTTTCTGCAGGTCGCGTGGGCCTTCTGGCGTACTGGCCAATTGCCGCATCACGACGTCGCTCACGTCGAAGGCGTAGATGAGGTTCCTGCCCTCGCCCAGGACGCTTCGCGATGAACAGCATTCTGATCTTTGGATTGCTGATTGCACTGATGCTCACGGGCATGCCGATCTCGATTGCGCTTGGCCTGACCGTTTTGAGCTTCCTGTTCATCATGACGCAAGTGCCGATCGAAGCGGTCGCGCTCAAACTGTTTACCGGGATCGAGAGCTTCGAAATCATGGCGATCCCATTCTTCATCCTGGCGGGCAATTTTCTCACCCATGGCGGCGTCGCTCGCCGCATGATCCGCTTCGCGACGTCGATGGTCGGTCATTGGTATGGCGGCATGGGGCTCGCCGGTGTGATGGCTTGCGCGCTGTTTGCCGCAGTGTCGGGCTCATCACCGGCCACCGTCGTAGCGATCGGCTCGATCATCCTGCCGGCGATGGTGCAGCAGGGCTATCCCAAGCGGTTCGGTGCCGGCGTGATTGCGACGTCGGGTGCACTCGGCATTCTCATCCCGCCATCTATCGTGATGGTGCTCTATGCCGTCGCCACTGGTGGCAGTCTCGGCATCGATCCGGAAGGCAAACGCGTTCTCTCCGCCTCCGTGGCACAACTGTTCATGGCAGGCGTCATCCCAGGACTAATGCTCGCTTCGCTGCTCGGCGCGACGACTTTCTACCGCGCCTGGAAGAACAACTATCCGCGCATGGAGAGGAAGAACTGGGCCGATACGTTGGTGGCGTTCCGTGAATCGGTTTGGGGGCTGCTGCTGATCGTGATCGTGCTCGGCGGAATTTACGCCGGCGTATTCACGCCAACTGAGGCGGCGGCGATGAGCGCCGTCTACGCCTTTGTCATCGCTGTGTTCATCTATCGCGACATGAAGCTCACAGACGTGCCGAAGGTTCTGCTCGCTTCAGCGAATATGAGCGCGATGATCCTCTATATCATCACCAACGCGGTGCTGTTTTCATTCCTGATGACCAGCGAGCAGATACCGCAGACCATCACGAGCTGGGTGACGGGCGCTGGCATCGGTTGGGTCGGGTTCCTGCTGTTCGTAAACATCCTGCTGCTGGCTGCCGGAAATGTGATGGAGCCGTCCTCGATCGTGCTGATCACTGGACCGATCCTCTTTCCGGTCGCGGTGAGCTTAGGCATCAACCCGGTCCATCTCGGCATTCTCATGACCGTGAACATGGAGGTCGGCCTCTGCCATCCTCCGGTCGGACTCAACCTTTATGTCGCATCCGGCATCGCGAAAATGGGCATCACCGAACTTACCATCGCGGTGTGGCCTTGGCTGCTCACCATGCTCATTTTTCTCGGCATTGTGACGTATGTGCCGGAATTGTCGCTTTGGCTTCCGCGCATGCTCGGAATGCTATAACAGCAGGTAGCCTTCACGGTAATAGTGAGCAGTCACTGAGCCATCCGCCATAGCCTGACCCCAGTGGGGGTGGCCGCTGTCAGGCAGCAACACCCAGATGCGCCTGAAACTCTTCGAAGGCTGAAATAGCGTCTGCCGCGTACATCAGCGATGGCCCGCCACCCATATAGATCGTCATGCCGAGGGTTTCCTCCACCTCCTGACGCGTAGCCCCAAGCCTGACCAGCGCCTCCATGTGAAAGCCGATACAGCCGTCGCAACGCGTCGCAATTGCGATCGCAAGCGCGATTAGTTCTTTGGTCTTCTTGTCCAAGGCACCGTCGCGGCCCGCAGCCTGCGCGAGCGCCGAGAAGGACCTCATGCTGTCGGGGATGTCCTCGCGCAATTTTCGCAGATCGCCGGAAATGCGCTTGGTTATGTCGATGTAACTTTTCTTCATGAGCGCGCTCCTCATTTTGTTGATGACGGCTGCGGCGATGTCTGCCGCCCAAACAGCAACGAAATTGGCAGCCTGAATACGGGTCCAACTACCGAGAAGGGCAGCGTAGCGGCTCCCGGTGCTCTACCGACGCCCCGACATCGCTTCGGCGCGCGGCGTCCGAAAGAGTTTTCCGACACTAAAAGCCCAATTCGACCGTGGTCAGGCATTTCTGACGGCCCAAGCTTCTCCAAGGATAGTCGTCGCCCTACCCCCGCGCCGATGCCTTTGTCGACGGAAGGTTGCTGGACGCGCTCGGCGGGCATCGACAACGACGCGCGAGAAACGCCTTGAAAACAGCCCATCGGGCGTCTTTGCCACAAGCTCGATCAAACTGCGTATTGCAGGCCGACGGCTGTCTCTAACGTCGCACTAGCAGCATGCAATGAGACGGCCCACGTTTGATCGCCAACGATGCCGTCAGACGTGATGCCGCCCCAACTCTGCAACGCCTGGACCGAAGCCTTCGTCGCTGGCCCGAATTCCCCATCGATTGCACCCGGCGGTGTATTCCAGGCCCCTGATGCGCCATTCGAGAGGACCTGTTGCAAGCTGCGGACGACAACTCCGGTCGCTCCTTCAGATAGGGTCGGCATCGGAGCGCCATTTGGCAGTGCAGCCCAAGTTAGCAGTCCGACAATTCCGTCGGCCACGAGACCAGCGCCTTGCTGGAATTCTTTGACCGCCGTCTCGGTCACTGGTCCGAATACACCATCGACCGCAATTCCAAGATTGGGCGTTCGGCGCAGTGCTCGTTGTAGACGGCGAACGGCGCCACCAGTCGCTCCCGGAGAGATCGTCGGCTGGCCCGGATTCGGCATCTTACCCTCCATATGAAAGGAGGGTGGCACTGTAGCGCACTGTACGCGCAGGGGCGAGGCCGGGCGATAACACCCGCCTCATGCTCTAGCAAGATCGTACACAAGAACGACGGCTCCTCACAATCTACAAGGCCTCTAACGCGGTCCCGCGTTGACGCGGTAGCTCCAGATTGCGGGGCCCTCGCGTCCGTGGCCGCGCACTGCGACAAGCAAACGTTCGAGGTCCGGCACGAATAGACCAGTTCTGGCGCCTGCGACGGTCGGGATTTGGGCTATGCGGGAGTACTTGTCCGATCCGGCATCCAGGACGTCGACGGCGCCGCTGCCGCAGATCACGTAGATGCGACGAGTTCTGGAGTCGTAGAAGAGATCGTCGACGTCCCCACAGGTTTCAACTTCCGCAAGCGGGCGGCCGGTCTGCTTATCGTATGCGACGAGCCGAGTCGGTCTCCTGAATGCAACGATCACGCGGCTTCCGTCCGGATCGAGCGTCATTGCGAAGTTACCGCTGTAGGTCACTTTCCAGTTCTGTTGCGTATCGAAATCCGCAGCGACCGTTCCGATCGTCGACGCATTCGGTAGATTGACGAAGACGCGTCCGGACGACGGCTCGATTTGAATACTTTCCGGATGGACGGGGAGCTTTACCCTTCCGATGGCCTCGTTCTTCGCCGGATCAATTATTGCGATGCCGCCGCTACCGAACCCGACGAGCACGTTGCCGGTCTTCACATCGAAACGAACGTTATCCGCGTCCTCACCAAGCTCTATCCTGGCGACTCGAGCGAAGTCGGAGCCGCGAAAGACCCGCACCGAACCGTCACCTCCATTCGCGACGAATACCGTGTCGGTCGGAGGGACGTAGGCGATCCCCTGCGGCTCGCTGAGCCCCGCTATGCGGTGCGCCAACATTTTACCCTCGAGATCGACCACCCCGACCGTGTTGTTGCCTAACTCCGCCACGAACAGTCGTCGGCGCGCGACATCGATCGCCATGTGGTCAATTCGTCCGGCCACGCTGCCGAGTGGGATCTTGGCATCGAGCGCAAGTGGAGTGGTGTCGCCGGGCCGCTCCTGTCCGACCGACGCCCCAATGGCCCACGGCGCCAAAGACGCGCAAGCGATGAGGAGACTCAACCAGGACACTATTGGTGCCATGCTCAACCACAGAACGTCTGTGAGCTTTCCAAGCAAGCCGCCGAACGGCCTTCGCTCCTCAGTGCGCACCGACGGTCGCGGCATTCCTCGTCTGGTCCAGAGCGGCACGGAGTCCCTTCGCCAGTTTCAGCGCATCGTCATTTGCCCAGAAATGCAGGAAGAACAATCGCGGCTGTTCGTCCAACATGTGGCTGTGCACGGCGGTGACCTCGATGCCGTTGGACTTCAGCGCGTGGATGACTGGGTTTACTTCGCTGCCGATCAACACGAAATCTCCCGTGATCGCCGCCTTTCCGTTGCCAGTCGGCTGAAAGTTGATTCCCGTCGCGACGCCGAGTGGCCCAGGCGGATTGAGCTGCATTCCTTGCTCGGAGATCTCGTCGCTCCGCTGCACGGCGACCTGGTAGACGCCTCCAGAGGGCTTTCCTTTGGCGCCGATGATCTGGTCGATCTGCCCCGTGTCGAGATCCACGGATGATGCGGTCGCGGCCTGTGGTTCGGCCAGCGGCGTCTTGCTTACGGCGAGTGCGTCACGGATAGCCGTCGCGATCTTCGCCGGATCGCCACGGCCTGCGATATGGAGATAGAAGGTTTCCGGATTCGCCCGCAGCAGGTGATTGTGAACCGCCGTGACCTGCAGCCCTCCTTCGATCATTTTGCTCATCACCGGGCTGACCTCGGATTCGAGCAGAACCAGATCGCCCATCGCCATCGCACCGTCATGCGATGGCATGAACGCGACCCATCCGCCAAGCGCGAGCGCCGGCTTGATGGTGACGTCGTCCAGCGTGACCGAGAGATCGCCCCGCGGGAATCCGTAGCGATGCACGTCGCCGGTCACTGCCGCAGTTCTGTTGAAGACCCCATCCACCTGCGTCCAGTTGATGCTCTGCGCATAGGCTGGCGCCATGGAAAGACTGCCGAGAACGGAGAGGACGATCAGACTACGCATCAGATGCTCCTTTCTTGATGTCCGGTTACCCCCCGTGATTGGCGATCTCGCTCAACAGCCGATCCGCGCTCTTCCAGGCGATCGCCTGCATGAAAGCGTCGACGTAGCTTCCGGCCTTCGCGCCGAAATCGATGTGATAGGAGTGTTCGTACATGTCGAGTGCGAGGATCGGCGTGCCGCCTGCGAGCGTGTGGCAGTGATCGGCAGCCCATTGATTGACGAGTTTGCCGTCGCGCGGGGACCAGGACAGCAGGACCCAACCGGAGCCGCCACCCAACGCTTTGCCCATTGCTTCGAATTCGGCTCGCCAACGCTCGAATGATCCGAAATCCCTTGCAATCGCATCGCGAAGTTAGGGACCCGGTTGGCTCTCCTCGCCGAGTCCGGCGAAGAACAATTCGTGCAGGATCATGGAATTCATCGCGATGAGTTGCTCGCGCTTGAGTCCGTTGATGACGAAGCCTGCCGCCTTCGCATAGTCCAATTCAGCAATCTGCTCTTCGATAAGATTCAGGCGCTTCACCGCGCCGCCGTAGTTGTTCTCGTAATGGCTGACAATCAGCCGTTCGGACATGCCTTTGATCCTGGCCGGGTCGCAGGGCAAAGGTTTGATCGCGTAGCTCATCGAACTGCCCCGTTTTGCGGCAGCGGGGGCGCGCTGCTGGAAGCTGGCGTCTGGCTCTTCTCGCTACGCTCGTTCCTCTCATCGCCCTCGTCATCATCATCATCGTCATCATCATCTCTGACCACGGCGAAATAACCCGCAGCGGCAGAGAGTCCAGCAAGTGCAACTCCGAACGTGGCTGCACGCATCAGATTTCTGCGTGTCATGACACTCTCCTACTACGTCACTGGATTACGCCGACGACAAACAGCGCAATGCCAGCAAGACAGCTACCCAGCAGCGTCGGGATCATTCCGATCTTGAACCGAAAGATCGCGACCGCCGCTGCGACCGCAAGCAATAGCGCCCAAGGATCGACTGTCGTCAGTTTCGGTGCATCGAAGCTGAGCAGAGCGTTTCGGATCGGAAAGGTCTCGTGAAAGAGCGTATGGATGGCAAACCAGATCGCGAGATTGAGGACCACGCCAACCACGGCGGCGGTGATCGCAGAAAACGCCCCATTAAGCGCCTTGTTGCCCCGCAATACCTCCACGAAAGGCGCTCCGAGGAAGATCCAGAGAAAGCACGGGACAAAAGTTACCCATGTGGTTAGCAGGCCGCCCAAGGTGCCGGCGAGCAAGGGCGACAGCCCGCCTGGATCACGGAATGCGGCCATGAAACCCACGAATTGCAGAACCATGATCAGTGGCCCTGGAGTCGTCTCGGCCATTCCAAGACCATCAAGCATCTCACCCGGTGCCAGCCAGCCGTATTGCTCGACCGCACCCTGCGCGACGTACGCGAGCACGGCGTAGGCGCCGCCGAATGTGACCACTGCCATTTTGCTGAAGAACACCGCGATCTCGGTGAAGACATTTCCGCGGCCGAGCACAGCAAGAAGCGCGATGACGGGTACGAGCCACAGCGCAAGCCATACGGCCGAAACAAAAGAGGCGCGTGCCACCGTCGGCCGCGCATGCTCAGGCAATTCGTCCCCAAGCAGGCTTTGCTCATCGGTGATGCTGCCCGCAGCCTTGCCGTGACCCGATTCGGTCCTGAACACCTCCGCGCCGCTCGCGGCTCCTATGAAACCGATCAACGCAGCACCGAAAACGATCAGTGGAAACGGAATGCTCAAGAAGAAAATGCCGACGAACGCCACTGCCGCGAGCACGCGCATTGCATCATTCTTCAGCGCGCGTTTGCCGATCCGCACCACGGCTTCGACCACGATTGCAAGAACGGCAGCCTTTAATCCGAAGAACAGAGCTACGACCACCGGCACCTTGCCGTACAGTGCGTAGATGTAGCTCAGGGCCATGATTGAAACGACGCCGGGTAACACGAACAAGCTGCCCGCGACGATTCCGCCGGCCGTCCGATGCATCAGCCAACCGATGTAGACGGCGAGTTGCTTGGCTTCCGGGCCAGGCAACAACATGCAGTAGTTCAGCGCATAGAGAAATCGATTTTCTGAAATCCAGTGTTTCTCATCTACGAGGATGCGATGCATAACCGCAATCTGCGCTGCTGGACCTCCGAAACTGAGAAGCGCCACGCGAATCCAGACGCGCACGCCCTCAGCGAAGGAGACGCCGTGCGCCGGAACGGATGATTCGATCGCTCTCTTTGCTGCGAGTTGTGACATGGCTTTCAATCGACGCTCCCTGGGATCAGTGCGCGAAGTCGCCGTTCGGCTTGCCCTGCCAAACCATCTCCCGACAGTAGGCGTAGAGCGCGTCGTAGACGATCCATTCGGCCGCGTTCTGTGCGTGGTCATCCTTGAAGCCGAGGTGGCGGAAGCCCTCGGCAACTGCCTCAACGCCGGGTCCTTCAGGCTGCTGATAGAGCGTGTTGTCCGTATCCGCGCCGTTGACGATCTTCCCGAGCAGAACGAGAGCCGGATCAGCGGTGAGCTTGTATTTTTTGAGGATGGCCTCGAACGAGCACTCTTTGCCGTGATGACCGAGCTCGACGCCTTTCACATCATAGGAGATGGCATTGAGCCGTTTCGCCTCGTCGCTGACTTTGTCGGCCGGAACGAAGAAGAATTCCGCGTCCTTGTCGACGAACTTCTTGATGAGCCATGGGCAAGCGACGCGGTCAACCTTGACCCGCTCTCGGGTGATCCATTTCATGTGACGGCTCCTGATATCGAGATGAACAGTCTTCTCATTCATAGTCGAGGCCGGCGAGCTGACCTCGATCAGATTGAGCCGTTTCACCGCGCCGCCGGATTTGTTCTCGTAGTGACTGGCGATCAGCCGTTCGGACATCCCCTTGATGCGCGCCGGATCGCAGGAGAGCGGTTTCAAGCTGAAGGTCATGGGCGCTTCTCCTGGTCGGGCAGCACAGCGATCGATATCTGACTGAAGTGGGTCACGCTGTCGGCTTTGGTCCAGAGGGCGATCTTCCCCGCATTTGCGAATGTCCGGTCGGTGGTGGTGAATAGCGTTTTGCCGTCGAAGCCGATGCTGAACCGATCACCGTCTGCTTTCAGGCCGAGCGTATGCCACTCGTTCTTGGCGACCATGACGTTCACGCCGTCGATTTGCTGACGGCTGCCTTTCGCAACACGATAGAAACGGACGTTGTCCTCAAGTGCATTGGCGCGCGCGACGTAATAATTGTCGGCATCGACGACGCGGACGGCGATGCCGCCAGCCTGATCGACGCGGCCAGCGACTGGCCGGAAGCTCACGGAGACGTCGACGTTCTTGGCAACGATTGGATTATAGATTGCAAGCGGGAAGCGATAATCGGTGCGGTCGGTGCTCGACTGTTCGATAACGCGATCGCCGTTCGCCGTTTCATCGGCGACGACCGTCCATTGACTTGGGGCCCCTTGACCCGTCCGGGCAAACACGAAGTCAGCCGGCGCTTTTCCAATTTCCAGCTTCGCGAGGGCAACGACCGTGGCGGCCGATTGAGAGAAGCTGTCGTGCGAGACAACCAGGATCGCACCCGCGACGATCAGCGCGGCCAGCAACAGCAAAATTGGAGTGATGCGGTGAGAGCCGTTTTCGCCCATGCGCAAGCACCTCGACAAACCGAGAGTTGCGCAGTGCTTGGACGGGCGACCGTCTAACGGGGAGACTGCTCATCCCCGTAAATCTCAGCCTACGTCAACGCCCTGCCGACGTGCAAGGTTTCAACGGCGTGCATTGGAGTGCCGGGCGTAAAAATCCCATAAACCTGGCTAAGCCCCGCTCAGAACGATCGCGCCGCGGTGGGCGGGCGAAAAGACGTAGAGGCGATCGGGTAGAGCGAGAGCGGTCGTTTGCGCGCCCGCTGCCGTAACGAAATCGGATCTCGCGCCGCTGCGGGGATCGATGGTTTGCACCACCCCGGGCTCGCCGATCGCGACGTGGACTAGACCGGATTTCGGATTGAAAAACGTCGCGTCGGGGCCCCCGGCCAGCGGCCACTGCGCGAGCACCTTGCCCGTCTTTGCGTCCACCTGAACGAGAACGGCTCCATCGCATGCCGCATACAGGAGTTCTTTCTCGGTATCGATGTCGAGACCGTGCGCTCCCGACGATGGAAGCGGCCAATGCTGCACCGGATCGAGTTGCGGAAGCTTCGCGACCAGGATCATCGAAGGTTCGCGGATCGCCAGATAGACGCGCTCTCCGGCTCCATCCGTCACACACCATCGCGGTCGGCCGGACAACTGGATTGACCAACGCCTTCCATTTTGCAGTTCGATTGCGTGGAGTTCGGGACCACGACTCTCATCGCCGATGCATGCCGCGATGCCGAGCATTCGTCGCGCAACGATCGCAACACCGTTCGGGCGCGGCGCCGTTTCGAAGACGGCTTTGGTCGAAAGCTCCGCGGCATCGACCCACGAGAGGCTTGATGCGCCTCGGTTCGTGACCAGTACCTCGCCCTCGTCCGCTACGACTCCTGCGGCGTGGGCGAAGCCGGCGAGTGTTTGCAACCGGACAGCGCGATCATGGTCGATGACTTCGAGACGATCTCGCGCGGTGTGAGCGACGAAAACCCGCCGCGTCTTTGGATCGAACGCGCCGTGATCGAACAGCGTCTTCTCGGAATCGCTTAGCTCGATCGTTCCCTCGAACTTCAGAGGCATGATCATTCCTCTTGTGTCAGCGTCGCCTGGCTTCGTTCGGCGTTTTTTGAACCGAGAATGCGAAGGTGAGACCAGCGCGAAGTTCGGTTTGCGGGTTGCCGTTAACCCATGCTTGCTTGACGGCGACGTCGAACGAGAGATCGTCACGAACCTTCCAAATCGCTCCGACGAGAGCGGAAACGGTGTCGGTCTTCACTGGCCCGACCTGGTGCTCAAAGCTCGCTTCGCCGACCGGCCTGACCGTCCATTCCTGCGGTCCTTCTACGATCCAGCCGGCTACGAAGTTGGTGTTGTGGTCGCGCGTGAGCTCCGCGCCGAAATTGAAGTGCGTCGTACCCCAGCTCCAGCGGTCCGAAACGATGCCCAACCAGCTCGCTCCGTATCCCTGTTCATTATGCAATTCGCGTAGCAGAACGCCGAATTCCGTCGCGATGCTCGGCCCAGGTTTGTCCTGCAAAACGCCGTCCCGAAGGACGTGCTTCAGCGAGAAGGTGTCTTCGACGAGTCTGCCGCGTGTGTCGTCGGATGGCGCTAACGGATATTCGCCGCGCCCCTCCAAAACCGCCTCCCAGTCTTTCGCAAAGCCGTAGTTGACGACCAATGAGGGGGCCACAAGCGTGTGGTCGTCTTGGCTCTTACGATAACCGAGAGGTCCCAGCTCGAACTCCAATTCGCCGAGGTCGGCGACCGCAGCATCGGTCAAGTCGAACGGCCGATACGCGACCGCTTCGCCTGGAGCGAGCAAAGCAGCCATGAGGACCGCGGCGAAGAACGAGGCATACCAGCCGGTCGATTTGGCCATTCGCGCGCGACACATGACGCCGTGAACCTCAGTGGCCGTTCTCTGCAGGAGTGATGATCGAGGAACTTTGTGTACCCCGAACCTTATCGTGTGGAGCGATCCACATGCTATAGATGAACAGACCCGCTAATGCTGCGAACAACGCCGCGATCCACGGATGGTCTCTCAGCCGCCCTTTGTCCTGACGTTCGTAGAGCATTACTTCCTCGAATACTGATTACCTTTTTTGGCTGCAATGCTTGAGGCACAAGTCCAATTCACTCTTGCATGCCTGCTTCGAATGCGCCTGGAGACATGCGCGATTGTACTCGCGGCATGTTTTGCAACTTCCGGGCGTTTCGGCCGATGCCGCCGACCACGGCATTGCGAACACCGCCGCAACCGCGGCGGTCGCGATCAGTGGCGCATAAGCTGTGACACGTGTCTGGGAAGGGGAGCGACGCTTTCGTCTGTCCATGCGCAACCTCCTCGACAGAATCGAGTGCTGCGCAGTGCTTGGACGGAGCTCCGTCTGGCGGGGAGACTGCGCGTCCCCGTAGTGGGTAGGGTAGAAAGCTAGACTCCGTTTGACAAGGCCACGGGCACGGGCGGAACTTGGTCGCAATCAAACCATTAGGGCTTCGGGGCAGGCATGTTCTTTGCAGCTTTCAAAGCGGCGATCTCGGGTATTCTCGTTCTCGTTGTTTCGGAGACGGCCAAGCGCAACCCAGCCGTCGGCGGGCTGATAGCATCGCTCCCCCTGGTCTCCGTACTTGCCATCATATGGTTGTGGCGTGACACCGGAGACAGCGAACGCATAGCTGCTCAGGCCCAATCCACGTTCTGGTTCGTCTTGCCTTCGCTTCCCATGTTTCTGCTGCTTCCGGCGATGCTGAGACATGGAACTTCGTTTTGGATTTCGCTCAGTTCCTCATGCGTTTTGACGATGCTCTTGTACTCAGGAACTGTATGGTTGCTTCCAAAACTCGGAATCGATATTTGAATCTTCATTTGCTGGCGCGCGTTTGACTTTCCCGAGGATTCCACCTATTTGCATCGTTGCCGGGCCATATTGCAGTCGCCCGACCTCTTCAAGGCATGTCGCCCAAGAACTGCGCTTCGTCCGCCCGTTTCGGACGCAGGCTGTTGGGACATGCAACATCTCGCACAGTCTTCGTTCCAGCGGCGGAATCCGGGCTACGGCAACCGCCCGGTAAGCTGCGTGTCAGCCAATCGTTGTCTCAACTCCGATCGGAGATGAGATCATGTCTTGCAATAAGACAACCTCAGCAACAGCAAACTTCCGTGTTTCGCTGCCAACAGACACGGATTGGCCATGGCCAGACTGGTTTCGTCACTTAGCGCCCACAGTCGCCCGCCTTTGGGAGAAGCGCCGCGGGCGTCAACAACTCATGGATTTGGACGAGCGCCTGCTCATGGACATTGGGATTACAAGGGAACAAGCGGAGTTGGAAGCCGCAAAGTGGCCTTAGCAATAGCGGCCTTTTTTCGGGTTCGCTTTGAGTAACGTGGCGAGCTGGTAACAGCTACTTCCTGTCAGCAGAACGGACGTGAAGCAAACTTTGCTCACGTCCGTTGCACTCCGAGGAATGCAATCCCGGGAGGCTTAACACAGGCCAGAAAACGGCATTGATCATGGCGCAAGCGTTTTGAGACGGGATAGATCTTCGGCTACTGCCGCCCGGACCCAATCGCGGAATATTGCGATCTTCGGAATGTTCGATGCTGCTTTGGGACAGACAATCCAGTAGGTGTTGGCCACCCTCAACGAAATGTCGACTGGCCGCACGAGGCGGCCATTGATCAAGTCCCAGGCCGCGAGCGCCGTGCGCGCCAAGGCGATGCCCTGACCGTCGATCGCCGCATCGATCAACATGCTGGCGCGGTTCAAAACTGGGCCGGGACCGACCGAGGCCTTCACGCCCGCGGCTTCAAATAAGCGCGCCCAATTCTTTGCGTCTTCGAGACGAAGCAATGGAAACTTCAAAAGATCCGCCACTTTCGTGACACGGTTACGTCCGGTGACCAGCTTCGGGCTGCAAACAGGAAACAGACGCTCCGAATAAAGTCTCTGCACATCGAGCCCTGGCCAGTTCCCATGGCCATGTCGGATCGCGATATCGACATCGTCGCGCGCGAAATCGACGTAGTGCGTCGTGGCCGAAACGCGCAAATCCAAGTCCGGATATTTCTCCGCGAAGTGGCCCAGTCGGTTGACTAGCCATTTCGCGGCGAAGTCGGGCGAAGTACTGACGGTAAGGGCGCCGCTCTCCTGACGCTGCAACAGCCGTTCGGTGCCGACGGCGATCTGGTCCAGTGCATCACGGATGACGGCCAAGTAATCCCGCCCCGCTTTGGTGAGGATCAGCCGCTGGCGTTCGCGACGAAAGAGGTTGAGCCCAAGTATATCTTCAAGCGCTTTCACCTGATGGCTGACGGCGCCCTGCGTGACATTCAACTCCTCGGCGGCACGCGTGAAGCTTTCGCTCCGGGCCGCAGCCTCGAACGCTTTCAGGCCATTCAGCGGTGGGAGACGGCGCACCATGGCACAATCGTTCATGAGGAAATCTAATCAAGAATATAGGACGCCGATAACAGCAGCAATCTATTGGCTCCATCAATCTGCCGCAGTTCATGAGATTTTCTCAGCACGCCCGAGAAAAGATGCGTTGCAGATAATTGCAATGTGTAGATATTGCCTTTTGCCTCATTGATCGGTCGGGCTCTCCAAGCAGCCGCCCGGCTTCCAAAAGACGCGTCGTCCAAGCGCTGCTCCGAACCCCTTCGCGGGGAAGGAGCGCCTTGTGATCAAACAGATCGCAACCATCTCCACGTCATTTCCTGCCCCCGCCAAGCCCAAGCAGGCGTGTGCCGCCGCGCGCACTAAGCGGCTGCTCGAGGGCCCGATCTTCCCTACGCTGCTCAAGCTGTCCGCGCCAAATATCCTCAACCTGATGGCGTTCACCGGCATGGTCACCTTCGACGGGTTTTTTCTCGGAAAGCTCGGATCGGACGCGCTCGCCGGCGCCTCGCTGGTTTTTCCCTGGGTGATGCTCGTCCTGCAGTCGACCAACAGCGGGATGGGTGCTGGCGTCTCTTCGGCGGTCGCTCGCGCTGTCGGCGCCGGCAAGCCCGAGCGCGCCAACGCGCTCGTATTCCACGCCTTCCTGCTCGCGCTGGCGCTTGGGGCGATCTTCGCCGGCTTGATGCTGGTCGGCGGACAGAACCTATTTCGTCTGATGGGCGGACAGGACGACATGCTCGATGCCGCCCTCCCCTACGCGCACGTGGCGCTAGGCGGCGCCGCCGCGATCTGCACGCTCAACTTCATGGGAAATGCGGTGCGCGGCACCGGCAACATGGGATTGCCGGCCGGGGTGCTGGTCGCCTGCGTGCTGGCACATATCGCGATCTCGCCGATCCTGATCTTCGGCTTCGGACCGCTGCCGCCGCTGGGCGCGGCGGGCGCTGCGTGGGGCCTGATACTGCCTTTCGCGGTCGGCAGCGTCTGGTTCGTTTGGTATCTGCACTCGGGACGCGCGCTGGTGCAGCTCCGCTTCTGCGGGATTGCGCCCCGCTGGAAGCTCTTCGCTGACATCCTCAAGGTCGGCGTGCCGGGTCTGGCCAACATCGCCATCACCAACTTCTCGGTCGTGGCGCTGACCGGCCTCGCCGGACGACTTGGGCGCGACATTGCCATCGGCTACGCGATGGGCGCGCGGCTCGAATATATCATGCAGCCGATCGCGTTCGGCTTCGGCACCGCGATCGTCGCTATGGTCGGCACCAACTGGGGCGCCCGCCAGTATCGGCGCGCGCGCACAATCGCGCTGATCGGCGTCACCACGGTCGTGGCGGTGTGCAGCACGATCGGGCTCATCGTCGCGATCTTTCCGACATTGTGGCTCGGCCTATTCAGCGACGACACCGAGGTCTTCCGCGTCGGCGGTTTCTATCTGCACATCGTCGCGCCGACCTATCTCTTCTTCAGCGCGGGTCTCAGCTTGTTCTACGTCTCGCTGGGCCTCGGTCGCGGCGCCGCGGCCGCGGCGGCAAACGCGGTGCGTCTCGCCATAAACGTCACGGGCGGGCTCATCGCCATCTACTGGCTCGACCTCGGCATGGTCGGATTCTTCGCCTCGGTCGCACTCGGCTTCGTGGTCTATGCGGCACTGCTCGTCTGGGCCGTGCTGCGGGTCAAGGAGCCCGCCGTAACGCCGAAGGGGGCGTGATGCTTCACCATCACTTCCTCACCTGACCTGAGCAGGCTGTGTAGCACAGCAAAGGCCGGCGCCTGATTTCCGCTCGGGGTCATTAGCCGCCATCGCCTGCGTCGCGGGTACGTCCGCTCTATTCCGCAGAGCAGGACATCGTCTTGCAAGTTCGGTTGGGCAGAGATGGGCCAAAGGCAGACAGAGAACGTTTCTTAGCCGTTTGGATCAGTGGCGTTCGGGAAGAACAACTGCTCGCCATTGATCTTGTAATGGGCGATCTCTTGTTGGCCTTCCGGCGAAACCAGCCAGTCGATGAATTGCTGGCCAAACTCCTTCTTCACCTGCGGATGCTTGGCGGGATTGACCAGTATCACGCCGTACTGATTGAACATGCGCTCGTCGCCCTCGACCAAGACTTCCAATTTCCCCTTGTTCGTAAGGTGGGTCCATGTGGCGCGGTCCGACAGCACGTAGGCGTTGCTCGCGACCGCCAGTTCGAGTGCGGCGTCCATACCTTGTCTGCACTCAATGTACCAAGGGCCATGCTCGTTCTCGATGTCGATGCCGACGTCCTTGTTCCAGATCATAAGTTCGGTGAGATTGGTGCCGGAGCGGTCGTCCCGCGATATGAAGGTTGCCGATTTGTCCTTGATCGCCGCGAATGCCTTCGCGATGTCCTTCAAAGACCTGACACCGGCAGGATCGTTCTTCGGACCAAGCAGCACGAAGTCGTTGTACATGACGGGAACGCGCTTCACGCCTTCGCCTTCGGCGACGAACTTCTGTTCTTCCCATTTGGCATTCACGAACAGGACGTCGGCCTTACCGCGCCGCCCCGCGTCAAGCGCTTCACCGGTGCCCAGCGCCAGCACTTTGACGCCGATGCCAGTCTTCTGCGTGAAGAGCGGCAGTAGATAGTCGAACAGACCGGAGTCCTGCGTTGAAGTCGTCGAGGCGATGACGATCGCTTTTTCTTGGCCAATCGCAGGTCCGGCGACAAACGCGCCACAGATTGCAACGAATGCAAATACGGTCTTTCCCAAAGAAAGCATACGAGTTCCCCCCTGCCGAAGGACGAGTATAGGTCGCCGTGTGGACTAATTGCGGCAGCCGACATAACCGTAATGTGCATCTTTTATGTGCAGCGGAATTGGCAGTATAGCTGTCGCGTCAACGCGTGGACCCTCGTTGAATTGAGGGGCTGATATCGGTACTATTGCTTTGGGGAAATCGCAGCCTCCCCGTTAAATGGTCGTCCCATTCAAGCGCTGCTCGCCCTGTCGTGGAGCGAGCACGTGGATGGGTTCTCAGATCTAACAATCTTTCTCATCGCGACATTTGCGAGCGCATTGGTCGCCGGGCTTTCCGGCTTTGCGTTCGGACTTATTGCAGCGTCACTTTGGCTTTACATCCTCTCGCCACTACAAACCGCAACGTTGATCATTGCGTTTGGGCTCATCGTACAAGGTTATTCGGTTTGGAAACTTCGACACGCACTCGACTGGAACACGCTCTGGCCGTTTGTCGGCGGGGCGGCAGTTGGTGTTCCAATCGGCGTAAGCATTTTAACATGGGCAAATCCGACCCAAGCACGAGCCGGTATTGGGATTTTCCTAATCCTCTACAGTCTGTATGCGCTCTTTCGACCCGCGATGAACCCGGTCACAGCTGGCGGGCGAGCTGCGGACGCCGGAGTTGGATTTCTTAACGGCATCTTTGCTGGCATCACGGGACTTGCCGGCATTCTTGTAACGATATGGTGTGGGTTGCGCGGCTGGCCGAAAGACCAGCAGCGCGCGGTCTTTCAACCGGTCGCTGTTGCGATTTTTGTCATGAGCGCGGCTTGGCTTGGCACAAAGGTTACAATCTCGGCTGAAACGATCCGACTTTTCTTGTTCGGACTTCCGATGTTGCTTGCTGGCACCTGGCTGGGGCTAAAGCTATACGGAAAAGTCAACGAAACGACGTTTCGCAAGATCGTGCTGTCGCTGTTGTTGCTCTCTGGTGCAGCGCTGATCGTTTAGTACGCTTTTGGCGGTGGTGAAGCAAAAGGAGGAATACAATGAGGTGGATTACGCGCGAGTACGTCAAGGTTGACCGAGTTGCGTGTCCTTGGCTGATCAAAAAGTTTGTCGACAAGGACGCAGAATTCATTTTCGTGCCGACAGACAAAGTCATGGACGAAGCAAAACGCCTCGATGCAACCCCTTACGACGTCAAAAACGTGGAATTAGGCCACCACGGCAAAGAATGCTCCTTCGAGGCTATCTTGAAGAAATACAATCTTACGCATGATCCCGCGCTCGTGCTTCTTGGGAAGATCGTCAATGCGGCCGACACGGACAACACGCTTTATCATCAACCGGAAGGCCCCGGCCTCGAAGCCATCGCCGAGGGATTTCGCCACCTCGGCTACAAAAACGATCATGAGGTGAATGCAGCGGAGTGGATCGTCTATGACGCGCTCTATGCCTATTGCAAAAAGATGGTGCAGGACGAAAAGCCCAACGGTGATTTCAAATAGCTGTTTCGGCCCGCACTTCCATCGTTGATGGTGGCCATGTCGTTCGACAAGACCCGCTCGACGCGCATCGACGTCGCGTTGCTTTACATTGCCCGCGGCGTGCGGGGACTTGGCGACGGCTTTGCCATCATTCTATTGCCGGCCTACCTGTCCGCGATCGGTCTCAGTTCAAGTGAAATCGGCATTGTTCTCAGCGCCTCGTTGCTTGGCACCGCTTTGCTGACCCTGGCCGTGGGCTTCATCGCCCAGCGGCACGATCTTCGGAATTACATGCTTGGTGGTGCCCTGTTGATGGCGTGCACCGGCCTTGCATTTCCAAGCGCCAATGTATTCGCGATCATCGCAATCGTCGCTTTTATCGGCACCATAAACCCGTCTACAGGCGATCTGGGCGTCCTCGTGCCGATGGAACACGCAATGCTCGCGCAGCACGTTCCCGACGACGAGCGAACACGCACCTTTGCGCGGTACAGTCTGATCGGCGCACTCTCGATGGCGACCGGCTCGTTGGCTGCAGCGTTGCCTGATTTCATGACATTCGCCGCAGGGTTCGATGAAGTGACCGCCTTCAGAATCATGTTCTATGTCTATGCCGCGCTAGGGCTTCTGTGCGCGGCGCTCTATTCGCGCCTGCCGCATGCGCGCATGGACGAAAGGCGGCCTAGCGCTCCGCTCGGACCTTCGCGAAAGGTCGTGTACAAACTGGCCGCTCTATTCAGCCTGGATGCGTTCGCTGGCGGCTTTGTGGTGCAGTCGCTGCTCGCGCTGTGGCTGTTCGAGAGTTTCGATATGTCGCTCACGGCCGCAAGCGTGTTCTTTTTCTGGACCAGCGTGCTGAGCGCGTTCTCGTATCCGGTCGCAGCCTGGCTTTCCAACCGTTTCGGCCTCATCAACACGATGGTTTTTACGCATATCCCTTCCAGCTTATTTCTCATTTTGGCGGCATGTTCTCCGAATTTGTCGCTCGCTCTTGCATTACTGCTCCTTCGCGCAGCGCTTTCTCAGATGGACGTGCCGACCCGCACCTCGTACGTTATGGCCGTGGTCACGCCGGAAGAGCGCACCGCGGCCGCCAGTGTGACCGCCGTTCCTCGCAGTCTTGCATCTTCGCTCAGCCCGGCCCTGGCCGGGGCGATGCTGGCGACGTCGTTTTCTGGCTTGCCACTGATGGTCTGCGGGGTTCTCAAGATCGCCTATGACATGGGTCTGCTCTTTTCGTTCCGGCACATGAAACCGCCGGAGGAAAGAGCGTGCGAGTCTGTTCCGACGAAGTAGCGTTATTCCTTAGTGAGCGTTTTTACAAAGGCAACGGCGAGTCTCTTTTTGGAGAATTTGAGAATAGTCGAAGATGACGTCTCTGCACTGGTCGGTTGTCTACTGGGTTCCGTAGGCAGCGGGGTCATTGTCGCGAGGCTGGCCTTTTACGGACACAGCCGCCAAACTTCTAAATCAAGCGATGCAAAGTCCCGCGAGACGATGGCGAACGCCGATAAGAACCGTGCCTCAAAGGCCGAGCGTCATCTTGACCCAGTGCATGACGACGTCTCCGTTCAGAAACTCGAGTACAGCGGACTCGGCCGCGGCTGCACGGCGCCTATCACTGACAGCTGTCGCGGTAACCGCGTCGCAATGGTCGTTGAACCCGACCGAAAGTACGGTCGGCGCGGTCAACGTTGTAGGCCCTAGGGCGAATCTACGGCTGCGCCCTGTCATCCACGCGACCTTGATCGGCCGGCCGGGGCCGAGCGCCACTGGGTGATCAGAGAACACCTGCAAGTCGCCAATGCGATCGAGTTCTTCGTCATCATTGACGCCGACGTCGCATTTGCAGAAGCCAAGCTTCGCGCGGATATAGACCCGGATTTCTTCGCCGCACACATCTTTACGGCAGCGAAAATACTTGCCCCGGCCCCATTGATCCGGCGGGAGCGGCCACTCCGCCTCCTCCCACACCGGAGCGGCCGGAAAGGCCAGCGCTTGTCCCTCCCGCTGATGATGCCAGACACCCGCGGCCGCGGCAGCCATTCCCAGCGCGAATGCTGCAATGGCAGCAATGGTAAGTCTCTTCATTTACGCCTAGCGTCAATTCGCGGCGAGATAGGCCTCGGCGGTGCGCACTTCAGCGCGGTCCGTCCCTGAGTCGGCCGTCAACTCCACGACTTTACGGTAGTCTGTCTTGGCGACCTCCTTGTTGCCCAGCCGGTTGGCGGCCTCCGCTGCGTCGAAATAGCCGTGAAGCCGGTTCGGCTCCTTGGCCATGGTTGCCTCGAAGGCCGCGAGCGCCTCAGCGGCCTTTCCGTGCTTGAGCAGCATCTCGCCATAAAGTTCGCGGGCGGGCGCCAGCGGACCTGGCGTGACGGGCGATTTTTCGGTCTTGTCTTCGGCATCGGCGGCAGCGCTCATCACCTGCAGCGCCTGATCAGTCCGGCCTTCCGCGTCGAGGCTCCAGGCGTTCGCGACCTGCCACTGGATATCGACGATGTTCGCCCAGTATTCGTTCTTCTGCGCCCGAAGCTGGTCGCGCAACTCGGCGAGCTTGGCCAGGTCCGCTTTCGCCGATTCCGGCTGACCTGAACGAGCAGCTCCAAGCGCACGCGCAAAATGCGTGATCGCCAAGACGTGCGGGAAGGCGCTCGGCCGAACTTCGAGTTGTGCCGCGGCACGCCAGTCCTTTCGCTCGATGACGTAGCGGGCGGGCGAAGCGGCAAGTGCAAAGTGCGCACCAAACGCCGTCGGCCCGAAGCCCGTAACCGTCTTCATCTTTTCGATCGTCTCTTGCGCGGCGCGATCCCTGCCGAGCTGCAAGTCGGCATAGACTAGATAGTCACTCGCGTGAAGTTCGTCCGACGGCTCCTTCTCCTTAGCTGCCGCTTCCGCGGAGACTGTGTTCGATTCGATCGACTGCTTCCAATAGCCCACGCGCGTGAAGATATGCGATGGCATGTGCTGCGCATGCGGCGCAGCGGGCGCGATCTTCGCATACAGAAGCGCGGCCGGAATTCCGTCCTTCGCGAGTGCCGGATAATCGTAAAGATGGATCAGGTAATGCGCGATGCCCGGATGCTGCGGCTGCCGTTTCCAGATCGGCTCCAGAATGGCCGCGCCTTTCTTCTGCTGCGCGTAGGTTTTGTCGGTCGGCGAGGCCGACGTATTTAGCGTTATCGCGTAGGCGATTTGCGCTTCGTCATCGTTGGGATATTTGGCCGCAAGCTTTTCCATCGCTTCGAGATAGGCATGGATGCGTTGCGCATGTGTCCGGCCCTTGTAATCGAGATACATATTGCTGAGCGCATCGATGTAGTCGCGTTCGCGCTCGGTTTTCGCGCCCACCTCTTTCGCCTTTTGGATGGCCGCAAGCCCGGGTGCCAGGTTCGGCTCCGGAATCGGG
>Ga0207761_1000076_pt1 | contig 29256 bp, 19 predicted proteins | sample LuqExpMetageno34_FD_187792 | JGI IMG/M metagenome (GOLD analysis project Ga0207761, IMG submission 187792) | Tropical forest soil microbial communities from Luquillo Experimental Forest, Puerto Rico - Sample 34 (SPAdes) | ecosystem: Environmental > Terrestrial > Soil > Tropical forest ... | reverse complement strand
TCGGTTCGCGAGCCGCCACTGCACCGTCCGCGAGTCTAGTGCTGGCCGGTGGCGCGGGCGCTCTTTACCTCGCTCAAAGCAGCTATTGGTCACTCACCGCGGACATTGCTGGCCGCAGCGCTGGGTCAGTCTCCGGTTTCATGAACATGGGAGCGCAGCTTGGCAGCGCCGTCACCGCCCTGCTCACTCCTTTCATCGCTGTGCACGCCGGTTGGTCGTATTCTTTCCTTGCGGCCGCGACGCTGAGTGCCCTCGGCGCGCTGGCGTGGCTCTTCGTCAACCCGTCACGCCAACTGGTGCCGGCCACCAATTCGGGAGCGACTCCATGATCGAAGCAGCCATTCAAAAGATTCAAGAGATCGGCATTATCCCGGTGGTCCGTGCGGGCGATGTCGACGAAGCCCGCCGAGCCGTGGACGCTATCTGTGCCGGAGGCATTTCCATCATCGAGATCACCATGACCGTGCCAAATGCTCCGGCCGTGATTAAGGAACTCGTTCAGGAACGCGGGAAAAGTGTCTTGATCGGCGCGGGGACCATCACGAACGCCGCGCAGGCGGAGATCTGTATGGACGCTGGAGCCCAATTCCTGGTCAGCCCAGGGTTGTCCGTACCCGTGGTTCAAGCCGCCACAAAGCGTTCCATCCTGGCTATGCCCGGGGCCCTCACCCCCACTGAACTGATGGCTGCCCTGGACGCTGGCGCCCAGGTCATCAAGATCTTTCCTTGCGGAAGTGCCGGCGGCCCCAAGCATATCAAGGCTCTCAAAGCGCCCTTCCCGAAAACACGACTCGTCCCGACCGGGGGCGTGAACTTGGCAAATGCACAGGAGTACCTGGCGGCCGGGGCATTTGCCCTGGGTGTTGGCGCTGATCTAGTTGATTTGGCAGCACTTAGAAGGAACGAAGTATCCAAGGTGATCGAAATGGCCAAGTCCTTGGTTGCAGTGGTGTCCCAAGCTAGAGTTGGAAAATCCTAAACCCGCCGCCATCCTCCAATAACGATTTACTACTGCCTGCTTGAATAGTCCGAACGGACCATCCGAAGTAGAACTATGCCCAATGTGTAACTGAGTACCATTACGGTACACGCTGTCCCTCCGGCCCATGACACAGTACTCATAGTACAGGACACTTTACGTAAGGAAATCCCTCATCAGGGGCTCCGACGGAGTTTGGGGAATTTCTATGATTTCTATCGATTTGCGCTTTGTTCGCAACCAGGAAGTCGTCGTTCGAAAGATCCAGGGTGAACTCATCATCGTTCCGATCCGCAGCGGTGTCGGCGACCTGAATTCTCTCTACACGCTGAATCCGGTTGGCGCAGTGCTGTGGGACTTCATGAACGAAAGCCACACGCTTGGCGAAATGGTGAAGCGGGTGTGCGACGAATTCGAAGTGACCGCAGCGCAGGCGCAGCGCGACATCGAAGCGTTCCTCGATTCGCTGATGCAAGAGAAGTTGATTCTGTCCGTGGGCTAATCCGCGGGGAAAGGTTCGAGTGGCGGTGCAAACAGCAACCTATAGCGACTTCTCGATGGCGCTCCACGACCGGTTCGAAGGGCGTCGTGTGCCGGTGGAAGTGTCGATTGAAGTCACACATCGCTGCCCGCTGGAGTGCCAGCACTGCTACAACAACCTGCCGATGGCCGACGCTCATGCCCGCAAGCAGGAATTGTCGTTCGAAGAACATGTTCGCCTTCTCGATGAGTTGGTTGATCTCGGCTGCCTCTGGCTTCTGTACACCGGCGGGGAGATTTTCGCGCGCAAGGATTTTCTAGGCATTTACGCGGAAGCCAAGAAGCGCGGCTTCCTGATCACGCTGTTTACCAACGGCACCATGATCACGCCTCGCATCGCGGATTATCTGGCCGAATACCGCCCGTTCAACATCGAAATCACGCTCTACGGTGCGACCCGCGAGACGTACGAGGCGCTGACCAAAGTTCCGGGCTCGTTCGATCGTTGCATGAAGGGCATTCAGCTCCTGATGGAACGCGGTTTGCCCCTGAAGCTCAAAACCGTTCCCACCACCATCAACTACCACGAAGTTTACGAGATGAAGCGCTTCGCCGAGGAAGAACTCGGCGTCGAGTTCAAGTTCGATCCTCTGGTCAATCCGCGCACCGATTGTTCGCAAAGCCCGCTATCGGTCCGGCTCACGCCAGAGCAGGCCGTCTCATTGGAGTTTCGCGACCCCGTCCGCCGTGCCGAATATCTGCGCATGGCAGAGGGCGAATTGGCGATCGCGCATCGCCGGTCCACCCGGCGGTACGTCTGCGGCGGCGGCCATAACGGCTGCGCGATCGATCCAAATGGCAAGATGACCATTTGCGTTCTGTCGCACCGCGACGGCTACGACATGCGCGACGGCTCCTTCGCCCGCGGTTGGGAGACGCGCCTCCACGACATTCGGGAAACAAAGAACACCCGCGAAACCATTTGCACGAATTGCCGGATCACGTCTCTCTGCAGCATGTGCGCCGCCAACGGCGAACTCGAAAGCGGGGACGCTGAAAAGCCGGTCGATTTTCTCTGCCAGGTCGCCCATCTCCGTGCATTCGCACTGGGGCTCGAAGTTCCCGCGCATGGCGACTGTGCCTGCTGCGACGGCGGCCCCCAGCACGCTTCGTTGCGCGAAGCCGCCGAACGCGTCAACAAGAGTTCCGCCCAATTGCCCAACCTGGTTGCTTTACCGAAGTCGAACGCACTGCTTCCTGTGCTGAACACAGACGGAGGTTGTTCCGCGGGAGGATGCTCGTCCTGCGGCAGCAGTTTCCGTTGACAGTGGATCAAGAACGAACGGCATGAACGACCAGAACAAAACCGGGAACAACGCCAAGGCGCCTTACCAGCCTCCGCAGGTCGTGCGCGTCAGTCTGCGCCCGGAAGAGGCCGTTTTGGGCCATTGCAAGGTTTCGGGCGTCACGGGCCCAGTTTCCGGCTCCTGTAAGACATTTTTTTGCAAGACATTCGGGTCCTGACGCGAGGACCGAGAGAAGAAATGGCACACGCGGCTGCAAGTTTAGAAGCGAATCTGACTCGGGCGACACGCTTGGCCGTGCAAATTGGCGGGTTCTCGTTCGGCTTGTGGTGCGTCGGCGGCATGCCGGTCACCCTCGATCCGGAGCACGAGCCGTTTTTGGTCCGTGGCGCTGCCCAGAATCAGCCTTGTGACATCGAGCTCGACATCGATTGGGCGGAAACACTTGCATTGCCCGCGGCCGAGCCGTCGTTCGTGTCCGGCGGTCTGTGGTCCGCTTATTCCTCAGCCACCGGTACAAAATTCTATTTCGCCAGCCCGGCGGTTGGCAGCCACCCGTACAAAGCAGCCTGGTTCGATTCGCGATTCGAACGCGGCCACGTCGTCCTGAACCGTTCCGCAATTCCGGCCGGCCAGCCCATTTACCCGCTGGAGTACCCGCTTGACGAACTTGTAATGATGCACCGGTTGGCGCTGGGCGACGGCGTCGAGGTGCACGCTCTTGGCTTGGCCGAACAGGATGGCAGCGGTTACTTGTTCCTGGGCCACTCGGGAGCGGGAAAGAGTACCACGGCGCGGCTGTGGCTCGCGCAACCCGGCGTGCGCATGCTCAGCGACGACCGCATCATCCTGCGCGAACACGACGGCGAGATATGGATGTATGGCACGCCGTGGCATGGTGACGCGGGAATCGCATCTCCGGCCCGCGCCCGACTCTCCAGAATTTTTGTGCTCGAGCAAGCGCCAGCCGAAGAACTGATTCCTCTAAGTCAGGGGCGGGCCGCCGCCGAGCTGTTTGCCCGCGCCTTTGTGCCGTTCTATCGAAAGAACGCCGTTCAATTTTCCCTGGGATTTCTGGACCAAGTCACTCGCTCCGTGCCCTGCTCCACGTTCCGGTTTACACCGACAGCCAGCGCTGTGGAGGCGATTCGTCATGCCCGGGTCTGAGCCTCAGGTCCGCAAAGATTCGCGATTGTTCGAAGAGCTTTGCGATGCATTACTCCGTCGTGGCAATGCCGTGCAATTCCGCGTCAACGGCCAAAGCATGCAACCCAACCTCAACGACGGCGACACGGTGGTCGTCGCACCTGCCAGCGCCGCCGATCTGCGTCGTGGGGACGTGGTGCTTGCGCGCAATTGCGACGGTTTGCTCGTTCATCGCGTCCTTGCCAACGATTCCAACTCCGGTGAGCCAAGCCTCCGAAGCGACACGGGCGTCGTGCCCGATGCGCCGCTATCGCATGTCTACGGGCGAGTCAATCTGCGAAAGCATCGTCAACGCGAGGAAGTCTTTTCGGCTTGGCGAACGCAGTGTGCTCATCCAACCAGGACCTGGGCCCGTCGCCTGCGCGCAGCCGCACGACTTCGCGTGCGCCGTGTTCTCGGTTCGCTCCTTGGACTGGTTTCGTTCGCCGTGCTGATGACCCTGACCCCGCTCGCACATGCGCAGACCGCCGACCTCCAGCTCGTACAAACCCCCTCCGCAACGGCAGTCGCCACCAATGCTTATACGCAGTCGCTGGGAACCGCCAGCACCGCGACTTGGTCGGGTGGCACCGCCACGTTTACGTTCCCAACGCCCTTGCCGTCTGGCGTTTTCACAAATGCTGCTCTGACGACCACGGGCTTTACCCCCAACGCCTACAACGTGACAAACGCCACGATTACCTCCGTGAATTATGCGGCTGGCACCGTCTCAATCGCTTTAGCCAGTCAATCCACCGGCACGGCCACCGCTGCCACATGGTCAAGCGCTGGAGGCGGTACGGCTTCCTTTACATTTCCGACTCCGCTTCCTTCCGGAGCCGTGGTGGGCGCGCAGTTGACGACAACAGGTTTCACTCCCACGGCGTACAACGTGACCAGTGTGACGATTACCTCGATTGCTGGCGGAGTTATCACCGTAGCTCTCCCCAGCCAAACGGCGACAGCCACCAGCGCGGCGTGGGCCGGAAACAATCTGACGTTTACATTCCCTACTCCATTGCCCACGTATGCGGCTACTAACGCCAGCATCACGACAACTGGTTTTGTGCCCGCCTCCTATAACGTGACCAACGCCACCATCACAAACGTCAACGCGGGCGCTGGTACGATCCGTGTAACTTTAAACGGCAACCAGTCGCTTGGCGCGGCCACGGCTGCGTCTTGGGCCGGCGGCGTTCTCTCCATCACATTTCCGACGCCATTGCCCTCCGAGGCGGTAGTCGGCGATTTGTTGACGACTACTGGCTTTAATCCCGGCGCCTACAACGTAAACAATTTGACGATCACCTCCGTAAACAACGCGACTGGCGTGATCACGGTAGCGTTGGCGGCCAACCCAGGTACGCTCAACACTCTTGGAAACGGCACCGCTAACCCCGCCGCGTCTTCGAATACCCAAGGAACCGCGAGCATCGGCCCGGCGACTGCGACTACTCGCGGGACGGGCACTGTCAATCCCAGCGCCTCAACTACGAACGGAACCGGTTCTGTTCCTTCCGGATACTCCTACTCCGAAGTTGTCACCAACAACTCTTCGAGCGCCACGGTCACCTCCGGAACCATCAACGTCTACATGCAGACGCCGCCCAACACGATCTTCGAGTCTTATACCGGCACGAATTGGAGCTGCACGACGCCTGCTACAGGCGGCACTGGGCCAGTTGTCTGCACCTACAACACCACGCTCGCCAGCGGCGCGATCGCCAGCACGCTCACCGTCGCATTCCAAATTGTGTCGGGCACCGCTTCCGGAACCACCATCCAGGGCTCCGCGACAGTAACGAATTCCACGTTTACGGACACCACTCCGTCCAACAACACCAGCATTAGTTCCATCGTCGTTGAACCTCCCACCACATCCGACTTGGCGGTGTCCATGTCGGTCGCGCCGACGCCGGTTTTCATCTCCTCTACGTTCAGCTACACGATTCAGGTTCAGAACCTGGGCCAAGCTGCCGCACCCGCCAGTTCCAACGTGCTGACGGACACTCTTCCTTCGGGTCTCACGAATGTTTCGGTCGTCGCTTCCTCCGGGTGGTCGTGCGCTGGCACCACCACGGTGAACTGCTCGATTACCTCGCCGATGGCGATGGGGACAACCGCGACGATTACCATCACCGCCACCACACCGGCCAGCGCCACAACCCTGAGCAACACCGCGACCGCATCCCTAACCGGCGATCCCAACTCCAGCAATAACTCGGCTACGGCCTACACCGTCGTGCAGCCCATCGCGTGCGCCACACCGGGCCGCGACGGGGCTGGCGGCACACTTACGGGCGTTGTCAACACCTATTACCCGCCCGCAAACACCGGCACTCTGGCGTCCGCCTCTACTTCAGTTGCTCTTGGCACGGCTCAGGGCAATACGGGAAAACCTATCGCTGCAGGCGATCTCGTGCTGATCATCCAGATGCAAGGCGCCAGCATCAACAGCACCAACACCAGCTCCTACGGCCACGGTGTGCCGGGCGATCCCGGCTCCGGATGGACCAGCCTCGGCAGTTCCGGCCTCTTTGAATTCGTTACCGCAACGGCTTTCTCCGGCGGCACGCTCACCTTCGTCGGTACTGGACCGACAGGTGGTCTCCTGAACAGTTATACCTACCAGCTGGCGACGGCGACCCAGGGCGTGCAGACCTATCAGGTCATTCGGGTTCCCCAATATACCTCCGCGACTCTGAGTTCCACGCTGGTTCCTCTCGCCTGGCCCGGCACGGTGCTGAATACCTTCGTTGGCGGCGTGCTTGCCATCGACGTTTCTTCCCAACTCAGTCTGGGCGGAACCGTTGCGCTGGATGCTCTCGGATTCCGCGGTGGCGGCGGGATCACCATGACTGGCACGACCAACACAGTTTTAGATACGGACTACGTAACTACGTCTCCCGCTAACCTGCCCAATCTCTCCGGTGGCGGCGACGCGCCTGCAAACAGCGGCACCAATGCCTCGAAGGGCGAGGGCATTGCCGGAACGCCCCATTGGCTCGCACCTCTACTGAAAAACGTTGTTCCCACATCGACCGCTCTTAGCACCGGACAATCTGTACTGGAAGGCCTTCCGGTGGGCAGCTTTGCCCGCGGCGCGCCAGGAAACGCTGGTGGCGGCGGCACGGATGGCGATCCCGTCAACAATGACTACAACTCCGGCGGCGGCGCAGGAAGCAACGGAGGCTCCGGCGGGCAGGGCGGCTACGGCTGGAACAGCATGTCTGCCACCAACACCACCGATGGCGGGTTTGGAGGCGCTTCATTTCCGGCATCCACCAGCGCCCTCGTCATGGGCGGTGGCGGAGGCGCCGGGACAACCAACAACGGCACTTATTACATTTCCGGCACGAACAACGGTGCCGACTGCGGCACAAGTTGCACTGGCGTTTTCAGCAGCGGAGGCTCAGGTGGCGGCATTGCCATTATCCACACGGGAAGCGTGACTGGCACAGGCACCATCACTTCGAATGGCGCTTCAACCCTCAGCACGCTGAACGACAGCACGGGCGGGGCAGGCGCTGGCGGTTCGATTCTCGTCTTTGCCAATAGTGGCGGGCTCACTGGACTCACGGTAAGTGCGATTGGCGGCAGCGGCGGCAACGCGTGGCCGGCACAAGCTCCCGGCGGTTTCCCGGGCCAGAGACACGGGCCTGGGGGAGGCGGGGGCGGCGGCGTGATTCTCTTAACGGCTGGTCCTGCCGGGTCCAATGTCTCCGGCGGCGCGAACGGCTACACCAACACTGTGCAGGATTCCTACGGAGCTACTCCCGGCTTGGCCGGAGTCGTTCAAACGAATCTCGTCATCACGGAAACTCCCGGGACGCAATCAGGCGCGTACTGCGCGAGTGCCGATCTGTCAGTCACCAATTCCGGTTCTCCTTCTTTGGTCCTGCCCGGCGGGAATATCACTTATACGCAGACGCTCACCAACAATGGCCCGCTCGACGCAGTGAATGCTGTTTTCAGCGAGAGCATCCCCGCCAATACCACTTTCCAGTCCATCACTACCAATGCCGGTTGGACTTGCACCACGCCCGCGGTTGGCGCCACCGGCAACATCAGTTGCACGAATCCGGATTTCGCTTCCGGCGGTTCGATTACCTACACCGTTGTCGTGCAAGTGGGCGCGGCGACGCAATATGGAACGCAGATCGTCGACGTCGACAACATTCTTTCCGGCACCAGTGATCCAAACCTGGCTAACAACAGCGCCACCGCCGTCTCGACAGTTACGGTTGCCTCTCAGGCGGATTTAGCGGTCACCAACACGGCTTCGGCTCCCACCGTGGTTGCCGGCAGCACCGTAACCATGACTGCGGTCGTCAAGAACAACGGCCCCGCGGCAGCGGCCTACGCCACTTTCACGGAAACGATTCCCGCCAACACCACTCTCGGAGCGGCGTTCACTCCGCCCAGCGGCTGGTCCTGCAACACCATCCCTCTTGGTGGCACGGGCACGTTCACCTGCAGCGACACGTCCTTTGCCTCCGGGGCATCTTCGACGTTCCCGATCGTGTTGCAGGTCAACGCCGGCACTGCGGCTGGTACCGTGATCTCCGCCGTCGCCGACGTCAACTCCAATACCACCGACCCCAATAACGGGAACAACGAAGCCACCGCCACAACGGTAGTCGCGTCCGCGGGCCAGGCGGACCTCGCCGTCACTAGCAGCGGTTTGCCAAATCCGGTCACGCCCGGCAACAACATCACCTACACGCAGTCCATCACCAACAATGGACCCACCGCGATCACCGCGTCCGGCACAACATCAGTTACCTTCACCGACGCAATCCCAGCAAACACGACGCTGGCATCGACGTTCACTCCACCCGCTGGGTGGACTTGCAACACCATTGCGGTCGGAGCGGCCGGCACTTTTACATGCACGCTCAACTCCGGTCAGACCTTCGGAATCGGCGCGGTATTCAATTTCCCGCTGGTAGTCAAAGTGAACAGCGGAGTTGCCCCCGGAACGACGATCACCAATTCGCCGAACATCACCAGTTCCGTCGGCGACCCCAATACCGCAAACAATACGGCAACCGTGAATACTATCGTCGCTTCACCTTCGCAAGCCGATGTCAGCATCGTGAAAACGGCGTCACCCGAGCCTGTCAATCAAGGCACCAATCTTGCCTATACCCTCACCGTGAAGAATGGTGGTCCTGCCGTTGCCCAGAGCGTTGTCGTCACCGACGTTATTCCTGCACAGGTCACTTACGCGTCGTCGTTTGCCACTGCAGGATCGTGCTCATACGCTTCAGCCACGACTACGGTCACTTGCAACCTCGGAAATCTGAGTGTGGGTAGCAGCGTCATCATCACCATCAACGTCACTGCGTCGACGTTCAGCTCCAGCACGCAATCCACGAACACTGCGACCGTTTCTTCTTCCACGTCGGATCCCAATTCCGCCAACAACACTTCCTCATTCACTTCGACGATTCAAGCGCCCACGGCGGTCGACCTGTCCGCCTTCAACGCCTTCGCCTGGGAAGACGGCACCGTGCGGCTCGTGTGGCGCACTCACGAGGAATCCCGCAACCTAGGTTTCCACGTTTTCCGCGAATCCGAAAACGGCCGCGAGCGGCTCGATTCCACGATAATCGCGGGATCGGCGTTGTTGATGCGTGAGTCCAAGCCGCAGCACGCTGCCAAGGCGTATGCGTGGGTCGACACGCACCCAGTTCCCAACGCGGCCTACTGGATCGAGGACGTCGACATCAATGGCACACGCACGATGCACGGCCCCGCGTACGTGGAAGTCCCGACGCCAGAGCAGGCGCAAGCGCATTCGCTACAGGCAGCTGCAACCGCTGTTTCCCCGACCTTGCGACAATTGCATGCGAATATTGTCCAGGCGGCACCTGCGTTCAGGCCCCTCAACACGCCACGGCCAATTCTTCCCAAGCCGCCGGCCAATACTGCCCTGTTCAACGCAGCGATTTACCCTGCCGTAAAGATCTCGGTCGACCACGAAGGTTGGTATCACATCCCCTTTGCGCAGCTTTTCGCGGCGGGTTTGGAGCCGAACACCGATGTACGCTCGTTGCGGTTGTACGCGGAGGGCGTCGAGCAGCCCTTGCTTTTGACCGGCCGCAGCAGTGGTTACGCCCTGCAAACTGACGCGATCGAATTTTACGGAACCGGCATCGACACGCCGTTTTCCGGCACGCGTATTTACTGGCTCGTCCGCGAAGGAAACTTCGGCAAGCGTATTCTCGAAGCTCCCGCTGCGAATTCGGGAGGGGCCGCTGGCGAAAGTTTCCCGTTCACGGTGATTCGCGAAGATCGTTCCACCTACTTCGCGGCGCTGCTCAACGGCGAGAACAACGACAATTTCTTTGGCGCGGTGATTATGTCCGATCCGGTCGATCAGACACTTACCGTTGGCCACCGCGACACGTCCTCCTTGCAACCGATCACCCTGGATATAACTTTGCAGGGAGTCACGGACGCGCAATTGCATTCCGTAAGCGTGCAGTTCAACGGCGCCCCCGTGGGTACAATTGAATTCTTCGGCGAAATCCTACACACCGAATCGCTCACTATCGACCCTTCACTAGTCGCCGATGGTACGAATACCGTCACCCTTGCGGCATTGAATGGTGACAATGACGTCAGCGTTACCCAGTTGATTCAGATTCACTACCCGCATACGTACGAAGCTGATTCCAACTGGCTCCGCGCAACGGCGAACTCAGGTTCGGCCGTCCACGTATCCGGCTTCACCAACGAACAGGTTCGCATCTTCGATATCACTGATCCCTTAAACATCGTGGAGCTGAACGGTCGTGTCACCGCAGAATCGGGGACCTTCGGCGTTTCGGCAACGGTGCCTCCCGGAGCGCCCTACACTCGCACGATTCTCGCGTTCGCGGAAGATCAAATCGCCACTCCATCTGCGCTGACCCATCACACGCCCGCCCCGAACAATCACGCGGGTGCGGACATCGTCATGATTACGGCGCCCGATTTTGTGAACAGCCTTGAGCCGCTGGTGCGCTTCCGCGAATCGCAAGGCCATCGCGTTGCTGTCGTCACGACCGAACAGATCTACGACCAGTACGATTTCGGCGAGCATAGCCCCTTCGCACTACGCAGCTTCCTGCTGGACGCCGTGCAGCACTGGAACCGCAAGCCGCAAGCGGTACTGCTCGTCGGCGATGCTTCGCTCGATCCTCGTAATTACCTCGGCTTCGGCGATTTCGACTTCGTGCCCACGCGCATTATCGAAACCGCCGCGTTCAAAACAGCTTCCGACGACTGGCTCACCGACTTCCAGCAGACCGGTTACGCCACGATTCCGACTGGCCGTTTGCCTGTCCGCACCGCCGCTGATGCGGATCTGCTTGTTTCGAAGATCATCGGCTACGAACAGGGGCACAATGCGGGCGCCTGGAATTCACAGGCGTTTTTGATCGCTGACCAGAACGTCGACGCCAATTTCAGCGCCGCGGTATCCGCCGCTACAGCTACCTTGCCTGCGTCCATACAATCCACACAATTGCTTGCGGACGGCGCCGACCCCGCTACGGTGCGCTCGCAGATTCTGGCCACCCTCAACAACGGTTCGCTGCTGGTCGACTACAACGGCCACGGCGCCGAGCAGCAGTGGTCGTTCTCTGACGTCTTCGACAACAACGATGCCACCGCGTTGACCAATGGCGGGCGCTTGCCCGTGTACGTTCTGATCGATTGCCTCAACGGACTCTTCCAGGACGTCTACGAACAAAGCCTGGCTGAAGCGCTCATTCTCGCGCCGAATGGCGGCGCGGTCGCCGTGTGGGCATCCTCCGGCTTCACCGACCAGACACCGCAGGTCTCCATGAACCTGGCGTTCTTACACGAATTGGCCACGCGGCCAAATGAGCCCATCGGCCAAATGGTCTTGAAAGCAAAAACCAGCACAACCGACAACGACGTCCGCCGCACGTGGATCCTGTTCGGCGATCCGTCGATGAGATTCCATTTCAGTTCATCGGCCGCCGCGGTGGTTTCCGGAGCCGGTACAGGTGTGAACGGCGCACGGGGAGGGAACTCCCCCTGTGGCCCGGCCAGAATTTGTGCACGGAAGGAGTAGGGGCATGAGGGGCATTCACTTCGCAGCGATCATTCTCTTCTCGACTGGTGTCATCTGCGTCGCGCCGGTAACGCTACTGGCGCAGTCGCAAAATGCCGCGCTCGGCGTAGTCATGACTTCTAACGGCGGAAGCATCGGCAGCGCCGGAGTGACCGAAGGCGCCACCGTTTATTCCGGTGATTACCTGACTACCGGAGACAACGGCACCCTGGTGATTCGTGTGGGCGCGCTTTCTCTGCAGCTCGAAGGCTCGTCTGGCGCGCACGTCTACGCGGCTCCGTATGGCGCGGTCGTCGAACTCGATCACGGCGCGGTGCGCTACACCACACCGGGCACACAGCAAAACCTCATCATTGTTGCTTCTGACGTTCGCGTCACTCCCGCTCTTGGCGTTCCCGATTTTGGCCGGGTCAGCCTCGATAATCCCTGCAATCTCACCGTCTATAGCCAGAAAGGCACCGCGACGGCGAAGGTCGGGTCGGAATCGCATCTCGTCGAAGAGGGCAAGGCCTATCGCGTTCGTGCTTTGAATGAGGTGGCGTATAAAGACTACGTATCGCCCGACGAGGACGACTATCACAAGCATCACGGTCATCGGGAATGCCCTGCGGTTGTCGATCTGGTGAAGGGCAAGCCGCCAATCGCGGCTGGGCAGAGCCGTTTCCTCCTGGTTTCCGGTGTCCTCATCGGCGCTGCGTCTGGCATTGGAGTCTGGAAAGCGCTTGAGAGCCCAGACCGGCCCTGACAAGTTTACCTTGGCCCTAAACAAAGGCAGGTGCGGCTACCAGCCTCCGCACCTGCCCTTTTCTTTTTTGGATTGCGACGCCTAGCTGTGACCCCCGGATAGTTCTCGCACAATCGACCCCACGAAGTTCTTCGCGTCGCCAAACAGCATCAGCGTCTTGTCCAGGTAGTACAGCGGATTCTCGATTCCCGCGAAGCCCGCACCCATGCCCCGCTTGATCACCATCACCGTGTGGGCTTTGTCCACGTCGAGAATCGGCATGCCGTAAATCGGGCTCGAAGCATCTTCGCGCGCTGCTGGATTAGTCACGTCGTTTGCGCCGATAATCAGCGCCACGTCCGTTTGCGGGAACTCGCCGTTGATGTCGTCCATCTCAATCAGTTTGTCGTAGGGAATGTCCGCTTCCGCCAGCAACACGTTCATGTGGCCTGGCATTCGGCCGGCCACCGGATGGATGCCGAACTTCACGTCCACGCCTTTCTTTGTCAGCGCGTCATACATCTCGCGGACCTTATGCTGCGCCTGCGCCACGGCCATCCCGTATCCTGGAACAATCACAACCTTGCTGGCTGCCGCCAGAATTTGTGCGGCCTCTTCCGGCGATGCGCTGCGCACCGGCCGCGTCTCTTTGGCGCCGCCTGCGGCCGCGACTTGTTCCTGGCCGAACGCGCCAAACAGCACGTTGGTAAACGAACGGTTCATCGCTTTCGACATATTCACGGAGAGAATGAAGCCCGACGCGCCGTCGAGTGCGCCCGCGATGATCAGCAGTTTGCTGCCGAGTACGAATCCCATGGCCGCCGCCGACAAACCTGCGTAGGAATTCAATAGCGAAATCACCGTTGGCATATCCGCGCCGCCGATCGGAATGATCATCATCACGCCAAAAAGAAGCGGGATGATGATGATCAGCGGGAACAGATACATTCTGTCTGGATGCATCACCAGTACGGCTGCGATCGCAATCGCGACCGCCAGCATCCCCAGGTTTACGAAGTTCTGGCCCTTATAGGTGATCGGCCGCTGCGGCAACACTTCCTGCAACTTCCCCGCAGCCATCAAGCTGCCCGTAAATGTCAGCGCGCCGAGAATCACTTCCAGCGACAGCACTCCCATCATGAACCCCGGAACGTCAGGTGCGCGCAGATAATATTCCGCTGTGCCAACCAGCGTGACGCACAGCGCGCCAAATGCGTGGCTCAACGCGGTCCGTTGCGGCACCGCGGTCATTGCCACTCGCCCGAGCGGCACGCCGATGATCGTTCCCAGCACCAGGCCGATCGCCACCCAGCGGTAATTCAGTCCGGTGTGCATCAGCGTCCCGACAATCGCCAGCAGCATGCCCACTTCACCGGCCCACACGCCACGCCGCGCGGTCGCCGGAGAACTCAGCCATTTCAGCGACAGGATGAACAGCGCTGTCGCGATTAGGTAGGTGGTCTCAATAATGTGTTCGATCGCGATCATGTGGCTACGGCTTCCTCGGGCCGCTGGTCTTGAACATCTTCAGCATGCGGTCCGTGATGATGAAGCCACCGACGATGTTGCTGGTGGCCGCGACAATCGCGATGGTCCCGAGAATCGTAGCCAGCGTGGTCTTGCCTTCGCCGGCCAAAATGATTGCGCCGACCACTGCGATTGCGTCCAACGCGTTCGTCAGCGACATCAGTGGTGTGTGCAGCAGCGGCGAAACGCGGCGGATCACTTCGAATCCGATAAACGCCGCCAGCATGAATACGAACAGCCCCGTGAGCAGATCCAGCTTCATCAGGCTCCTCCTCCAGCGGGCGCGGACTGCAGCGCCGGCAGAGAGAAAAATTCGCGCACTCGTGCGTTCACAACTTCGCCGTCGTGTGTCACCAGGGTTTCGCGGATGATTTCATCCTGCAGGTTCAGGTTGACTTTGCCATCCTTCACCAGGTGCAACAAAAACGCGGAAACGTTCCGTGCGTACATCTGGCTCGCGTGATAAGGAACCGTGCCGGCCAGGTTGTATTCGCCGATGATAGTTACGCCATGCACTACTGTGATTTCATCCGGCTTCGTCAATTCGCAATTTCCCCCGCGTTCCGCCGCCAGGTCGATGATCACCGAACCCGGCGCCATGCGCTGGACCATTTCCTTGGTGACCAGCACCGGCGATTTCTTGCCCGGAATCACCGCGGCGGTGATGACCACGTCGCTGGCCGCCACCGTGTTGCCCAACAGTTCGCGCTGCTTGGCGTAAAAGCTTTCGTCCTGCACAGTGCCGTAACCGCGGGCGTCCTGCGCGTTTTTCGCCTCAATCGGCAGTTCCACAAACCGGCCGCCGAGGCTCTGCACCTGCTCTTTTGCGGCAGGGCGCATGTCGTATGCCGAAGCTACTGCGCCCAATCGCCGCGCCGTCGCGATCGCCTGCAATCCCGCTACGCCCGCGCCAATGATCAGCACGCGCGCTGGGGCGATCGTTCCTGCCGCTGTCGTCAGCATCGGGAACATTCTAGGTAGCGTATTGCCAGCCAGCACCACCGCCTTGTAGCCGCAGATCGTGGCCATCGACGACAGCGCATCCATGCTTTGCGCGCGCGTCGTGCGCGGCATCAGCTCCACCGAGAATGCGCTGACGCCCCGTTCGGCGATTTCTTGCAGAGTCTTCAAGCTTCCAAGCGGCCGCAAGAATCCGGTTAGCGCTTGCCCTTTTCTCAGCAGCGGCAAATCGGCCTGGCCGGTTTTGTCGTTTGCGCCGTACACCAGAAATTGCACGATGATGTCCGCCGTCCCGAACACTTCCTCGCGCTTCTCCGCAAGCCGCGCGCCCTTTTCCGTGTATTCGGCGTCAGGATAGCCGGCGGCCGCGCCCGCCCCGGCCTCGATCACCACATCTATGCCCGCTTTTTTCAGGTTCGGGATTACCGCGGGGACCAACGCCACGCGACGCTCTCCCGGATAAACTTCTTTGGGCACACCGACGATCATGTACCCTCCTTCCTCTTCTGCTGCGGGTTCATTCGCACAGCCCCGCGCCGTTGCCGCTGAAAGCGATCACGCGTTGTATCAAAGTGCTCTGTCGGAGTTCGAGGGCGGAGCGATTGCGCCTCGTTTGAGACCGGAGCCAGACAGTATCCCAATTGCGCGTTGTCACTGGGGTCCAACACGCTGTTTGCACCGGGAAATTTTATCCTGACTGTCGCCTTGCCGACAAGGCGGCCGGCGCCCGCGCCATCATTTCAACGAATCGTACACTGCTCGCGCCTGACGCAGTTTATTCATCACGTTCTGCTTTTCCTCTGGCGAGTTCCAGTCCGGATAGGCATCGGTGAGCTCGATGGTGCGGTCGACCCACGCCTTGAAGTACTCCGCGTCCTCCCTGGAATAGGCGCGCTTTCCGGCAATCGCTACGTACACAGCGCTCGTCGTAGCGTATGCGTACTTATCCATCACCGGATACTCCGCCTTTTCGCTCCAGGCCCGCAGCACGCACCAGCCGCTCTGCGTCAGCGGTATCGTACCCTTCATATCAGCAGTTTCCTTCGGCCCATCCAGTAGCAGTGACTGCACAAGCTTGCCGTTGCACACCACCTCCAAATGATCCACCGGCACAATCGACCGCAGTTTCGCAGTGAAGGGAACTGAGTTCTGCGGCGCATCATATTTCAATTCGTCGCCCACCATTTCTCCACCTAACGTGAACTCGATCAGCGGTCCGTTCGTAGCGAACGTGCGCCCTTTCAAAACCCCGTCTTTTAGCAGGTCCGACGTGGTTGGCCAGTCCGGTGTCCACACGTACACCCGGTCTGCGCCTACCTGTCCCCGAATCGGCGCAGCGTAATTGGTCGTTGCGTCAGTGCCGCCACCCGCTGGAATCCTGAAACCGAGATTGAGCAGCTTGTACCACACCGCCGCCGTCGATTTGTGATCGCTGAAGCCGACAATTTCTATGTAATCCAGCTTTCCAAGGGCAACATCAATTGGCAATTCATCCGTGATACGCTGCGCAGGCTTAACAAACGGGTCCGGAACGTCATCAAAGGGATGCACCGCGCCCACCAACGCACCTTGCGCGTGCGCCATGTCGTATACATCCGCATTCATGGGGTACAGACTCGCCGCTGCCGTATTTGGATATCCCGCATATCCTGGCAGCAGAAAGTGATCTCTCAGATCCAAAATACCGCGATGCCCCCAATAACTCGTGTGAAACTCTTGACCTTTGACCACCATCCAGTCGTGCTGATCGAATTCAATGTCGGGGACTCTCTGTTCTTTGTTCACCACCAGCTCATGAATCACGTCGATTCCTTCTGCTCGGCCAATCGTTTCCAGAACCGCGGGATTGCTTTTGTAATTCCCGCCATAGTTCATATGCACGTGGAAATCAGCTGACACCCATTTGCCTCGTTCCGTCGAGAACTCCAACGGTTGGAGCTTTACATTGAGTTCCATCGACTGATTCGGCTTTACCTCGAGCGTTGCATTGAAAGGTTGAGCCATCAGGCCGTGAGATACGTCGACGGTGTACTTCCCCGGGGCAAGCTCAATTTCGTTTTCTTGCTTGTCCGAGTAGAAATAGTGCCGTTCGATCGGCCTCTCGGACCGGTCGAATCCGTCGTCCGCGAATAACCGTGAATCGGCGGGAGCAAAGGAACGGCCCTGTTCGTCCGTGATCGACACTCTCGCTGGTATTTGGTTTCCTGTTGCGTTGAGTGTTCTGATCAGAAGTCGAGTGTGCGCCGACAAGAACCTCCGCCCGTTGATTTCGAGAGTCTGCCTCGTTGCTCCGGGAATTGTTTGATAAACAATCTGAAGTGTCCCTGATTCGTTCGAAATACTTGCGATTTTCGTTCCATCCGGCGACCAGCGCACATTGGTCTCGTCCCAATCGCCATACGAAATGGGAAAGGCATCGCCGCCCTTCGCGGGCATCACCCACAGGTTGTGCCACTGCCGCCCCAGATATGAGCTATAAACCATCCGCGAGCCGTCGGGTGAAAAATCCGGCCGCGCCTTCCAGTTCGTCTCTTCGTAATGAACCTCGCGGGCCTCGGCTCCCGGCTCCGCTTTCATCAACCAGAATCCGCCGGTGCCGTGAATATGCCCTTTATTCGAGACAAACAGAATCTCTTTGCCATCCCGTGTCCACACCGGATTAATGTCCATGTCATACGCGCTGTAGTAATACCGGGGCAGGGAACTCTTCGTTTCGCCTGTTAGCCGACTCACGTTCGTAAGCTTTCCGTCTGCAACGTCGCCAGTGAAAACGTGAAATCGCCTGTTGTATTCCGTTGAAACCCATGCCAGCTTCTTTCCATCCGGCGACCAGCGCGGCTCCACATTCACTGCGCCGCCTTCTGTCAGTTGCTGCGACTTCCCGCTCGCGAGGTCGAGCAGCCACAATTCCATGGCGTCCTTCTGATACGACACGTACACCACGCTCTTCCCATCAGGCGACCAGTCAGGCTGGTAGTCGTATCCCGCGCCATCGGTCAACTGCACGGCTTCCTTCGAAGCCAATTTCTGCCGCCACAGCGATCCCGCCATCGAGTAAATCAGTTCCTTCGAATCCGGTCCCCACGTCAGGCTGCTGGGCCCGCTCGTCAACTGCGGCAAATACAGTTCGCGGTAGTAATACGGATGCGGCTCATCGATCTGCGGCAGCACCGGCCGTCGCTGCGCCATTGTGGGCGTTATCGCACACACCAGAGCGCAAAACACGAACCACGGAACTCGCCTCAACAGAATCCTCCGCACGCCGAGAATCCTATCTCAGAAATGTGTAGGGGCGCAGCACTGCTGCGCCCCACGTCCGCACAATTTCCAATTTCGTAGCCGATACTTCGTCATCCCGAACGAGGCGACGAATCCCTCCGCCTGACTGATATCCGATTACCGATATCCCCTGAAGTGCTTGGTTTCACGCCAATCCGAACTTCGTCATCGGCATCTCCCGGTAACGCTTCCCGGTAGCCGCGAAGATCGCGTTGTAAATCGCCGGCGCCACCGGAGGCAATCCCGGCTCGCCCACGCCCGCGGGCGGCGCGTCGCTTTCGACGATGTGAATATTGGTTTCGCGCGGAGCCACATTGATCCGCGCCACCTGGAAAGTGTCGAAGTTCGATTGATCGATCACCCCATTTGTAGCGGTAATCTCGCCATAGTACGCGATGCTCGTGCCCATCACCGCCGCGCCTTCGAACTGCTGCTTCACGATCGTTGGATTGACAATCGTCCCGGCATCCAGCGCCGTGTCCACGCGGCGGATGTGCACCTGGCTGTCCTTCACTTCGACCTGCACCACCGTCGCGACGTAGGTCAGGAAGCTGCGGTGCACCGCCAGGCCCATTCCAAACCCATTTCCCATCTTCTGTTTGCCCCAACCCGACTTTTCCGCGACCAGTTGCACGATGCGCCGGAACCGCGCCACGTCGATGGGGTATTTCTCATAATCCTGATCATAGTTCGTGTAGTCCTTTGCCAGTTCGGACTTGGGAATCACGCGATCCGGGCCCAGCAACATCAACTCATATTCCACAGGATCTTTTCCTGCCGCGTGCGCCAGCTCGCCAACGAACGAATGCACTCCAAACGCGTGGTAGATATTCGCCACTGACCGCAGCCAGCCAATCCGCGTATGGTTCTTCGCCGGCCCGCTTTCCGCGCGGTGATTCGCCACCGCAAAAGGCACATCGCTAAATCCCAAGCCGATTTCTCCGGCGTCGGGATACTCCGCCGCCGCATCAAAGGTCGATGCTATCGGTGGAAACACGCTGCGCTGCAGCCACCCCGTGGGCTTTCCATCCGCCCCCAGCGACGCTTTGAAGTACATCGCGGCTACGGAATGGAACGCATCGAACTTAATGTCGTCCTCGCGGCTCCAAACCACCTTCACCGGCTTGGCAGTTTGCTTTGAGAGGACTGCCGCTTCCACGATGAAATCCGGAAACGACTTCCGCCCAAACGCTCCGCCCAACAACGTGACGTTGACGCTCACGTCCTCTTTCTTGATACCTACCGCAGCAGCAATCGCTTCCTGCGCTCCCTGAGGATTCTGCGTCGGCGCCCACGCTTCGACTTTTCCATCGCGATATACCGCGGTCGCCGCAGGCGGCTCCATTGCCGCGTGCGCGAGCATCGGCGCGTAGTATTGCGCCTCGACGATCTTTCCGCCTTTCGCGAACGCGGCATCCACATTGCCGATTTCGCGCACAACTTTACCTGGCTTCCGCGAGGTCTCTTCCAACTCCTTGCGGTACGCGTCCGAAGTCCACACCGCGTGCTCGCTCTTTGTCCATTCCACCTTCAATTTCTTCTTTCCCTGAAACGCAGCAAAAGTGCTGTCTGCGATCACCGCGACTCCGCCGAGCGCCTGCATTGTCACTGGCGGCTTGAACGGCTCCAGTTTCACCGTTTGCTTCACACCCGCAACTTTGAGCGCGGCCGAGTCATCCACGCTCTGCACTGCGCTCCCAAACACGGGAGGATGTGCGACTGATGCGTACAACATCCCATCCATGCGCGTATCTTGTCCGTAGATCGCTTTGCCGGAAATCATGTCCTTCAAATCGTAGGTTGACGCGGGCTTGCCAATGTAGCGCCATTCGTTGCGCGATTTGAGTTGCAGCTCTTCCTTTTTTGGTACCGGAAGTTTCGCGGCTACAGGCGCCAATTCGCCGTACCCCAGCTTCTTCCCGCTCGCCTCATGCAGCACAGCACTCATTTCCGTGGTGCACTCTTTTTCTGGAACGCCCCAAGTCTGCGCGGCGGCCCGCACCAGCATCAGCCGGGCACTCGCTCCCGCTTCACGCAACGTGTCGAAGAAACTCACCACCGAGTGCGACCCATCCGTGTCCTGATCGCCGTATTTTGCATCCCCGGGCGCTTGTTCGACTCTTACTCGCGACCAGTCCGCATCGAGTTCGTCTGCCACAATCCGCGGCAATCCTGTGCGGTTGCCGCTGCCCATTTCCGCGCGATGACACACGATGTACACAGTTCCATCCGTAGCCACGGCGACAAAAACATTCGGCTGCAGGGCCGCGTTGCCAACCGTTCCATCGGCGGTCTCGCCAGCCGTTGCAGCCAGCACGCGCCCGGGCAAAACTTGAGTCCCCAGCACCAGTGCGCCCGTGCCCAAGATTCCCTGTAAGAACCCGCGCCGACTCACATTCTCGATTCGAATCATCAGTTCACCTGGCATTTCGATGGAAATGGACGAAAATCCGCCCTGTGCTGCACTCTATCCTACCTTCATTCGCTTTGTGCGCAAGCGGTGCTATCGCCTTCGCTCGCCTCCAACGGTCCGGTTTGCCCATCGGGTGCAACCGCTGGCATACTTGCTTTCCCGCGGTTTTGGAGCGATCCCGCAAATGAAACGTGAATATCACCGTTGGTATTCTCCTCGCCTGGGCATCGACATGGGCGTCGTGGTTTACGGTCACTGGGGCCCGCCGCTGCTCGGATTTCCTACGAGTGCCGGCGACGAGTGGGAACTCGAGGGCCAGAGTATGGTCGGGGCGCTTGCGGATTTTATTGACGGTGGCCGCGTCAAGCTCTACTGCGTCAATTCCATCAACGGCCTCAGCTTCTATAACAAAGGTGCGCACCCGTTTCACCGCAGCTATGTGCAATCGGTGTTCGACTCGTACCTGCGCGAGGAGGTCGTCCCGTTCATCTGGGACAATTGCCACTCGCAGGTCGGCATCTCCACGATGGGCTCATCGTTCGGCGCGTACCACGCGGCAAACGCGCTCTTCAAGCATCCCGACGTAATTAAGCGTTGCTTCGCGATGTCTGGCGTGTACGATTTGCGGAATTTCATGGACGGCATGTACGACGACAATTTCTACTTCAATAATCCGGTCGATTACCTCGCTAATCTTTCTGACCCGTGGTATTACGACAATCTTGCTTCCTGCGATATCCACCTGATCACCGGCACTGGCCCGTGGGAACATAGCGGCCCTACCTATCGCCTATCCGAGGTCCTCAACAGCAAAGGCATTCGCCATTCTGTCGATGATTGGGGACCGCAGGGCGGGCACGATTGGCCCTACTGGAAAAACCAGATGCGCGAATACATCTCCAAACTGTTCTGATTTTTTTAGGCCAGCCCGAGGTGCTCGAGTTGGTATCTGCCCTTCGAGATCACCTGGTCGTCGTCGATCCACACATCGCAGTTGCGCGTGAGCACGTCAACGTGCGTGCGGGATTTCCAGTCTGCATGGGTCTGGCTTCCGTACGGATCGCCGAACGCGATGTGCACGCCCGGGAATTTCTCATCCTGCAGCAGAATGCCGATCATCTCGGTCAATCCAAGATTCGTGCCGAACGCCAATTCCCCCACGCGGTCGCTGTTCTCATCCGTGTGGGTGTATTGCCAGAACTCTTCTTCCAGGTCTTTGCGCGCGCAATCGACCTTGACCAATCGCCCACCTTCAATCGTCATTGTCAGGGGCGTTTCTTGCAAGTCGCCATACTTCCCGTTGAAATAGTCGCCCGCCGTCGCGTCGCACACGAAAGTGCCGTCGACCGTCGCCGGAGTGGTAAACACTTCGCCAGCGGGGAGATTCGACCAGTACCGCGGGCTGATCAGTCCGCTGGTTTTTACCCAATCCAGTTCGCGGTTGAAATGCGCGGAAAACGAAGTTCCGGCTGTGGTTTTGACCGTCAACCCATCCGCGCGCAGCATCCTGTCTCGCAGCCGGTCGCTCAGCTCATCCACCTTGCGGTAATCCGCGCGCATGCCTTGCTGCATAATCTCTGGAGTCACGCCGATCATGTGCGCGTAACGGATTTGCCGCCGTTCGACCACCCGAACGATGGCCATCCGCGCACTCAACTCGCCGGGCTGCGGCGTCATGCACAGCACGCCCACATCGGTGCGTTCGAGAGCGTCGAGCACGGCCTCCGGCGCTCCGTTCATCGGCCGAGGGCCAAAATCTTCCAGCAGCAGTCCGGTGAATTCCGCGCGCCCTTCCCGCAATGCGCGTTCCAGGCTAGCGGCCACACTCCGGCTCACTTCATCTGCGATCACCACGACGCGCTCCCCCGCCTTCACGGCGAGGCACACCTTCACGGCATTGTTCGCGCCGGGCATCAATTCACTGGGAGCGTTACCGAAAGACATCTCTCTATTTTACCGAAAACGGTTCGCGAGCCAAATTCGCCTGTGGATCAGCGTCTGGTTCTAGTAACCCGCTTCGCTGGCTTCTTCGCTTCCACGCGAAACGACGGGATCTGGCCCCCACCGCTGGTCACGTTTGCCAGGCTCGTCGCGCTCAATCGCGTCAGAAAACCAGCCACCCGCCCGCGGAAAATATACGGGGCAAAGTCCACCAGCATGTTTCGAAAGTCCACCTTGTGGCCCTTGCCGATGAAAGGGAACTCTCCGCGCCGCATCGGAATGCGCTCCTGAACGATCCAGCAACCGTGCTCTTTCGCGCCCTTGCCGCCGGGCAGCGCCTGCTCGATGGTCTGCTCCCAATGCGGCTTGTCGACTTCCCAACCCAGCGTCACTCCCATTCCGCCGTACTCGTCGCTCGGTTTCATCACCAGGTGCTTCTGATTTTTCCGGATATGCTCGAGCAATCCCACACTCTCGCCACCGTGCGTGGTTTTCGTGTCCTCCACCACCCGGGTCCACGGGACGTGTCGCTGAATCAGTTCCCGTTCTTCCGCCGAAAAATACTTTGCGTTCTTGGTGTCGGTCAGCACCGCGAAAAACGCCTTTACATGCGGAATCTTGCAGCGGAAATTGTTCGCGACGCATAGCTTGCCCGATTCGTACGCTTTTACCAGCGCTTCGCATTCTTTCGGCCGCGCGACAATATCGTTAATAAGGACACGCCGATACAGCAGATCGACCGTTTTCCCGTGCGCCACGAGTTTCTTTCCGTCGAACTCCAGTTCCCGCGGGTCCGCCAACACCACCGGAATGCCCATCTTCTCGAACCGGTTCTTCAGGATTTCGAACTCGCTCCACGTGGGTACTTCCTTCCAGTCTACAATCGCCATTTGCGGCCGTTTGGTTTGCCCGCCCCAGTCCACGTAGGTTGCGACCAGTGCGTCGAGTAGCTTGGCCGAAAGCGGGTAGGCATGCACTTCAAACCGCTTCTTGAACTGCTCCATTAACGGCAGCTCGCGGAAGATATCGGAGAGGGTTTCCGAATAACCGGGTCCTGCAGGTGATTCGCCGTTGTATTCCGTAAACTTCAGCGATTCAGGAAGCAGGAAAGCATCTAATCGCGATGCGGTGCTTGCCGGTCCCGCCCCGGGTTTCAGGCGCACTAACCGCTCTTCTTCTGGCCGCAGGTGGAATTGCTGGAAGAGTGCTGCGTCTTCGACAGCTTGTGCGGTGATGCGTTCGGCGATGACGACGATCGCTTCCGCAACATTCTTGAGCCGCTCCTCGTCCTCAGGAGAAAGAAAAACCGGCCGCAGAAACGGGCAATGTACGCGATCGCCGAAGGTCAGATTGGCCGCGCGCACGTCTTCCAGAAACTTCATCGGAAGTTCGGTGGATTTCTCCACCAGCGGGCGCAGCAGCTTGTCCCAATACTCGACCGGGTTCGGGTTCGCCGTCGCGGGAGCGTGCGCCGTTCTCATCGTTGAGCGGTGGTGAATGGCGCCGCCTGTGCGCTCGGTGCCGCGTGCGGCGCGCCTGTGAATCCCGCCGCTGATCCAAAGCCGAGCATTTCTTCCCAGAGCGGCCAGGTATTCGCCACATTGCCGTTCAGCGCTCGGTCGATCGCCAGGCGCGACATCTTGTCGACCACATGTTCGAAATAGAATTCGGTGATGCGGTCGCGTTCGAAATCCGGCGCCGGATTCAGAAAATCGATCGCATAGGGCACGCCGTCTTTGATCGCGAACTCGATCGTATTCATCTCATAACCCAGCGCGGTGTTAATCGTCTGCGCATCTCTCACCACGCGCGCCCCGAGCTCCGGGCTCAGGTAATTGTGCTCCACCAGGTAGCGCCGCTCCTTCGGGTCGTACGCCACCGGCAAAATATCCATCTTTCCGAACGTGAAACAGCGCACGTACTGCTCGAAATCGATGAATTCCTGTAGCGTCATGCAACACGGCGAAGTCTGGTCGAATGCCTGGAGCAATTCTTCCTCGTTGTTCACTTTGTAGACGTGCTTCCACCCGCCGCCCGAAAACGGCTTTAGAATCGCCGGCCGTCCGACGTAATCGAGTAACGCTACCCAGTCGATCGGGTATTTCAGGTTGCGAAGAGATTCCGAAGTAATATCCACATTGCTGGGATAGCCTTTCTGTGGCAGCAACACCGTCTTGGGGATAGCGATTCCCAGTTTCGCGGCAGCCGCATAGTTGAAAAACTTGTCGTCGGCGGTCCACCAGAACGGATTGTTGATTACGTAACTGCCCTGCAAAACCGCGTGCTTCAGATAGCCGCGGTAGTATTCCACTTCGTGTGAAATCCGGTCGACGATGACCTTGTATTCAGCCGGCTCGCCCATCTTCGTGCCGCCCAGCTTCACGAATTCCGCGGTCACTCCTTCTCTTTTCCCCAACTCGTTGACGCGCGCTAAAAATGCCGGAGGAAAACTGAACTCCCGCCCGCAGAGCAATCCCACTTTTGTCATGACCTACCTCCCGCACGCCGCGCAGAGCTTTCTTGATTTAATGAATCGTGCTCGCTGAATTCGACTTTGCATCCATCACGCTCGCCCGCGTCTCCGCCACCAGATGCTTCACCACGTTCTTGAGGTCGCCGGTCTGCTGGTATACACGAAGCTGGCGTTCCGCACTCGTTCCTTCATTCAAAATCGTGTGAATATATTCGATGGCGCCGCGGCTGCCCAGGTCGTCGACCACATCATCCACCAATTCCAGTAACTCTGGAATGAGTTCCTTCATCGGCACTTCCTGCTCCTTGCCGAAGTCGATCATCTTGCCTTCAATTCCGTAGCGCGCCGCTCTCCACTTGTTTTCTTCAATCAGTGCCCGTTGATACATGCGCCAGCCCATGTTTGTCGTGTACAAGCGATGCAGCTTCACCACGATCGCCTGTGTCAGTGCGGCAATCGCAACGGCTTCCTCTACTTTTGTCGTCGTATCGAACATGCGAAATTCCAGCGTCCCGTACGTCGGATGCGGCCGCACGTCCCACCAGATTTTCTTTCCGTTGTCGATGCAATTTAGCTTGATCAGCAGGTTGATGAAGTTCTCGTACGCGCTCCACGAATCGAATTGCTCGGGAATACCTGTGCGCGGGAAGCGCCGGAAAACTGTGGTGCGGAATGATTTCAGCCCGGTGTTGCGCCCCATCCAGAAGGGCGAGCTGGTCGAAAGCGCCAGCAAGTGCGGCACGAAATACCGCACCATGTTCATGATATCGATGGTTGTCTGACGGTCTGGCATCGCCACGTGGATGTGCATCCCGAAAATGAGCAGCGACCGCGCCAACTGCCCCATCTCTTCCACGATGTGCTGGTATCGCTCGCCGGGCGAAATCACCTGGTCGATCCAGCTCGAAAACGGGTGTGTGCCCGCCGCTGCCACTTGCAAGCCCGTGCTTTCCGCGACGGAAACCAGTTCGCTGCGTGTCCGGTGCATTTCCAGCCGCAACTCGCTCACGTTTGCGCAGATATTGGTCCCGGTTTCCACGATCGACTGGTGCATTTCCTGCTTCACCTGGTCGCCAATACCCCGGGAAGCCGCCGCCGAGATCAGCTGCACCACGTGCGAGCGCAGCTCCAGCGTCTCAGGGTCAATAATCTGGAATTCCTCTTCGACACCTATCGTGAAGCGGTGAGCCATCAGCCGGCCCTCCGGGTCGCAGGATCACTACTGGGGACTTCGGAGGAAGTATCATACTCCCACCCCCGCCAAAACTCACCCCTGAGCCACCACCGCGGCAACGTGTTGTTCCAGCAGTTTCAACTCCAGCCAAATCAAGCTGTCGGGCTAGTTTCCGATTGCGGACTCACCAAAACCTTGACTGCCTTGACTGCTTGTTATCGCAGATATTCCAGAGTAGGATGCGTTTCGCAGGTCACTCTCTCATACGACGTTAGCAGTCGCTCACCAGTTAAAGTAGGCGGAGGAATCAACAGCATGAGCTATGTAAGAACAGCCAGGACTCTGCTTGCGCTTTCCGGTTTTTTACTCCTTCTAATCGGATGCCAGCAAGGCCCAGCCACAACGTCGCAAGCACCGGGCGCCGAGCAGGCAATCAGCGATGCGGTTGACGCTTACATTTACGGATACCCGCTCGTCACCATGGACATGACGCGCAAATTCCTCACAAACTACGCAACTGTGCAAGGAAGCCGCGGACCAATGGGGCAGATCATTCGGCTTCGCAACTATCCCGCTGTGGACGATCACGCGGTGACTGCACCCAATGCCGACACGCTCTACACGCAAGCTTGGATGGATGTGTCGAAGGAGCCGTGGGTCCTAAGTGTCCCCGATATGGGTGACCGTTTCTTTCTGCTTCCGATGCTTGACGGCTGGACCAATGTTTTCCAGGTTCCCGGCAAACGAACCACCGGGGATAAGGCACAAAAATACGTGATAACAGGACCGGGATGGACCGGAACCTTGCCCAGCGGGGTTACAGAATATAAATCCCCAACCGGAATTGTGTGGCTGCTCGGTCGTATTTATTGCACCGGCACACCGGACGACTACGCGAGGGTACACGCACTGCAAGACAAATTCTCACTTGTGCCCCTCAGTTCGTACGGTAAGCCATACACTCCGCTCCCGGGCGAAGTCGATAATGCTCTAGACATGAAAACGGCTGTGCGGGACCAAGTTGACAGCTTGGGCGTGAATGAATATTTCACCTATTTGGCCAGACTCATGAAGACCAATCCGCCGCTGCCTGATGACGCGCCGATGGTCACCAAGATGGCTAGCATCGGCATCGTTCCGGGTCAGGATTTCGATCCAAACAAACTCGGAGCTCTCGACAAGGAAGCGATAAAAGCTGTCCCGAAGCTCGCGCAAGTCAAAATCCTGGAGTACTTCAAAAAGGCGGCGGTTCCTGTGAACGGCTGGGCGATTATGACCAAGGATATTGGAGTTTACGGAACGAACTATATCCAGCGAGCGCTTGTAACTGCGATCGGTTTGGGAGCAAACCGTACACAAGACGCGATTTATCCGACGTCCGACAAGGATTCCGATGGGAAAGAATATGACGGTAACAAGAAGTACGTCATGCACTTCGAGAAAGGGCAATTGCCGCCGGTCAACGGCTTCTGGTCTCTGACGATGTACGACGCCAATTTCTTTTTCGTTCCCAATCCAATTAACCGTTATACGCTCAGTGCACGCGACAAATTCGTCACGAACGCGGACGGTTCGATTGACCTCTATCTCCAATCCGAGTCTCCTGAGAAAGCGAAAGTAGCGAACTGGCTACCGACCCCCAAAGCCAGGTTCATTCCGATGCTGCGGCTCTATTGGCCCAAGGATACGCCGCCCTCGATTCTCGATGGCACTTGGAAGCCACCTGCGATCAAGCCGGTGGCATAGGCTGGACGAACCCAAAGCTATGAAGACTCTTATACATTTTTTCAATGGGGTAGTTCTATCCGTTCTGATCGGCGTCATCTTTGCGATTGCGCTCAATGCACCCGCCGTCAGCGCACAATCGCAGGCTACGAACAGTGTTTCACAGAAGCCTGATGCGTCTCAGCCTGTCGATCAAGGTTGGCACGTTGATGCTGCCCCTTACTTGTGGTTTCCCGGCATCAACGGAACCGTGGGTGCGCTCGACCATGACAGCAGCATTCACGTGAGCGCTCGCGACGTTTTGTCCAACTTCAATTTTGGATTGATGGGTGCGATGGAGGTTCGTCACAATCGGATCATCATCCCCATCGACTTCATGTGGGTCAGGCTCAAGGACGACAAAGGAATTCCCATCACCGACAATGCGGACTCGGCCAACGTAAAAATAAACCAAGACATTCTCGCTCCGAAAATTGGTTACCGTGTTGTAGATGGTTCCCGATTTAAGGCGGACGCTTTGTTCGGAATGCGTTATTGGCACCTCGGAACAACGGTGACCTTGCAACCGACACAAATCGGCAATGGTTTTTATGGTTCGTCAAACTGGGTCGATGCAGTGGCCGGCGGCAGATTCCAGACATTCCTTACGCCCAAGTTCGTGCTTACGATTAGCGGAGATGCCGGTGGTGGCGGCTCTGGTACGAAGCTCGACTACCAGGTTGTAGGATTGCTCGGCTACAAACTGAAGCGAGTTACCCTCCAAGGCGGATGGCGATACCTCGTAATTCACAAGGCCCGTGCCCATACGGCATTCGCAGATCTAGCAATGACGGGCGTGGTCGTGGGTGTCGTTATTCCTCTCAAATAACGTAGATTCGTTGCGCCCCGACCTGAAGAGCCACTAGCTCCTTCCATGAGAAGGCCGGTCCCGGTCAAGGGTTTTTCTTGCTCTTTCCGTGATTTCTTTCGTTCAGCCAAGCCGCCTCTGTCGCCACCCTTC
>Ga0207761_1000075_pt1 | contig 29298 bp, 24 predicted proteins | sample LuqExpMetageno34_FD_187792 | JGI IMG/M metagenome (GOLD analysis project Ga0207761, IMG submission 187792) | Tropical forest soil microbial communities from Luquillo Experimental Forest, Puerto Rico - Sample 34 (SPAdes) | ecosystem: Environmental > Terrestrial > Soil > Tropical forest ... | reverse complement strand
GATTTCGATTTGGAACTCGAACTGACGATGGGCTTCGCCCCGGGCTCCGCCGCCGGCATTGGAACTGCCAGCGTGGAAACGAGCAACGCCGTTACCACAAGTTTTCCCAAGTCTTTAACCATGCTCTTCTTGACCGCAAGCGATTCACGCGTACGAATGAATCGCACGCGCGCGAATCCTACTGTACAGCCAGCCTCGAGGTCAACTCCCTGACGGATCCCTTTAGCACTCCGACAACCACATCTTGTTGCAACATAGGAAAGCACTTACAACTGTCTCACAAGTCCTGTCTCAACGCCAGAACCTGCGGACTGTCACAAGTTGATACGTAGTTTACGGATTTTAGTTCTAGCCAGGCAATAGTGAAGTGGGTCCAGTACGTCCCGCTGTGCTGTGACAGAAAGCCTGCCCGGGTGCGCAGCACAGAACCTGCCCCCTGTTCGACAGTGCAACGGACTGTTTCGCAAAAGAAACGGGCGGGGTCACCCTTCCCCGCCCCGCCCGCTCTTTCTTCGAAGAAATTGTTGGTTAGCGCGCCGGTTTGCCTTTCTCGGCCGATGCAGCCGCAGCGGCTGCTTTCATCGGCGGCTTTTCCGGCGCGATGTTGGCGTGGCCGTTGGGACCGGGCGCCGCGGCCGTGGAATTCTGCGCGCCGCTCACCGGAATCTCGAGCTTCTTGCGCAAAGTGTTCTCGATCTTTTCGCGAATGTCCTTATTTTCTTTGAGGAAAACGCGGGCATTTTCGCGGCCCTGGCCCATCCGTTCGCCGCCGTAGCTGAGCCATGTGCCGCTCTTCTCGATGACGCCCTTGTCGACACCGATGTCGAGGAGATCGCCTTCGCGGGAAATGCCTTCGCCGTAGACGATATCGAATTCAGCCTCACGGAATGGCGCCGCAACTTTGTTCTTTACGACTTTCGCGCGAGTGCGCGAGCCAACCACACGATCGCCTTCCTTGATGGCCTGGATGCGGCGAATATCGACGCGCATGGATGCGTAAAATTTCAGCGCGCGGCCGCCGGTGGTGGTCTCGGGGTTGCCGAACATCACGCCAATCTTTTCGCGAATCTGATTGATAAAAATCAGGCAGGTTTTGGACTTCGAAACGATTGCAGTGAGTTTGCGCAAGGCCTGCGACATCAACCGCGCCTGCAAACCCATCTGCGGCTCACCCATTTCACCTTCGAGTTCAGCCTTCGGCACCAAGGCGGCGACGGAGTCCACGACGACCACGTCGACACCGCCCGAACGAATCAGTGTTTCGGCAATTTCGAGGGCCTGCTCGCCGTGATCCGGCTGCGAAACCAGCAAGTTATCTACATCCACGCCAAGCTTGCGCGCGTAGACCGGGTCCAGAGCATGTTCCGCGTCGATGAACGCCGCCTGTCCGCCAAGTTTCTGCGCCTCAGCGATGACATGCAGTGTCAGCGTTGTTTTGCCCCCGGATTCCGGGCCATAAATCTCAATCACCCGGCCGCGAGGAAAGCCACCCACTCCCAAAGCCGCATCGAGCGAAAGGCAGCCCGAAGGAATCACACTCACCGGCACCAGCACATCTTTGCTGCCCAGGCGCATGATCGAGCCCTTGCCATAGGACTTTTCGATCTGCAATATCGCCGCTTCCAGCAACTTTGCCCGTTCATCTGCCATTTCACACCTCGGTGGAGGAAATTAGGAATTGTGCGATTGAGCTTTTCAAGGGTTGCATTCTCGAACAGCGCCGGGACTGCGCTGATCCTCCACGGATGATAACGTTAGAGGAAGTTTACCATTTCGTACTACAGAATGCCAACTCTTTTTTTGCCCCTCTCTCACGAATGTCTTCAACGGCTGCACCCATGCTCCAGGTCATGATCGACCAGGCTTGCCAGCGCCGCCCGCTCCCGCCGGTCCCACTCTGCACGCTCCTCCCGGCTCAGGGAGCGCAGGCGGGTCAGATACTGGCCTCGCATACGCACTTCCAGCAGCGCAAAGGCGAGTCTCTCATGTTCGATGCAGGTTGGCACGCCGGTCAGAAGATCGGTCACAGGGCACCTGTTGAAAACTGACAGGGCCCAGGTTACGCCAATGGCGAACAAAAAGCAAATACTATTTTCGCTCTGTGTTCGCCAGGAGCACCTTCCCGTTCCTCACACCACTCGCGCTGAAACCGACTTGGCAGATCCCGAATCAAAGGAACCTCCGCACCCTCAGACGGCCGCCTTTGAGACTTCCGTTGCCGGGCCCGGAGAACACAAAAGGGGGCTGTCAACATGGCTAAAAAGCTGGAAGGCAAGGTCGCGTTAATTACTGGCGGATCACGCGGAATAGGAGCGGCGATCGCAAAGCGCTTGGCGGCGGACGGCGCGAACGTCGCAGTGACCTACACAAAGGGGGCAGACGCGGCCGAAGCGGTGGTCCAGGAAATCGAACGTGCTGGCCGTAAAGCGATCGCGATTCAAGCCGACGCGCGGGATGCCGGCGCAGTCCAGGCCGCAGTCGAAAAAACCGTTTCAAAGCTGGGCCGGCTCGATGTGCTGGTAAACAACGCCGGCACAGCCATTCCGAAGAAATTCGAGGAGGCGACACTCGAGGAGCTGGACCACATTATCGACCTCAACGTCCGCGGCGTTTTCGTCGCCACGCAGGCGGCGCTCAAGCACATGAAAAAAGACGGCCGCATCATAATGATCGGCTCATGTGTTGGCGAGCGTATGCTGACGCCGGGTCTGGTGCCTTATTCGGCCACAAAGGGGGCCGTGAAGATGTTTACACAAGGTTTGTCCAGAGAGGTGGGCGACCGCGGCATTACGGTCAACAACATTCAGCCCGGTCCAATCGACACGGATTTGAACCCCGCCGCGGGCGATTGGGCCGCGCCGCAGAAGGCGAATACTGCGCTCAACCGCTACGGTTCTGTCGACGAAGTGGCGGCGCTTGTCGCGTTTGTCGCCAGCCCGGAAGCCTCGTACATAACCGGTGCGAATTTGACCGTGGATGGCGGCACGAACGCCTAGTTCCACGTCTTTGGGGAGGTGGGTGCAGCTGGTTGGAAATTCTCCGATAGCACAGCTGGTCGTTGGTTCAGTGATTACCGCGACACTTCGAAAGTGGCGTTTAACGCGCAGCAATCTCGATTTGCTACGCTGGACGCAAGCTTGCTTTCCATTGGAGGTTCCCAGCCATGAAATTGTGGATTGCGGTTGCGGCGACCTTGTGGATGAGCGCGTCTGCTCACGCACAAGCCGCCAAACCTTGTGAAGAATTGAAGTCGGAAATCGCAAAGAAGATCGAGGCGAACGGCGTCAAGTCCTACACACTGGACATCGTGGCCAAAGATCAAGACGCGGATGGAAAAGTGGTCGGCACCTGCGACGGCGGCACCAAGAAAATCGTATACAAACGCGGCGAGGCGGCGACGGCCGCCGAAGCCAAGAAGCCTTAGGAATAAGTGTAAAAGCCGCGGCCTGATTTGCGACCGAGCCAGCCTGCGGCCACGTATTTCTTCAGCAACGGGCAAGCACGGTATTTGGGATCGCCAAGTCCTTCGAGCAGCACGTGCATGATGTCGACGCACACGTCCAGGCCGATGAAATCGGCCAGCTCGAGCGGGCCCATGGGGTGATTCATGCCGAGCTTCATGACCGCGTCGACAGATTCCGGCGCGGCGACCCCCTCCATTACGGTGTAGGCCGCTTCATTGATCAGCGGCATCAGGACGCGATTCGAGACGAAACCCGGCGCATCGTTCACCGCTACGGGCGTTTTGCCAAGCCGCTTCGCGAGTTCCATCGTTGTGCTGAAGGCTTCATCGCCGGTTTGCAGCGCGCGAATCACTTCGACGAGCACCATCATCGGCACGGGATTCATGAAGTGCATGCCGACGAAGCGCTCCGGGCGCTGAGTCATGGCCGCGAGCGCAGTCATGGAAATGGAAGAGGTATTGCTCGCCAGAATGACGTCGGGACGCAACAGCTTGTCAGCATCGGTTAGCACCGCACGCTTGACCTCGAGTTTTTCGGGCACGGCTTCGACGGCAAAATCAGCGGCAGCGATCGCGCCCATGTCGGTGGTGGGCTTCAGTCGCGCCAGCACGCCCGGCTTGTCGGCTTCGGGCAGCTTGCCCTTCTTGATTTCGCGGTCAAGGTTCTTGCTGATGGTCTCCATGCCGCGCTGCAGGAAGCGTTCTTCCACGTCGCGCAGAATCACGTTGTAGCCGGCGCGCGCAAAAACGTGAGCGATTCCATTGCCCATCGTCCCCGCGCCCATCACCGCTACAGTCTTGATCGAATCATTCGTCACGAGTCATCCCTCACTAGTTCTTCGTCGTGCAGCTACCATTCCTCCACAAGCGCCGCCCACTATTTTCAATCCGTGCGCAATTTTGTAGAGAAGCGGTTGTGTCTGACCGAGGCCCAACGCCAAGGCCGTGTAGAACAGCGCTGCGACCAATCCAATCAACGCGCCGTGAAGCACAAACTGCGATTCGATGCGACGGCCCACCCAGATCGCAAAAAGGAATGGCATTAGCGCTGACGCAATAAGGATCGAAGCAAGAAATGCCCGCTGGCCCAAAAAATGGCCGACGGGAAGCACAATCGCGAACACGCTCAATTCCGCGAGGACTCCTGCCAGTAACACACGCCCGAAGTGAATTTTCGCGCTAGCGCCCATGAGGGTCGACCCACGCACCTCGCCCCGGATTATATAACCGCACGTGGGTGAGAGCTTACCCCGCAGGCTGGGAAGACGGCGGCATGCGCATGCGCTCGGCAAATGGCAAACGGCGAACGCCGCGACGGCGCAGATAACGCTCGCGGTAATACCAGATGCAGGCAAAAGGCACAAAACTGAAAAGTACAAATCTCAACGGATAGGGTTCGTATCGTATCGCCTGATAAAGCATCCAAAACGATCCAATGTTCGAAACCGCTGCACCCAATCCCGCGACAACTCCAAGCAAAACGCTTAGGCCCGGAGAAATTCTTTGCAGCTGCAAAACGATAACAGCGAGTAGAAGATAAATCAGAGGAATGGTCCACAACAACAAATAGCTGCGAACTGGTTCATCCTCCCAAGGACTTGACAGTTCATCCGGAACCGGCCCGCTGGGCTCAGCGCCGTCGGCGATTTGCCGCACGATCTCGCGAGCTCGGCCCGCCTCTGGCGGCCGCACCATGACCGCGACCCGTCCATCGTCTCGTGGAACTTTCCTCGAAGGAATGCCGATACCACGCAAGGAATCTGCCCTGAAATCGACAGCGCGTTGATCACTTGCGTGAAATACTTCGATGGTCGCTGAGGCTTCATCCCAATCGAGCGGCAGATCCGGCGGCCTGGCGGCACCAGGAGTTTCACCTGCTGGTTCGGCTCTTCCCGGGGCTACTTTGGCCCCGTGCTCGGCCAGCATTCTTTCTAGAACTGTCTTCGCATCTGCAAAAGCTCGCTGAGGCACACACACCGCGCAGCCGAAAAACGGTCTGGGCGGCAGATCAAAGTAGTCGCGCGAATTACGAAACAGAAGGTCGAGAGGGATCACAGCGTTCCCTACGCCCGCGGCATCGAGTTCATCCGAGAGATCTGAGGAGAAACCGGCGTTCTCACCCTTCCACAGGATGCGATAGGCGCTCGGAGCGTCTCGCTCCGGTAGTTCTGTCACAAGTGCGACACGGCAGTCGGAGCAGTGGGTGAAACCGGGACGGTATTCGGCTCTACACAGGGGGCAGAACATTTGTGGTTGATGCCAAGCATGCCTGTTGAGAAACGAAACGGTCAAGCGTGGATAGCAACGGGCTAGTCGGCGGTGGCGAGGGCCAGCCAGGCGACAAGGGTGGCGAACTTTTCGTCCTGAGACCATGGAGCGCCCAGCGGCTTACCGAGCTCAGTGATGCGGCGCAGAAGAGCTGCTTCTTTCATCCCGAGGGATTCCGCGCCCTCGCGAAGCAGCGCCTTTTCCTTGGTGCACAGTAGCTGCAAGCCGCAGCGTGCACTGGCGCGTGTCAGCGCTTCACGAAAGAGTTCTCCATCCGCCGTGTGAATCAACGGATGCGCCGTGAGGATTTTCTCCAGGCTCGGCAGCACTCTTCCCGAACCGAGCAGTAGCCCGCAATGGGTAAGGCAATAGTCGGCGCAAGCAAGCTTGGCCTGAACACGGCGGAAGGCTCCACCTGCCAATTGCTGCGCTTCGTTCCTTACCTGCGAAATAAACGCGCGACCTTCCTCGAGTCCGGCTTTTGCGGCGGTGTGATACGGCTGGCGATAGGAATAATTGAAGGTTTTGACGAGATGCACGCGCTCGCGCAAGAGCACGACGGGAGAACCTCTCTCCAGAGAAACGACGACCAAGGACGTCCAGCCGGAGTGCGGGCGGAATCCTGCCGCAGCAGCCTTCATCGGGAGCCTCCGGGCGGGAAAACGGGAAATCCAGCGTGAAGGCTTCCTGCGATGAAGTCAAGAAAAAGAAGTGCGAAACAAATCGGCCAGCTGGCTCGTAGAACTATTTAGAAGGTGCATGTCGGGTAATCCGCGTTAACACGGCATTTATCCCCGGCCCGCACTCCTGTGAGAGTATCGGGGTACGGGTACATTCCAGGACAGACCCGATTCACGCCTTTCGTCATTCCTCGCTCCAACTGAGAAAAGCGCCACGGGAACTCAACGATGAAGCACCTGCACATTGTTCTCGCCTCCCTGCTGTTGCTCTTGATGGGTTTGCTCGCCGGAGCCGCCGTGCGGCGCGAGTCCATCACCGTAGACGAAGTGGCGCACCTCGGCGCGGGCGTGAGTTACGTACAGAAGCTGGACCTGCGCATGAACCAGGAGCACCCCGCGCTGCCCAAGGTCCTGGCTGCGTTGCCGCTGGTGATCCACGGAGTCCGCGCCGACTATTCCGACACGTCGTGGAGCTTCAGTGGCAGCTTTTTTGGCAACATCCTTGGCGAGTGGGTGTGGGGCCACGAGGTGGTGTTGCAGTGGAACGATCCCTACTCGACGGTTCTCTGGGCTCGCATCCCGATGCTGCTGCTGACGCTGGTGCTGGGTGTTTTTGTGTATCGCTATGCAGCGCAGCTCGGCGGTCCATGGGGCGGTTTGCTCTGTCTCGCAGCGTTCGTGTCGACGCCGGCGTTCATCGTGTTCGGGCCGCTGGTCCTGACGGACATTCCAGTGACACTGTTTGTGCTCCTGGCGCTGTGGAGTTTCGCGGGGCTATGGCGTTCGCCCACGCCGAGCAACGTCATCGTCTTCGGGCTTTGCTTTGCCGCCGCTGTGCTTTCCAAGTATTCCGCCGGACTGCTGTTCTTCTGCGTTCTTGCGTTCCGGCTGAGCTTGCGCCGGTCGCCGTTACGGGGGATGCCAGCGGACAAACCGGAACTGCGGGCGTGGCGAAAGGAGCGCGGCCGGGCATTTTGGAAAGGGATTCTGGTCGCGGCCGTAGCGGCCTATTTCTTCTATCTGATTTTTTCGTGGAACCAGCCAAGTGACTCACTCCAAATTCTGGGACATAGTTGGCCGGCGCTGGTTTTGCGCCGCCTGCTGATGCCGCCATGGCTCTATTTGCGGGGCCTGGCCATGTTTGCCATGAGTTCGCCGCGTGCCACGTTTGTCCTTGGCCACAACTATGCGCACTCTGTTTGGTTCTACTTTCCGGTCATGTTCATGCTTAAGTCGACGCTCGCGTTTCTGTCGATGCTGGTCCTGTCAATTCCGTTGGCGTGGATTGCTCGGCGCCGCGTGAAGCCGGCTTCCCTGACTCCTGAGGAGAGAGCATTTCACTGGCGCGCCATTTGGACGTTCCTGATCGTGTTCACATTTTTCTGCATGATTAGCCCGATGACCATCAGCATCCGGCACTTTACTATTCCGATCGTGCTGATGATTCTGCTGCTCGCGCCGGTGCCGCGAATCCTGTCGCTGCTCCGGGAACATGGTTGGCGCGGCGCAACGGCACTCGGTGCCGTTTATGCCACCTTGGCGGTTGTTTCGATCGTGACCATCTACAGCCACTATCCCTATTTCATGCCGTTCATGAATCACCTCGGCCTCGGCCGCCCGGCGTACACCATGATTAATGATTCCAACCTGGACTGGAACCAGGCCCTGCCCGATGTGGAACAATTTGTTCATCAACGCGGAATCAAGCATGTATTGCTGGACGAGTACGGCTTCATCGATCCGGCAGCCTATGTTCCTGAAGCGGAGTTCTGGGATTGCCAAACGCCATCGCCCAGCAACGCCGGCGAATTGGCGATCGTCTCGGCGGGAATGCTCGAGGACGGCGCCAACTGCATCTGGCTGCTGAACTATCCGCACTTTCCGCTGGCGGCGGGCAGCATGTACGTTTTTCAGTTACCGAACGTGATTCCGCCGGTCGGCGATCCGGCCGGGCCCCCTCCCCTGGAACTGCACCGCAATATTGGCGGCGCGCCTGGGGGAGATGTGCGGACGGTTTTCCTGAAGTGCATCCGCGATCCCAATCAATTGCAGCCGACGATGGACGGGATGATCGCAAAATATCGCGAGTATCAGGCGAAACAGAAAGCAGAGCGCGAGGCAAAACGCCGGGCCAAGGCTCATTGAGCTGAAGGCTATTCTTCGAAAGGTTAGTTCTCCGCCACTTCTTTGATAATTTCGCGCGCCCGCGATTCGTCCTCCGGCAAAACATAAATCTCGCTGCTTTGCCCCGCATGATCAACCCGGCAGCGGATTCCGTTTTCGTGCAGCGCGGCGACGAGAAACTCGCTCTGCGCTTCGTCGCGGGTGGCTGAAGACCACACTCTTACCGTGGCATCTTCGGGAAACCAGTCGCCCGCTTCGCCTGCATTGGGAGGACCTGGGATGTTCTCGCCGATGGGAGGAGTCAAGGTAGCGGGAAGCTTTCGCGGAGCGCTCGAACGCTCCGGCAACACGCGGCCTTGCAGTTCCCTCGCGCCCACTTCGTCCACCCCGTCGGCGCCGTACGCCTCCTTCACCGCATTTTCGGCGCGCGGAAACATCGAGAACGGCACACCCACTTCATAAGCCGGATAGTTAGTCAGATTGAAAAGGTGATCGCGGCGAAAGACAGTGTTGTGCGGGATGCCGGCCTCGTCGAGAACTTCGCAGAGTTCCGCGTGGACGCGCGCGTCGTCGCCCTTCCAGAACGAGCAAAATGGATCCAGGTTCGGATCGCCGGGCTCACCCGGAACAGTGTCGTGTACATGCCCCCATTCATCCGTGTGGTGCGCGACAATTCCCTTATTGGGCGCTTCCCACACCAGGTCCACATCGCAGTCCGTGCAATGCGTGAACCCCTCGCGGTATTCAGTGCCGCAGGTTGGACAAAACATTTCAATACTTCGGTGTCACGCCGAGATTCCAGAAGATGAAGGAATACATGTCGGCGGTCAACGCTATGGCCTTCGACGTATTGCTCGCGCCGTGAGCGGACATGGTGTCGATACGAATCAGCACCGGGTTTTCTTTGTCACTCGCTGCCTGCAGCGTAGCCGCATATTTGAAGGAGTGCGCGGGCACGACGCGGTCGTCGTGATCCGCGGTGGTAATAAGTGTCGCGGGATACTTCGCGCCAGCCTTGATGTTGTGCAGCGGAGAGTAGGCATAAATGGCCTTGAACTCGTCGGCATTGTCGCTCGACCCATAATCCGCGGCCCAGTTCCAGCCAATCGTGAACTTCTGGAAGCGCAGCATATCCATGACGCCGACTTGCGGAACCGCGACGCGGAAAAGGTCGGGCCGCTGGTTCATCACTGCGCCGACGAGCAACCCGCCGTTCGAGCCGCCGTTGATGGCGAGATGTTCGGAGGAAGTATATTTGTTCGCGATCAGCCATTCGGCTGCGGCGATGAAATCGTCGAAGACGTTCTGCTTCTTCAGTTTGGTTCCGGCTTCATGCCACTTTTCGCCGTATTCGCCACCGCCGCGCAGATTGGCGGACGCGTACACAAAACCTTGCTCCAGCAAAGCCAGACGCAGCGGGCTGAAGTTCGGGGCGAGAGTAATGTTAAATCCGCCGTATGCGTAAAGCAGCGTGGGATTCTGTGCCTCCAGCTTCAATCCCTTCCGATAAACAAGAAACATCGGGATGCGCGCGCCATCTTTGCTTTTGTAGAAGACTTCCTTGGTTTCGTAATCCTCGGGATGGAAGCCGGGAATTTCCGGCGCTTTGAAGATGCTGGCTTTCTTGGTGGCCAACTCGTAGCGGAACACCGTCGAGGGATAGTTGAACGAGGAGTACAGGAAGAAGGCGTTCTTGTCGCTCCGGCCGCCGAGAAAGCCGCTCGTGGTGCCCGCTCCGGGAAGCGCAATTTCATTCTCGAGCTGCCCGGCGAAGCCGTAGACGTAAACATGGCTGGCGACGTCTTTGAGGTAGGTGAGAAAAAGCTTGCCGCCCAGCGAGCGCGCGGTTTCGAGCGACTCGGGTTTCTCCGAAACCAGGTCCTTCAGCGATGCCTTGGGATTCGCGGTATCGAACACGACCACCTTGTGATTCGGCGCGCCGTGATCCGTCGCGATGAGCAACTTATCCCCGTCGTTGTCGATCACATCGTAGGTGTCGTCAGTGATCTCGCTGACGATCGGCGTGAACGATTTCTCGCCCTTCGACAGATCGCGATAGTAGACGGCGTTGCCGCGCTTGCCCTTGCCGCGGTCCGAAATCACCAGAATCGCAAAGCGTTCGTCATCCGTTGTGCCCACGGTGTGGAAGCGTTGCGCATTGGCTTTGTCTTCGTACACAAGCTCATCCGCTGATTGTGGCGCACCCAGTTTGTGGTAGTAGACCTTCTGAAATTCATTCTTGGTGGAAAGTTCGTGGCCCTTTTCGGGCTCATCGAAGCGGCTGTAGAAGAAACCATTGCCGGCCCAGGCCGCGCCGCCGAACTTGATCCACTTCAAGTCGTCCGAGAGGTCCTTTTTCGTGGCGACTTCGAGAACGTGTAATTCCTGCCAGTCCGACCCGCCGACTTGTTGGCCGTAGGCCGCGTAACGCCCGTCGTGTGACACGTCGAAGCCGCCGAGCCGCGTGGTGCCGTCAGCGGAAAACTTGTTGGGATCGATCAGCACATCCGGCGCGGCGTCGAGTCCTTTCTGCGTGTACACGACGTTTTGATTCTGCAAGCCGTCGTTCTTGGTGAAGAAGAGCAGGTCGCCGCGGCGCACCGGCGGCGTGTACTTCGCGTAGTTGTAAAGCACCTCGAGCCGTTTCTTCACATCGGCACGATACGGAATCTTGTCGAGGTACGCGAACGTAACTTTGTTTTCCGCGTCGACCCAATGCTTGGTCTCCGCCGAATTGTCGTCCTCGAGCCAGCGATACGGATCCGCCACCTTCGTGCCGTGATAGTCGTCCACCTGATCGGTCTTACGCGTCTGCGGATAATCAAGTCCCTGTGCAACACTCAACGACGCACAAAAGGCTAGACTCAGGGCCGCAAAGCAAGTGCGCACCAAATTCCTCATTCCGTCCCCCTAAACCCCTGACAGCAAATTGCGCGAGTCTCTGCAAACACCGGAGAGTATACGTCGATTCGCCACAAAGAACACGTGTCCTAACGATGAAAACGCGCCTGCAAACACCTGTAGGATTGGCACTTAGAGCCGCCCAGTGCAGTGCGTCTTTTTACCCTTACGATGCGTATACAAGGTAGTATGAGCGCACAGGCTTTCATCTTCACCGCTGCGAGGTCCCAGCTACTCTTCGCGGGACACATGACCGAAGACACGCAACTGCTGGCTGCGGCTTTGCGCCGCCGCGATCCGGATGTGCTCGACCGGCTGATCGAGCAATACCAGCAGCGCCTGTATCGTTATTTGCTGTTCCTCACGGGCAACGCGGCGCTCGCCGAAGATTTGTTCCAGGAAACCTGGGTACGCGTGTTGGAGCGCGGTCACCAGTACAACGCCAAGAACAAATTCGAGTCGTGGCTCTTCACCATCGCGCGCAACCTGGTCATCGACGTTTCGCGGCGCAAGAAAATCGCCAGCCTGGAAGAGATGGGCGCGCCAGACTCGGAGCAGTCCTACGATCCGCCCGACGATCGCTCCCTCTCCGCACTGCAAATGCTTGTGGTACGTGAAAACGAAAAAGCGGTGCAGCTTTCGCTGCTGAAAATTGCGCCCTACTACCGCGAAGTGTTGCTGCTACGTTTCCACGAAGAGCTGCCCCTCGAAGAAATTGCCAGCGTGCTCGAGACGCCAATTTCCACGGTGAAATCTCGTCTGTATCGTGGGCTCGAAGCACTGAAATCCGCATTACCAGTGGGTGCCGCATGAGCGAGAATTTGCACGCACGCGCACAGAAATTGCTCTCGCAATCCATGGTCGAAGGAATTCCGACTCCCGACCAGACCTGGCTGGATGCCCATCTGCGGGAATGCGCCGATTGTGCCGGCAAAGCCGAGACCACCCACGAACTGCTGGCCGCGCTGCGCAGCATACCGGTCGCGGTGCCTGGCGATCTGGCGGCTCGTACGCAACTGCGCGTGCGGCTGCGGACCCAGCAAGCCGAGCCGTCGTCGTCCAGCGGGACCCTGCTTTGGATCATCACCGCGGCGAGCTGGCTGCTCGGAATTTTCACCGCGCCGCTAGTTTGGCGAGTGTTTGCGTGGGTTGGGCAGATGGCCAATCTGCCAAAACCGGTGCTCGAGTTTGGTTTCGTGTTGTGGTGGGCAATTCCGGCGTTAATCGCGGTGGCGGTGGTGCTCTATCAGCGGGCAATCACCGCCGAAGCACAGCACGGCGGCCGGGGGTGAGCAATTCGATGGTTTCGAAAAGAGGTTGGAAAAACGACCATGTCTGACGCACTCAGTGAAAAGCTTCGTTTGATTCGCTTCCGCCGCAAGCGCGAAACCTCCCGGTTCCGCGACGAGCTGCGCATCATACCCAGGTGGCTGGTGGGGACCTGCGTCGCGCTGTGGGTGCTGGCGCTGATCATCGGTATGGGAGTGAACGTTTACGGCATTCGAACCGGCGGCGATATGTTTCCCGGCGACGAGAGCTTGCGCGCCCATCCGGTGATTTCATGCCTCGCGCTGGCCGGTGTGATCACGTTCGGTGCGTTGTGCGTCTCGCTTTCCTTTTTCATGCTCGGCTACGTGTATCGCGACGCCAAGCGTCGCGGCATGCACGCGGGGCTGTGGACCCTGCTGGTATTCCTGCTCACGCCGTCCACGGGGATTATAGGGCTGGTTATTTACCTCCTGGTGCGTGATCCGTTGCCCTACACGTGTCCGCAATGCGCCACCGCGGTGAATGCGCGCTTCAACTTCTGCCCGAACTGCAAATACAACCTGCACCCCGCTTGCCCGCAATGCCAGCGGGAGGTCTCCGATACGGACAAGTTCTGCCCTTTCTGCGCAACCGAACTCACTCACGCGCCGAAGGCTCCGATTCCCCCTCCGGATGTGTCTCCGGCGAATACCTGAAAAACTTCCCAGAAGGTGACAAGCCGTTGACTTCTCTGTGACGGATTGCTCCCGCTCTTCCTGCATCCTTACCGCCGCGAGTTGATGGGGTGTGTTTGGCATCGCTCCGCCACCAGCCAGACCGCTCCGTCTCTCCGCAGATTCGAATCTGAGGCAGGAGGAAATCCGATGAAGTTGAAATCTCTCGCGCTGGCTCTGTGCGCGTCCGTAGCACTTCCGGCTTTAAGCAGTGCGCAACACTACGTGCAGAAAAACCTGGTGTCCGACCTTCCGCAGCCAGCAAACGCGGATGGCTCGGCGGTCACACTCGACCCCGTCCTGAAAAACCCCTGGGGCCTGACCCGCAGTTCCGGCGGGCCCTGGTGGGTGAGCAACAATAACAGCGGCACTTCCAGCGTTTACACTGGAACCGGCGCGCCGGCGAGTTTCTTCCCAGATCCGGCCGGGAGCGTGTTCGACGACTTCGTCTTCGTGCCGCCGCCGGGATTTGCACCGGGTACTCAATCCGCTCCGACTGGAATCGTCTACAACGGCAGTCAGACTGATTTCCTTCTCGACAAAGGCACTCCCGCTGGCAAGGCCGCGGCCTTCATTTTCGTCACTGAAGACGGCACCATCTCCGGCTGGAATGGCGGCGTTAACGTGGCTCCGGGTGCTGCGCCGCCTTCGATCCATGCCGTGCTGGAAGTGGACAACTCGGACAATGGCTCGAACAACGGCGCTGTGTATAAGGGCGCCACAAGCGGCGAGATCAATGGCAAAAAATATCTCTACGTAACGAACTTCCGTTCTGCCCGCGTCGAAGTCTACGATACGAACTTTCATCGCGTGCATCTCGGCGAAGACGCCTTCGACGACGAATCCATCCCCTACGGCTTCGCCCCGTTCAATATTCAGAACATCGGCGGCAGCCTGTTCGTGACCTACGCTAAGCAGAATGCCCAAAAGCATGACGACACGCCGGGTGATGGGCTTGGTTTCGTTGACATTTACAGCACCACCGGCCGCCTGGAAGGCCGTCTGCAACATGGCCCGTGGATGAACGCCCCCTGGGGAGTGGTCTGGGCGCCCCGCGATTTCGGCGAGTTCAGCAACACCATTCTCGTCGGCAATTTCGGCAGTGGCTGGGTCGCCGCGTTCAACGGCTTCACTTACCAGTTCCTTGGCTTTATGAAGAATCCTGATGGCTCACTGGTGACCATCGACGGGCTCTGGTCGCTGACTTTCGGCAACGGCGGAAGCGCCGGTCCTTCGACAACCCTTTACTTCAGTGCCGGTATCAACGGCGAGAACGACGGCCTGTTCGGCACGCTGACGCCAGTGGCCAGCGAGCAGGACGGTGACGAGGAGTAACGCGGAGTTGTTAGAGGGGTGGATCCCACGGCGCGCGCCCAGTTCGTGCCGTGGGATTTCTTGTTACTTTGCGGCAGGCGCCAGCTTCTCGAGCCGTTCCTTCTTCAGCTTCAACACCATCCCCACATTTCGATCCGCCACTTCGCTGACCCTGTACTCCGACGCAGTTCCCAGAACCTGGGCGATCTCCGAGGGCGTGAGCTTGTATTGGTCTTCAAGCCAGGACGCCATGTTCGCCGTTGCCTGGCGAAACGCATCGTCGAGCGAGCCACTCAGACCCATCGCGATGATGTAGTTCGCCGATTCGACACGCGGGCCGGGAACGTGCTTACTGGGAATCACATCCACCGTGAACTCCACATCCATGGAGGTCTCCAGCGCGTTACCGTTTAGTTCGCCATCGCCTTGCAACGCGTGGCCGTCGCCCACATACAGCAAAGCGCCAGGCACGTTCACCGTCAGGTACACGGTCGCCCCTTCGACGATCTCGTTGAAGTCCATGTTGCCCCCGAATCGCCCCGAATCGCCGGTACCGGGAGCTGCGCTCGCCGGATTCTGCGCTACGCCGACACAACCGAGCATGGGCTTGACGGGAATCGCATACTGCGTGAGGTGCTCGCCTGGTTTTTCCGGGGTCGCCAGTCCTCTCTCCCGATCCAGATGCCAGCGCACGCTCTTGCCCCCATCTTTCATTTTCACCGCCAGGTCGCGGTCGATGGCCCGGTCGACCAGATAGTCGTCGCTTTCCGCCCAGTCGCGATTCAGCTTCAGGCGGATGATGTGCACGACAAGCGTGTCGCCTGGTGCCGCGCTTTCCACGTAGAACGGCCCTGTTTCGGGATTGCCGCCCAGCACGCGCGTCACTCCCTTCTCGTCCGTGCCACCCGCATCGACCGTCGTCGTATGAATTGTGTCGCCAGGATTTACGGTCAGGACAGGATTGTTCGCAGCGGAAAATTGACGGTAGAACGTGGTTGGCACGAATTCATGGCGTTGTGGCGCCGCCGTGGGTCGCGGGGGGACACGTTTCGCAGTGAATGTGTGCGTCTCCGGCCGCGAAGGGTCATCACCACCGACAACAATTACGCTGCCGCTCATGCGGTCGCCCTGGATCGTGGCTGTCCCCTCTTCCGAGCCGCCGTGCTCATCCTTCGCCAGAAAATGGATCGCGCCGCCGTTCCTGGTTCCCTCGAGCTTGTCACCGTCGAAATCTCCGGTTAGCTTTTCTCCGTCTTGCTTCAGTTGCAGGGTGAAAAGCAACGGCGTGCCATAGAAATCGGCGCTGACCGTCCAGCGGCACGCCACTTCTGGGGCAGCTGTTTGTGCGAGCACGAGTCCAACTGGTGCAGAAAAATGTGCGGCAAGGCTCAGCACGATCGCGCAAGAAAACATCGAGAACTTGTTTCTCATGAATCCCCCAGTCGCTGCATCTTAGACGAGCAAGGGAGTGCGGCGATAGTGGTCCCACGATAAAGCGATGGTCAGCTCGCCTGCGTGACGCACTGTCGAAGAGGTAGGACTCCGGCCGAACCGCGAGGGAAGCGGTCTAGCCGACCTTCTTGAGGAATGCTGCGTGGCTGTGTTTGATTGCTGGGCGGTCCATGAGTTGAAATCCGGCCGCCGCCGCAAGTTTCAGTTCGTTCTCAAACATGGAATCCTTTACGTGGCCGCGCGGCTCCGCGAGAAGCAGGATTCCTCCGTTTCTTGCAGCTGCCGCCGCTTCGGTGAAAAACTTCGCGGCGTCGGGTATTTCGTGAACCATCGCAAAAGCCAGAATGAAATCGAAGCTGCCTTTCAAATCGTCAATCGCGAGCGATTCGGGGGACGTGACTCGCGCTTCGATCCGCTCTGCCAAACCCGCTTTGGCTGCCCGCCGTCTCAAGGTGTCGATCATTTTCGATTGAAGATCAACCGCTACGACTCTCCCTTGCGGGCCGACGAGCCGCGCCAGCTCTAACGTGAAGAATCCCATGCCTGGGCCGGGCTCGAGTACTCTCTGCCCCTCACGCACAAAAGGCGCAAGAATTTCCTTGGGATCTTGCCACAATTTCCGCAACGGAGAGGCGAGGAAGTAACCCAGCCACCAAGGGCATACCCGGTGAGGTTTCGATGCCTCCGCCAAGGATGACATGGCTAGCTCCGCTCGACCGCCAGCGCCACAGCATTGCCGCCACCAAGACACAGCGCAGCTATCCCGCGCTTCAGGTTGCGGCGCTGCAATTCATAGAGCAGCGTGACCAAAATGCGCGCGCCGGACGCGCCAATCGGGTGCCCCAGCGCAACCGCGCCGCCATTCACATTTACTTTTTCGGGATTGAGCCGCAACTGGCGCGTCACCGCGATTGCCGCCACTGCAAAGGCTTCGTTGAGTTCAACCAGGTCCACGTCCTTGTCGCGATCCCAGCCGGTCTTCGCGAGCAGTTTCTCGACCGCATCCACCGGAGCCATCATTACCCACTTCGGCTCCACCCCGCTGACGGCTTGCGCGACGATGCGCGCCATGGGCCTCGTGCCAAGTTTTTGCCCCACACGGTCGCTCGTCACCACCAACGCGGCTGCGCCGTCGTTCGTTCCGGGGGCATTCCCAGCGGTCACCGTGCCCTCTTTCTTGAAAGCCGGCCTCAGCTTTGCCAGTGCTTCAAGCGTCGTATCTTCGCGAGGCGATTCATCGTACTTGATGACCAGCGGCTCGCCCTTCTTCTGCGGCACTTCGATGGGCAGAATTTGCGATTCAAAGAAACAGGATTTGCGCGCGCGAATCGCCTTCTGATGACTCTCATAGGCGAACTTGTCTTGCTCTTCCCGCGTAATGCCGTATTTCTCCGCGACCAGCTCGCCGGTGTTACCCATATGAAAATTCTCGTAGGCGTCCCACAGACCATCCCAGATCATTGCGTCGACGACTTTCTGATCACCGAGACGATATCCGGTGCGCGCGTTAGGTAAAAGATACGGGCAGTTGGACATGGACTCCATCCCGCCCGCTACCACAATTTCCGACTCGCCCAACTGAACTGCTTGCGCCGCCAGCGCCACGGCCTTCAGACCTGAACCGCACACTTTGTTGATGGTCATCGCGGCAACTTTCGGATCGCAGCCGCCCTTCAACGCCGCTTGCCGCGCAGGATTCTGGCCCAGGCCTGCCTGCACCACATTGCCCAGGATCACCTCATCGACTTGCTTTGTATCCAACCCGGCCCGGCGCATGGCTTCAGCCACGACTTTGCCGCCCAACTCGGGCGCGCTGAATCCTGCCAGCCCGCCCTGAAATTTTCCGATCGGCGTACGCACCGCAGAGAGAATTACTGGCGAATCCATGGAAGGACCTCCGAAGTTGTAGGGACGGCCGTCAGCCGCCGTCCCGAAACGTCAACGCGGCAGACTAAAAAGTCTGTTCGTCCTTGCTCGGGCCGTAAATCGACGGCACCGGCACACCCGCGATGCGATAGAACGCAGCGAGCTGCCCACGATGGTGAATCATGTGGTTCATCACAAACGAACGCAGCACCGCGATCTTGGGCATAGTGAACAGGGCCTGTCCTCCCGCGACAAAGGTCCAAGGCTTCATGTACGTTTCGTCGCTGGCGCCGGCCAGCGCTGCGCGACCGGCTTTGACCGTTTCGTCAAACTGCTTCAACGCTTCCGCGCGGGACGTCACGATGTTCGGCTTGTAGTTACTCGGGTCCATTTCGAGTTTGTCCTGATTCATCGTGACGGTGGCCCAGCCAGCCAATTCGGCAACGTGGCCGGCCAAACGCCCCATTGTCATGCACGTCTCGTGCGGGCGCCACTCCACTTTATCTTCCGGGAAGCGTTCCAGCATCTTCCGAGTCGTAGCCATTTCACGGTCGTATTCCTGCAGCAGTGCTTGCGAGATTGCCATGGGATTCTCCTAACGAGGATTGGCAGAGGTGCGGAAGTCGAGTTTACTACGTTTCGCCCAATCTTGCGCTACGACCAACCGGGCGAGACAATGCCTGCATGCCGCACCAGTTCACCACCTCTCACATCAAGGATTCCATCGAGTTGTTTCGCTATTACAAGAAACTTGGCGAGCGCGCCATGGAACAGTGCCCCGATAGCGCGCTCTGCGCTGCTTTGGACGGAGAGTCCAACTCCATCGCAACCATCGTGAAACACATGTGGGGCAACATGCGTTCGCGCTGGACAGATTTTCTTACCTCCGATGGAGAGAAACCGGATCGCCACCGCGACTCCGAATTCGAGACGCCGCCGCAAACCCGCGCGGAAATTCTGGCGATGTGGGAGCAGGGCTGGAAGTACCTGTTCGACGCGCTGGAACCGTTGACGGACGCCGACCTGGCCCGCAGTGTGCCAATTCGCACCGAGCCGCATTCGGTCACGCAGGCGATCAACCGGCAGATTGCTCACTACTCTTATCACGTCGGGCAGATCACCTATCTCGCGAAGCATTTCGCCGCCGAATCCGGCAAATGGACCGCGCTCACCGTCCCGCGCAACAAGTCCGCCGACTTCAACTCCCGCGTCGCCTCCGGCCAGGCTTCCCAACGATGACACAAACGCTGTTTGACATGGGAAAGCCGGAAAGCGGTGAGCTGCTGCTAAATGAAGCGCAACGCCGTGCGATCACGCACGGCGAAGGGCCGCTGCTTGTCATCGCCGGCGCTGGCACCGGTAAGACGCGCGTCATCACCGAACGCATCCGGCACTTACTCGAATCCGATCCTTCCTTGCTCGGCGAAAATATTCTTGGGCTCACCTTTACGAAAAAAGCCGCGGGCGAAATGAAGGCACGCGTCGTGAAAGCCGTCGGCGATCGCGGCAAAGATGTCACGCTCGCCACGTTTCACTCGTTTTGTGAAACGCTGCTGAAGGAAGTTGATCCGAATCGCATTGCGCTGGAGCCGGTGGACCACTGGATATTGCTGCGCCGCAACCTCGCACGACTGAAACTGGAAAGATATCGCAGGCTGGCTGAGCCCGGACAGTTCCTCACCGATTTCATTCAATTCTTCTCGCGCTGCCAGGACGAATTGGTGTCCTGCGCGGATTACCAGGCCTACGCCAACGAACTGGCGGCAGAATTGGAAGCGGAAAAAGATGCGCTGGACGAGGACACCTACAAGGAACGAGCCGAGCAGGTTGCGCTGCAGCAGGAAATCGCCCGGGCCTACCGTGCGAGCGAAGAAATTCTGCGCGATAAAAAGGCCGTCGCCATCAATGGCTTGATCACGGAAGCCGTCGCTCTGCTCAAGAAAGACGCGACCAAGCGCCGCCAGCTGCAGGAGCGCTTCCAACACATCCTGGTCGACGAGTTTCAAGATACGAACATTGCCCAGCTCGAACTGCTTCATCTCCTGAGCAATGATACGCGCAACGTCGTGGTGGTCGGCGACAACGATCAGGCCATCTACCGCTTCCGGGGCGCGTCCTTCGGCAGTTTCAAGCTTTTCCTGCAGCGCTTCACCCACTGGCGACACGGGCAAGACTCAACCCAATACCGCGTGGCGCTTACGGAAAATTACCGTTCCACGCCGAATATCCTCCGCGTTGCCACACAAGCCATCGGCATGAATGAAGTCAGCCCCGAGTTCCCGAAGAAGGTCTTGCAGCCAAATCTTCCCGAAGGCGAAAAGATCCGCATCGTGGAACTCGAATCCGCCGAACACGAGGCTACGTGGGTCGCGGACGAACTGGAACGGATTCACAAGGTGGGCCGCCGCTGGAAGGACTTCGCGGTGTTGTACCGCCAGCACGCGCATCGCGATCAGATCGTCGAAGAACTCTCACGGCGGAAAATTCCTTTTGTCATTACAAAGCTCTCGATTCTCGAGCACCCGCTGGTTCGCGACCTGCTCGCCTATCTGCGACTGATCGCGTTCCCGTATGACGACATCGCCTGCGCCCGAGTGCTTTCCGCACCCGCTTGGCATCTCACCGCGCCGGACATCGTGCGCCTCGCGGAGCGGGCCGGCAAGAAACGCGGCACTGCTCTTTACGATGTTCTTCAAGCGCCGCAGTCCGAATTGCCGTTCGATCCGTCGCATGGCGCGATTCCCCAGCTCCTCGAGTACCTCGCAGCGCAGCGCAAAACAGCGCGCCGGCGCACTGCACGCGAGATTCTCGGTGAACTCGTCGAGTGGCTGGAAATCGCCCAGCTTGCCAGCCCGCATGACCGCAAATACGTCAACCAACTCGGGCAATTCGTCAGAGACTGGGAACCAAAAAGCGAGACCCGCGGATTACCTGAGTTTCTCGAGTACCTCGACTATTTCCAGCAGGCTAACGGCACCATCAGCCTCGAAGAGGAATCGCCTGGCGATGCGGTTCAGCTCATGACCGTTCACGGTGCCAAGGGCCTGGAGTTTCCGCATGTTTTCCTGCTGCGGGTGAATTCGCGGGCTTTTCCGGCGGGCGACCGCGCTCCCTTGTTCGAATTTCCGCTGAAGCTGATGAAAGAAGAATTGCCGCAGGGCGACTTCCACATTCAGGAAGAGCGCCGGCTCTTTTACGTGGCGCTAACCCGCGCGCAGGAACGCCTGACTATCACCACGATCACGGAGAAGAAGAACCGCGTTCCCATCTTCATCGAAGACCTGCTGATGGACCCGGCCGTGAAGCGGCGCGATATTCGCCAACTCGCTCCCAGACCCAGAGCCCTGCCGATTCCCATTGCGCAAGACAAAACCCAGCGCGAATTGGATCTCTTCGCCGCAAGCGAAGGTCCTCCCAAAATATTCTGCCGCATCGCACAATGGGCCGAGGAATTCCATCCCCCGTGCCCGGAGCCCATGAAGCTGAGCTGCTCCGCGGTCGAAAACTACCGCAAATGCCCGCAGCAATACGCCTTTAGTTATCTTTGGTCGCTCAAGGAAGGCCCGCGCGCCACGCTGACCTTTGGCAGCGTGATGCACACCACCATCAAACGCTTCGTCGAACAGCTCAAGAAGGGCAAAAAGTTGCCCTTTGATGAAGTGCAGCGCATCTACGAGACCGAATGGAGCAGCGCAGGTTACGAAGACGAATACCAGGAGGCCGAGTACAAGAAGGACGGCCTCGAGCAACTAAAGGCCTTCCATGGAGCGATGCTGGCGGACGCTCCCAATGTGCTCGAGCAGGAAAAGGGTTTTGAACTGCCTCTGGCCAACAATGTGATCCTGATCGGGCGGATGGACCAGGTGAACGGGCTGGGCCGGAACGACGTGGAGATCGTCGATTACAAGACCGGCAAGCCGAAGAAGGACGTCGACGCCAACAAGAGCCTGCAACTCAGCATCTATGCGCTCGCCGCTAAAGAGATTTTCGAGTGGAATCCGGTGCGCCTGGTCTTCTACTACCTGCTCAACAATTCGCTCCAGGTGACCACCCGCGACGCGAAACAGATTGCTGCCGCCGAGAAGATTATCCAGGAGGTCGCAGCCGACATCCGCGGCCGCGAATTCGCCGCGAAGCCCGGATACGCGTGCCGCACCTGCGCTTACCAGCCCATCTGCCCGGCCCATGAGGAGAATCTCTCGGGCTCACGCCAATAACCGGAGTCATCTGCGGGAATCTCCCCAAAAAACAAAAAAGGCGCCTCGAATCGAAGCGCCTCGTATCCAAAATCGTTTTGGGCCGGAGTGACAGACTTACATCTTCCCTTTTTTCGGTGCCTTCTTCCCTGCCTTTTTCGCTTTCTTTGCCATTTAGTTTCTCCTTCTGGGTTTGTTGCTCGGGCTCGGAAAGCGTACGGCATGCAATCCTGCCCACGTTCCACTCGTATACGGGCAGGAGAAGCGGGAGTCAAGGAAATTCGACGAAACAGAGAAGAATTCGCGTCTACTTCGGAGCCTCGGTCGCGAATGTGCCGCCGTAGTAGCCCTTGCGCGTAAGAATCTCCAACCCCTCTCGCCTTACACGCACCTCAATGGAGTGGTAATCCACTTTCCGATCGCCCTGCGGCGAATAGACCAACACATACTGATTCCGCGCTTCCTCGGAAATCCGCGAATAGAAGTCCGAGAAAGACTGCTGCTTGGCTCCAAAGTACGTGTCACCGCCAGTGTTGCGCGCATAGCTCACCAGGCGGTCAAACTTCCGGTCAAAGTAAGCGCTCCCGGTCGCAACGCTGTAAACCACAATCTGTTGCCGGAGCAACTCGGCCAGCACTTCATCGTACTTATGAGTGTTGAACTTCGACCCGTTGCGGCCGTCGGAAATGAGCAGGATGACCTTGCGACGCTTCTTGGGGTCGCGGTCCTTTAGCAACTGCGCGCCGTCGTACACTGCGTCGTCGAGCGCCTTCGTGGGCTGCCCGCCCAGGACGTGGGTTGAGGGAAACTGCGCGGGATTGGCCCCCGGAGCCGGCGCGTTGTTGATGGTCGGGCCCTCGAATGGCCCTCCCACGGGCGGCGCGGCGCTGTGCGATTCCAGTTCCGTGCGGCGCAGTTCGGTAATCAGCCGATCCTGATCCCGCGTGAACCCTTTCCCTTCGTGAAAATACTGATCAAATCGGCAGATGAACGCTTCGTCGCTGTTGCTAAGCCCCGAGACGATCGACACCAGGCTTGGCTCGACTTGCTTCTCGTCCGTGGATTTCAGGTCGTTGTCGATCAGCACTACCATCGAAAGGGGCACCGGCTCGTTGGCGAATTTCAGGATGAATTGCTCGACGTCATCTTCGAAAATACGGAACTCTTCCTTCTTCACGTCGGGAACCAGGTTGCCGGAACGGTCCTTCACTGTGACCGGCACGATCACTTCGGTCGTGGTCGTGGAAATCGTGGGAGTCTTCGGAGTCTGCGCTGGTTTAGCCTGCCCGGCGGGCGCTTGTACGAAGGACGGATTCGTCGCAGGAGAAGGTGGATTCTGCGCCTGTAGCAAAAGAGTCGCGCCCAAAGCACCAACAGCCGCGACGACGTAAGCGATTTTTCGTGAACTTTTCATGAGTAGGAGGCGAAGCCGTTTCAAGCTAAACTTGTGTCCAGCCAGCAACGCTATGGTAAGACGCATCCCGTTGGGCGGCTCGTTGCATCGTACACCACTGAGCTGCTCTGCGGTCCAAGTCGAACTCCGCGACTCGACGGCGTCGCCATACCGAAGCAAACCGCTTTAAGGATAACGGGAAAACGTGAAATCCGGCTACTGGAAGATGGAACGTAACAGGAAATTCTGGACGCGGAGTCTGGCGTGGGCAGCGGTCCTCGTCTTGGCTGTGCCGGCATTGCCTCGAGGCCAGCAACCCGCAGGACAGGCGCCTACCATCAAGGCCGAGGTCAGCCTCGTCAACCTGTTTGCCACTGTCCGCGACAAAAACAAGCGCATCGTCACCGACCTAAAACAAGACAACTTCAAGGTATTCGAAGACGGTCACGAAGAGAAAATATCGTTCTTCTCCAAGGAAATGCAGCTGCCCATCACACTGGGCCTCCTTCTTGATACTTCGGGAAGCGAAATGTACATGCTGAGTTCCATTCAAGATGCGGGCGAGCGCTTCTTGCATCGCGTGCTCAAGAAGGGCGATGAGGCTATGATCATTTCCTTCGACACGGACGTGGACCTTCTCGCCGACTTCACCGACGATCCCAGCATCCTGAAGCGCGCGATCAACAAGGCGCGCATTAACAGCCCTGGTGGAGGCTACATAGCCGGGAATCCTGGCCCCGTTCCCAGCGGGAATACGGTAGGGACTGCGCTCTACGACGCGATTTATCTTGCTTGCGCCGACAAACTCAACGGCGAGGCCGGCCGCAAAGCAATCGTCATCGTAACCGACGCCGAAGACACCGGAAGCAAGACCAGGTTGGAAGAAGCGATTGAGGCTGCGCAGCGCACCGACACCGTCATTCACGTGCTGTTTGTCGCGGATCGCGCCAACTTCGGCGGCGGCAGGCAGGATGTCGCCCACAAGCTCACCGAGGAGACCGGCGGCCGGATGATTGTCGTCAATTCAGAGAAGAGACTCGAGGAAGCCTTCGACCAGATTTCTGAGGAACTGCGCAGCCAGTACACCCTCGGCTACTATCCCACCAACACTTCCAAGGACGGCAAATTCCGGAAGATCCGCGTCGATGCCGACAACAAGGACTATAAAGTTCTGGCGCGCAGAGGCTACTACGCGCCTCGCGCAAAAGGTTAACTCTCTGCCTTCCTTCCGTTGACCATAAGCCGTCGCTTGGCTAGTATCGCTAGGAACCCCTTCGCACACGTAAACTGCGCTCGATGCTTGAAAAAATTGCTCACTACCGGATTATCCGGCAACTCGGCAGCGGTGGCATGGGCCTCGTCTACGAAGCCGAGGACACCAAGCTCGGCCGCCGTGTCGCCCTGAAATTCCTTCAAGACAGCAGCACCAAGGACCCCGCAGCGCTCGAGCGTTTCCTTCGGGAAGCCCGCTCGGCTTCCGCCTTGAATCATCCGGGAATCTGCACCATCCACGCCATCGAGGAATCAGACCACCAGACCTTCCTCGCCATGGAACTGCTCGAGGGCCAGTCTCTCGACAAGGTTCTGAATCCCGGTCCGCTGCCCATTACTCGCGCCATCACCGTCGGTATTGAAGTCGCCGACGCGCTCGATGCCGCGCACAAGAAAGGCATCATCCATCGGGACATCAAGCCCGCCAACATCTTCATCACCGAGCGAGGCAATGCCAAGATTCTCGACTTCGGTTTGGCCAAGCTTGTCGAGCCGGAAGGCTACTACGAGGGCGAAACCGTTACCGTGGACAACGCGCCCTTTTTGACCAGCCCGGGTACCACGGTTGGCACCATCGCTTACATGTCGCCCGAACAGGCTCGCGGCGAAAACCTGGACGCGCGCAGCGATCTTTTCTCGCTCGGCTCGGTGCTCTACCAGATGGTCACCGGCGCTCTGCCGTTTCCCGGGAACACCAGCGCCGTGATTTTCGGGAACATTCTCCACAGCGCGCCAGTTTCCCCTGTGCAGTTGAACGGCACGGTGCCCGCCGAACTCGAACGCATCCTGAATAAACTGCTCGAAAAGGACAAAGACCTCCGCTACCAGGTAGCTGCGGAAGTTCGCACGGACTTGAAGCGGCTCCTTCGTGAATTGGAGCCGGGACGCGCCAGCAGCGATCCCGTCGTCACCGCCAGCCGCGATGCCATTGGCGTCGCGCCATCAGGTTCGGGGCGTGCAGCGGTGCGGCCCCCTTCGGGCACAATTCCGCATTCGGGTAGTGGCGCGGTACTGGCGGAAGCCGCACAGAAAAACAAAGCCGGCGCCGCCGCGATCCTGGTCGGCGTGCTCGCCATCGTGGCTGCGGCGGGCTATGGCGTCTACTCCCTCACACGCAAACCGCCCGCTCCCAAATTGCTGCCATTCGAAAAGTTCACCATCGAAAATGTTTCGAACAACGGGCACATCACCCAAGCCGCCATCTCTCCCGATGGGAAATACCTGCTCCAGTCACTCGACGAAGGCGGCAAGCAGTCGCTTTGGCTTCGCCACATTCCCACTTCAACGAACAAAGAAGTGGTCGCGCCGGCGCTCACCCGCTATCAAGGACTGACTTTTTCCCCAGACGGCAATTACATTTACTTCCTCCGCCGTGACGAATCCAACGAAACCGAGTCGCAACTCTACAGCGCCAGTGTTTTGGGCGGCGAACCCCGCGTCGTCGTGGACGATGTCGACAGCCCCATCAGCTTTTCGCCTGACGGACAACACTTTGTCTTCCTGCGCGAACTGCATAATTCCCCGAATTGGGACCTGATTCTGGCCAAGAGCGACGGCACCATCGAGCGCCGTGTGTTCAACAACCGGCCGCTCGCGTCCGATAGCCACATTCCGGCCTGGTCACCGGATGGCAAGACCATCGTCATCCCTATCGTGCAGCCTTATAAGGAAGCGGTGAGCGGTTTCCTCGCCGTGGACCCGGCCACCGGGCAAGATCGCGTTGTGGGTGCTTCTCCAAACCGAATCTTCTACGGGCCAGCGTGGATGCCTGACGGAAACGCTATCATCGCGCCCTCTTCGCAACTCGACGTCGGCCGCATGCAGACGCAAATCGGCCTCGTCGCCTACCCGGCGGGAGATTATCGGCCCATCACCGCCGACACGAATGATTACGGTAGAGTTGGCCTGTCGAAAGATGGCAAGACCATCGTCGCCATCCAAAGCAAATTTCGATTTACGTTAAGCACCGCTCCTGTCGACGACCCTGACCAATTGCATGTCATCCCGCTGCAGAGCCAGATTCCTCCCTGGCGCTGGAGCTGGATGCCCGGCGGCCGGCTCCTGCTGCCCCAGGCCGGCGCGCTAAAGGCGGTCGCCGCTGATGGCGCAGAGTCCACTATTTTCTCCGATCAAAAACGCGTCCCGGACATGGTGGCTGTGTGCGGCGGAGGGCAAACCATCGTGTTTCGTCAGGTCGGGCACGATGGCGGCGTCACCGCCAATCTCTGGCGCATTGACGCGAACGGAACTAACCAAAAGCAACTCTCGAGCGGCCTGAATGATCAGGAGCCAGCCTGCGATCCAGCCGGCAAATGGGTCTATTTTATCGATAACGTCGACAGTCGCTACGTGAAGCGTGTGCCTCTCGACGGCGGCGGTTCCCCGGAAACCGTCGTCAAGTTCGCGGTTTCCTCCTTCGCCTTGTCACCCGATGGCAAGGAGATTGCCTCCTTCGAAGTCCGCGAACTGGACCACAAGCTCGTGGTCCGTCTCGACAATGTGGAAACGCACCAACTGACCTATGCGGATATCGATCAGCACGCGTTGCCCGATCTTCTAGAGTTTGCGCCGGACGGGAAGAGCATTCTGTACGTTGTGAGGGAAAAGGCTGTGGACAACTTGTGGTCGCAGCCACTCAACGGTGGAATGCACAAGCAGTTGACCCACTTCAAAAAGGACAAGATTTTTTACTTCGCTTTTTCGCCGGAAGGCTCAAAAATCGCGCTGGAGTGCGGCAACGTCGAATCCGATGCCGTGATGCTCCACGACCAAAGCAAATAGGCCGGGTATGAACTGCTCTCGTGTTGGAGGGCTACTTTGCCACGCCGGCGGGTTTCATGGAAGATTCGGTCACTCTGGCGTAGTAGCCGCGCCGCGCCCGCACTTGATATCCCTTGTGCTCGGCCACTTCGATTTTAATTTTGTGATAACGCCCGTCCAGCTGGTGATTGGTTGGATTGTACGCGAGCGAATACTGGTTCCGCAGCTCCTCGCCAATGTCTTGAAATGACTGGTCCAGATCATCGACGTGGTAGGGATAGAACGAGCGCCCGCCGGTCTCATCGGCGAGGTCTTGCAGGATCTTGTCGCCTTCGGTCAGGTGATACTTGCGGTTGCCGGATCTTTCCTTGCTCGGGTCGTCGAGCGTCACCCACTGCGTGCTGGTGCTGATGGTGTAGATCACCACGCTGGTACGCTGGGCCATTTCGATGGCCTCGCTGCGCGTGTGTTGAGACAAATTGTCCTCGCCGTCGCTGATGAGAATCATCACCCGGCGGACCACGTCCGGCTGGTCGCCCGGCGGGCGCGGCGGATGACTCAGCTCGTTCACGCAAGCCTGGTAAATGGCGTCGTACACCGCCGTACCACCGCCCGCACGCGTGCGCAGAATCTGGTCACGCAATGTACCGGTATCGCCCGTAAACGCCTGAACCACCTGCGGCTCATCGTCAAAGGTCATCACGAACGCTTCGTCTTTATTGCGGCGCAGCACGCTAAAAAGGAAGTTGTTTGCGGCGTCCTGCTCGAATTTCAGGCGGTCGCGGATTGAATTGGAAGTATCGAGCAGCATGCCGATGCGCAACGGCAGGTCGCTTTGCTTGCTGAAATAACGGATATCTTGCGGCTGATTGTCGTCCAGCACGCGAAAGTCGGCTTGCTCCAACCCGGAGACGAGCTTGTTCCGACGGTCGAGCACCGTAAACAGCACGTCGACGAGGTTGACCACGATGGGAATTGTGGGAGCCTTCTGCGTGGCTTGCGGCTGGCTCGCATCGGCGGGTGGCGCTTGAGCTGGAGGATTCGTGGCAGCGGGAGGGGCCGGTTGTTGTTGCGCGACGAGCAGTGCGCCACCGGCCAGCACGACAATCAACAAAAACGCAAAGGTCCTGGATCGCATGTGCTTCGATTATAAGAAGCCCTTCAGCGCAGCGTCAATTCGCGCCGAAGAATCACCCGCAGCGGCGACGAGGCTGCCCAGATACTCGCGCAATTCCGCCGGCAGAGGCGCGGTCACGTGAATCTCTTGGCCGGTCCGCGGCTGTGTGAACCCGATCTTCGCGGCATGAAGGAAATTCCTGCCCAAGGCAGGCAGCACAACATGCCCCACACGTAGTTGCTGCGAAGCGCCATACAGCGTATCGCCGACCACGGGATGGCGCAACGCGCTGAAGTGCACTCGGATCTGGTGTGTGCGGCCCGTGTGCAATTTCACTTCGAGCAAGCTCGTCGAATCGACGTTCGCCAACAGTCGCCAGTCCGTGCGCGCCGGTCGCGCGTCCAGCAATCGATCCGCGCGGCGCGTAGTCATCCGCGTTCGGCGAACCGGATCGCGTGCGATGGGCAGTTCGATTCGGCCCGTTCGCTCCTCCACCTGGCCTTGAACCAG
>Ga0207761_1000074_pt1 | contig 29343 bp, 25 predicted proteins | sample LuqExpMetageno34_FD_187792 | JGI IMG/M metagenome (GOLD analysis project Ga0207761, IMG submission 187792) | Tropical forest soil microbial communities from Luquillo Experimental Forest, Puerto Rico - Sample 34 (SPAdes) | ecosystem: Environmental > Terrestrial > Soil > Tropical forest ... | reverse complement strand
CGAACGGCTCCGCCGGCCACGCTGGCGCAACGACAAACTCTCAACTAACATTCCACCTGGACCACTCAGTGGGGGCCGATCAAAAGGTGATAGCCCGAGAACTTGGGACACCAGTCGGAAAGCACACGGACACTCTCAAAAAAATAGAAAAGAGCCCTAGGAAAAATTTTGCCGCGCCTTCGCGTAATAGCACGCAAACCCCATCGTGGGGTGTGCGCTTTCCCTTCAAAGCGGATATTGCCGCGTTATTCGATCACTTCGGTCGCGCGGTCTTATGACGATGGTCCCCAAGGAGGCATCGTCGCAAGATTGGAGGTTAAATCGGAAGTCCTTACTTGGCCGTCGACGTTACCATCTTCGTCGATGTCCACGTCGGACCAGGCGCCGGACTGCACAAGAATTCTGACATTGGCATTTCGCGGCACGCGGTTGTCGGATTTGCAACTCTGACGGTCCCCGCCGCCTCCGCCGCTCTCGACCGGCGTTGTGCGGATCGCGAAGCGGCGCTGCTCAAAAATCTTTTGGTTCCGGCTTCTGTCGACTTCTCCCGCTCCCCACGCGCCGATGCTGGCTACCCTGGGGTTCTGCAGATTCGTATCGACGTCGAGGCCATTTGAGCATTTGCCGGGTGGCCCGAACCAGCGACGGTCAACCTGGTTTTGAAAAAGATGCCATTGTCCGCTGTTGTAGAAATCGACGGTTCCTTCGTGTGACCGCGATGCGGATATCCAATTGTACGACACGAGTTTTTCCTCGCGCAGGATACGGTTGACCAACCCGTTCCCGTAAACCCCTATCGCATAACGACTGCCGACCGTCTGACCGATGACACGAAAATACTCGAGAATAGCGTCCACGGCGGCGCGACTTACGTTGAAGTCGACACCGAAATAGATTGCGGATCCTTCGGGCTGCCCGACCAACCTAGCCTGATCCAGCGCGGCTTTTGCATCGGCGGCGACTTCCGCCTTTGCCGAACCGGTATCTTCCAGTCCCTTCAGAAATTTCTCGGGAAGGTTATTTCGATACTGGTAGAGAGAAACGATCGAAAGACCGTTCCTGATCAGTACGGTCGGCTCACGGACGCCGTCGATCATATTGCCGTCGGACGCCATGATCTTTTCGCGCAGACCCGGCTGGGGCTTCCTCGCGAAAAACCGCACTACAACCTTCACATTCTGGGCAGATAACTTCGATGCGACCTTTGCGGCATTGTTCGGGGTATCGATAATGGCAATACTTCCCGGATCGTTGGGTTGCCCAATCGCCGAATTGCCCGGTACCAAAGCGCTGGCAAGCAGACCCTTGGTGAATCTTCTTCGCGATACGATCGACATTGCCCCCCCGAAGAGCTGCTGCCTAATGCTCAACCTTTTTGCTGCGCTTTGATCTCGTCAAATTTGGCCAGTGCCCGATCAAATATATCATTGAAGAGCCACATCGAATCCAGAATTTCGCGCATGGTCGCGGATGTTTTCGCCCGGTCAGCCTTGCCAAAGGCAAACATGCTATTATTGCGCAAATATCCCATGATTCGCGGCTCAGAAATCCTGTAATTGAGCAGGTTGCCTGAATTGAGCGCGGCTTTGGCCGGACTGGGAATGATCTGGATAAGCTCAAAAAATCTCATTTGATCGATCGGGTCCGGCAAGGCTTTCATGATTGCCGGTATTTTCGGGAACAGGTCCGCATGCGCGTTCATGAGGCCGTTTCTCACGGCGGTCCAGTGATTGAATCGCTGATCTGTATTTCCGACCCGCGCTTCTTCCTTGTCGTCGCGCGCGTTCAATTTTTGATCGAGGGCTGCGACGGACTTCTTGATGGCCGCCCATCTCTTCTGGCCATTTTTGTCCTCGGACACCCCTGTCTGAAAACTTCCTTTGTAGGAATTCGAGCGCGCATTCCCTATGTTTTGATTGCCATCGGTCTCGGCAAAGAAGACGGCGAGGCTGATACGGCCTGCGACTTCGGCATGCGCCGCATCGAGGCCCTTGACCCGCGCAATGGCCGTCCCGAGGTCGATAACGTCTTTAAATGGCGTATCGGATTTTTGCGCGTTGGCGGGTGGCGCCTGCATGATGCGGAACAGGTTCTTGTACTCGTCGATCAGCGGCTCATTGTCGGCATCGAAATATGCCGGAGGAATTTTGTATTTGTTAGGCCTCCCGATTCTGGACGGCAGCACGTCGGTAAGGTCTTTGTACGCGCCCATTATGTTGACGCGGGCAAGATAGAGCGCCTGTCCCGGCACATCAGGCAGCTTTTGCTTTGCATCGATCTGTGCGCGCCGCTCGCTCAGGAGCGACCTGAAATCCTGCACTGTCTTGTTGTAGGCATTGAGCGCATCCGACTGTGATTTCGTGAGTGCGGTGGGCTGACCCAGCGCGAAGGAAATGAACCCGAGATTGCCGAGGTTGACCGGGAGCTCGACAACATTTGCGAGACTGCACAGTCCGATGACCGTTGATAAACGAAGATAGTTCAGAATACGCACGAGCTCCGCTCGCAGGTGTCAGCCTTGCCAAGAGATGTAATGGCGGGAACAAGGATGGTAGAAGAACGTGGTAATGTACGCTTTACCCCCCCGAAAGCGGAGATTAGATTTGTGCGCCACGATGTCTGCCCCTAGGCGATTTACGCTTCGGTGCGTCTGTTACCCCGGCGTTACCCCGCGGCTTTTTTTGAATAGCAGAAATTGAACTAACTGTTGGAGCGGGCGAAGGGATTCGAACCCTCGACCCCGACCTTGGCAAGGTCGTGCTCTACCCCTGAGCTACACCCGCATCCGAGAGATATTTGGCCGGTCCAGGACCGGTCGCCAAGGGCGTTCCTATAGGAAAAGCGGCGGCCTTTTGCAACCGGCGCAGAAAAGAACCTTAATCAGGCCGTTAGCGCCGTTTGGGCCGGGTTTTCGGCACGTCCGCCTTGGGCTCCCAGCGCGGGTTCGGATTGCAGAACCCGCGGTTACCGGCCAGCACGTTCGGCACGCAATCCTCGAACCGGTAATATTGGCAATCCCAGTATACCGCGCCGACATCCATCGACATGACAGCGCACCACGGCGCATTGCCGACCTGTGACTGCGCAGGAGCCGCGCCCAAGGCCGCCACGGCCAGCATAATTGCGACAACGAATATTATGCGTTTCATCTTTAGCCTCATCGGTTGCCGATGATAATAACACCGAGCCGGTTCAAATATGTCCCCAACCACCCCCGAGCAATTGTTTGCCGCGCTGGATGCGCTCGGCATTATGCACGCAACCGTCAAGCATCCGCCGCTGTTCACTGTCGAGCGGAGCCGCGCCCTGCGTGGTCAGATCCTGGGCGGCCACACCAAAAACCTTTTCCTGCGTGACAAAAAGCACGCGCTTTATCTGGTGGTGGCGCTGGAAGACGCCGACATCGAACTGAAGGGCCTGCACCGGTTGCTTGGCGCCAGCGGGCGCTTTTCCTTCGGCTCGGCCAATCTGTTGCGGGAAGTCCTGGGCGTTGCGCCGGGGGCGGTGACACCGTTCGGTGCGATCAACGACAAAGAGGGCCGTGTCACCGTGGTGCTGGACGCCGTCATGATGGAACACGCCACCCTCAACTATCACCCGCTGATCAACACCATGACCACCTCGATTACCCGTGACGATCTAGTGAAATTCCTCGAATCCACCGGCCATGTGCCCCGGATCGAGCGGGTTTCCAAGCGGGCGGCCGAGACGCCGTGATACGATTGCATTCGCCCGGCGGATGACCCATTTAATCCGGAGCAAACCGGGCATGGCCCCGACTAAGCGAGGAATTATGCTGCAAAACGGCGGGGGAATGACGGCGGCAGCCGATAGCACGGTCAAAGACACGACCACGCAGAGCTTCGTCAAGGACGTGATCGAAGAGTCCAAGCGCCAGCCGGTTCTAGTGGACTTCTGGGCGCCGTGGTGCGGGCCGTGCAAGCAGCTAACGCCGATCCTGGAAAAGGCGGTGAAGGCGGCCAAGGGAAGGGTCAAGCTCGCCAAGATGAATATCGACGATCATCCGGCCATCCCCGGCCAGATGGGCATCCAGTCGATTCCGGCGGTGATCGCATTTTCCAACGGCCAGCCGATCGACGGCTTCATGGGCGCGCTCCCGGAGAGCCAGGTCGTCGCCTTCCTAGAGCGGCTGACCAAAGGCAAGATCAGCGCCGACGATCAGGATCTGCTGAAGGCCGCCGACGCCGCTCTAGTGGAAGGCAATCCTGCCGCCGCAGCCGAGATCTATGCCGGACTGCTGGCTGAGGACTCCGGCAATATCCACGCGATTGCCGGCCTCGCGCGCTGCTATGTCGAGACTGGCACGCTCGAGCAGGCCAAGCAGACGCTCGCGTTGGTGCCGGAAGCCAAGCGCAACGAGGCGCCAGTGGTGGCAGCGCGCGCGGCGCTTGAAGTAGCCGAGCAGGCTAAGTCGCTTGGGCCGTTCGCCGGGCTTGAAGAAAAGGTGCTGGCCAATCCGCTCGATCATCAGGCGCGCTTCGATCTCGCAGTAGCTCTCAACGCCAAGGGCAAGCGCGATGAAGCGGTCAACCAGCTGATCGAAATCGTCAAACGCGATCGCAAATGGAACGAGGACGGCGCCCGCAAGCAGCTGGTGCAGTTCTTTGAGGCCTGGGGTGCGACCGACTCGGCCACGGTCGACGGTCGAAAGCGGCTGTCATCGATCTTGTTTTCATGAGGATGTTGCACCGGCACGCGGAGTAAAGCGTTATGCCGATGAACGCCAACTATCGCGGACCCATTGATCTACCCGTAACGATTCCGGTATTTCCGCTACCGGGAGCGCTGCTGTTGCCGCGCGGACAAATGCCACTCAACATTTTCGAGCCGCGATATCTCGCCATGATCGACGATGCGCTGCGCGATGGCCACCGGCTGATCGGCATGATTCAGCCTGATACCGCGCTGGGCGGCCCGCCGATCAAGCCCGTGCTCTACAAGATCGGCTGCGTTGGTCGCATCACCCAATTCGCGGAAAGCGGCGATGGCCGCTATTTGATAGAGCTGACAGGTATCGCGCGCTTTCGCGTCGAGGAAGAGCTCATCGTCGCCACCGCCTATCGCCAGTGCCGAGTCACCTTTGCGCCGTTCGCTGACGATTTCGTTGCACGCAAGGGCGAAGCTGAGGTGGACCGCAAGGCGTTATTGCGCGCACTCGCCGATTTCTTGAAAGCCAACAACCTCAGGGCCGATTGGGCCGACATCGAGAAGGCGCCGAACGAGGCGCTAGTCAACGCGCTATCAATGATGTCACCCTATGGTCCGGCCGAGAAGCAGGCGCTGCTGGAAGCACCCGACCTGAAGACGCGCGCCGAGGTGCTGGTCGCCATCACCGAGATTGAGCTGGCCAAGAAGAACAGCGAAGGCGAAGCGAAGCTGCAGTAGGCGGCTTGTTCTAAGGTCACGACGGCTTAATATGCCGTGCGAAATGTCGAGAGCCCCATAATGTCAACCACCCCAACCACACCCGAACGGCCGGCCGGCAACGTCGATCCTAAGCTCCTGGAAATCTTGGTTTGCCCACTCACCAAGGGGCCGCTGGAATATGACGCCGCCAAGCAGGAACTTATCTCGCGCAAGGCCAAGCTCGCCTATCCGATCCGCGATGGCATACCGATCATGCTGCCGGAGGAAGCGCGCAGATTGGATTAGTCGGCGCGCGTCGGTGTTCGTCGTCATGCCCGACCCTGCGCTGGACATCCACGCATTAAGAGCAAGCCGGTAACAAAGACTTGGATGGCCGGGACGGACCTAGCGATCACATATAAAAAGAGAACACAAGCGATTAGGGAGAAACGCCGTGCTCAAAATCTGGGGCCGCAACACTTCGTCGAACGTACAAAAGGCAATGTGGGCGGTGGGCGAACTTGGTCTGGACCATACCCGCATCGACGTCGGCGGCGCCTTCGGCAAGAACAAGGAGCCGGCATATCTGGCGATGAACCCGAACGGGCTGGTGCCGACGCTGGAGGAAGATGACGGCTTCCTGCTGTGGGAATCCAATTCGATCGTGCGCTATCTCGCCGGCAAGCATGACAAGACCGGCGCGCTCGAACCGAAGGACCCGCATCAGCGCGCCCTCGCTAGCCAGTGGATGGACTGGCAGCTCTCGGTCGCAGGACCCGCGATTACGCCAGCGTTCTGGGGCCTGATCCGCACACCGCCGGAGAAACGCGATGCGGTCGCGATCAAGACCTCGCAGGAGAGGACCACGGCCGCGATGCAGATCCTCGACAAACAATTGGCAAAGACGGCGTATGTTGCTGGGCCGTCATTCTCTTACGGAGACATTCCGGTCGGTGTGATGTGCTATCGTTACCGCCAGCTTGTGCCCGGAAGGCCGTCGACCCCGAACCTCGACCGCTGGTACGACGCGATCTCGAAACGCAAGGCTTTCCATGATCACGTCGGAAGTATTCCACTGTCGTGAAACGGGGTCTTCCACCTCGTGTTCAGCTGTCATGCCCCGCGAAAGCGGCGCATCCAGCAATCGCAAACTGCCAATTGTTCACGCTGGGTGTGGTTACTGGATGTCCCGCCTTCGCGGATGGCGATAGGCTGATCTGTTCCAGCGCTAAGCCTAAAGCATCTCCCCACGCAGCAGCTTCGGCACATTGCCGGTGAAACCAGCAGCTTCACGGATGAACATGTGCTTGAGCACGGGAATGCGCTCGACGATTCCCAATCCGACATCGCGCGCGAGCCGCAGCACGTCCGAATGATTGGAGAACAATCTGTTCAGGCTATCCGTCGCCACGCCCATGGTCATGGTGTCGAAGCGGCGCCAGCGCTGATAGCGCTCCAAGACGTCGGCGGCGCCGATATCGAGCCCGAGCCGCGCCGCGTCGGCGATCGCTTCCGCCAATGCCGCCACGTCGCGCAGCCCCATGTTGAGCCCCTGCCCAGCAATCGGGTGAATGACGTGCGCGGCGTCACCGATCAGCGCCAACCGCTCGGCGATGAAGGAGCGCGCCGTGAACAGCCCGAGCGGGAAGGCCCGGCGCGGGCCGATCACCTTCAAATCGCCGAGGTGCAGTCCGAAGCGTTGCTCCAACTCGGCGTGGAACTCATCGTCGGGCTGTGCGACGATGCGCTCGGCCTCGCGCGTACTTTCGGTCCACACGATCGACGTGCGCTTGCCAGTGAGCGGCAGGATCGCGAATGGCCCGGCAGGTAGGAAATGCTCCTCGGCGCGGCCGTTGTGATCGCGTTCATGCGCCACTGTGGTGACGATCGCCGACTGATTGTAACTCCAGCCGTGGGTCGCGATTCCGGCCTGCTCGCGGATCTTTGACTTCGCGCCATCTGCGCCGACCAACAGGCGCGCGGAAATTGTCTCGTCATCGTCGAGCTCGACTTCCATCGCGTTGCCAGCCTGCGCGAAGTTGATGACCGCGCCGGCGCGCAAATCGATGCCGAGCTCTTTCGCCTTCGCCACTAGCGCATCGATAAGATGCCGGTTTTCGACCATATGCGCGAACGGCTCGCCCGGCTCCACTTCGCCGCCGAAAGTCAGGAAAGTCGGTCGTACTGCGTCGTCGAGCTTGGAATCGGTCACGACCATGTCGAGGATCGGCTGCGCCTCGGCGGCCACCGCATTCCAAACGTCGATCGCCTCGAATAGGCGGCGCGCGGCCGCCGCGATCGCCGACGCGCGCGGATCCGTCGACTTCTCAGCCTTGAGCGCCGGATCGACTACCTTCACCGCAAAGGCCTCGCCCAGGCCCTGGCGCAGCGCGATCGCCAGCGCGAGGCCGGCAAAGCCCGCACCGCCGATCAAGAGGTCGGTTTTATGATGTCGTTTCAGCGCTTTCGGCATCGCGTTTCCTTGTAAAACTTGCCGCAGCATAGCAGGTTGAGAGCGTGTTCGCTCAATTCCAGGCTACTGCCCCAGGTTTTTGCCCATGACCTCCGCTGTCCAGGATCTGTTGAATCTTCTCGATCTCGAGCCGCTCGAGGTGAACCTGTTCCGCGGCCGCTCGCCGCAGGTAGGCTGGCAGCGCGTGTTCGGCGGCCAGGTCATCGGGCAGGCGCTGGTTGCGGCGGTGCGGACGGTGGAGGGACGGTCGCCGCATTCCATGCACGCCTATTTCCTGCTGCCGGGCGACCCCAAAGTCCCCATCATCTATGACGTTGACCGTATGCGCGACGGCAAGAGCTTCACCACCCGACGCGTCACCGCGCGTCAGCACGGCCACCCGATCTTCTCCATGCTGGTGTCGTTCCATTCCGACGAACCGGGCCTTGCGCATCAGGCGCTAATGCCGGACGTGCCGCCGCCGGAAAGCCTGCCGAGCGAAACCGAAATTCGTGAAAAGATTCTCCCGACCATGCCCGATCCGGTTCGGCGCTACTACGAGCGCGAGCGACCAATCGAATTGCGCCCGGTCGAGTTCGAACGCTATCTCGGCAAGAAATATCCTGACGGCCGCTTTAACCTCTGGATGCGCACCACCGGACAGCTGCCAGATGATCTAGCGATCCATCAATGTGTGCTGGCCTATGCCTCCGACATGGGATTGCTCGATTCCGCACTTGTGCCGCATGGCCGCACGCTGTTCGAGAAGGACTTCATGGCGGCGAGTCTCGATCATGCGCTCTGGCTACACCGGCCGTTCCGCGCCGACGACTGGCTGCTCTACGCGCAGGATTCGCCCAACCTGTACGGCTCGCGCGGCTTCGGCCGCGGACTTATATTCAAGCGTGACGGCACCTTGGTCGCCTCGGTAGCGCAGGAGGGCTTGGTGCGAATCCGGCGCCCCGTGTGACGCACATGCAATGACAAGGCCTGGACCGCTTGCCTGGATATGGCCGCTATTCCCGAGTACCCAACGCGCAACCCTGCCAACTATACGAGCTAGGCACCGGATACCTGCGGGGGTGAGCGGAGTTAACCTCGCCACTGCACTGGTGATCATATCGTCGCTCCTGTCAGCAACTACCGCCTTCGCCGCCTCCAGCAAGCGAGCGCCGCCACCCGGCGCCTTCGCGGGCGCGCCACCTGAGTACACCCGCTTCTCTGTCCCTGAGTTGGAGCGCGGATTTTTCGCACTTGCCTTCGGCTCCGATCTGCGCATTGGCGCCCGCCCGCGCGGTATCCGCCGCTTCAATCATCCTATCCGTGTCACAGTGATTGCAGGCGGTAGTGTCGATCGCAATGCGGCGATGCTACGTGTGATCGACGACTATATCCGCCAAGCGCCCAGCCTGCATCTGAGCCGCGCGGTAGCCGGCGCAGCAGCGGCCGATGTCGAGGTGCGGCTGATCGACGAGCGCGATTTCAAATCAGCGCTGGAGGCGGCCTTCGGCGCCAAGATCGCCGCCGCCTTCATCGCCCGCACCGACCCACAATGTATGACAAGCGTAAAGTCGACTGCCGATGGTGAGATCGTGCGTTCGGTCTCCTTCATCATCGCCGACAAAGGCGAAGCGGTATTTCTTGACTGCGCCTATCACGAGCTGCTGCACGCCTTCGGCCTGTCCAATCATGACCCACGTAACCCGTGGACCACGCTCAACCAGAAGCGCATGGTCGGCTACTTGTCAGCCTATGACCGGGCCTTGCTCGCCATGCTGTACGACCCGAGGGTCACGCCTGGCATGACCGAGGCGCGGGCGCGCGCCGTGCTGCCCAGCGTGATCCGCGAGCTCGGCCTCGCCGCCCCCGCCAGATCGACCAGATAAAATCAGATTTAATGACTAAGCGGCCTAGATCGGAAATTTTCCTGCTTAAGTTTGAGCACGCCTGTCGCTAGGCTATGCAAATGCCCTCGTGCCGGCCTCTGCTGGGGCGGGTTTTAGTTGTGACGAGAGCATGGTACCGAACCGCGCTCAATCACACATGCTGCCGGGGAGAACTATGAAACTGGTCATTGCGGTCATCAAACCTTTCAAGCTCGACGAGGTACGCGACGCCCTCACTCGCATCGGCATTCACGGCATGACCGTGGCCGAGGTCAAAGGCTATGGCCGCCAGAAGGGCCACATGGAGATCTATCGGGGCGCTGAATATGCCGTGAATTTTCTGCCTAAGCTGCGTCTCGAAGTCGCGGTCTCCAGCGAACAGCTCGATCAGGTGATGGACGCGCTCGCCGCGGCCGCCAAGACCGGACAGATCGGCGATGGAAAGATCTTCGTCATGCCGCTCGAGCAGGCGGTGCGCATCCGCACCGGTGAAACCGACGTCGACGCACTCTAATTTCTCAGCCGGGGGACTCACTATGACACGGGCGTCATACCGCGTTGCCGTGGCCGCATGCACAGCCGCAATCGCTGTGGCCACGTCACCAACGTTCGCACAAAGCTCTAAGATCGACAATGCCGACACCGCATGGATGATAGCCGCCACCAGCCTCGTGCTGATGATGACGATCCCGGGCTTGGCCTTGTTCTATGCCGGCATGGTGCGCAAGAAGAATGTCCTCGCCACCATGGCGCAGAGTTTGGCCGCCACTTTCCTCATCTCCATCCTGTGGGCGGCGGCAGGCTACACGTTGACCTTTACGGGCGACGGCCCTTTTCTCGGCACGCTTGAGCACATTTTCCTGCGCGGCATTACGCTCGATGCCGTGTCGCCGCTTGCCAAGACGATCCCCGAAAGCCTGTTCATGCTCTATCAGATGACCTTCGCCATCATCACGGTGGCGTTGGTGGCGGGCTCGGTGGCCGATCGCCTGCGCTTCTCGGCTTTTCTGTTGTTCTGCGTACTCTGGCTGTTTCTGGTCTATGTGCCGGTCGCGCATTGGGTTTGGGGCGGCGGCTTCCTCGGCAGCTATGGAGTGATCGATTTCGCCGGTGGCCTGGTGGTGCATCTTAATGCCGGCGTTGCCGGTCTGGTGGCTTCGATCGTGATAGGCAAGCGGCGCGGCTACGGCAGCGAAAATCTCGCGCCACACGATCTGACGCTGGCTGTGATCGGCACCGGTCTCTTGTGGGTTGGCTGGTTTGGCTTCAATGGCGGCTCGGCGCTGGGCGCCAACTCACGCGCCGCTATGGCGATCGTTTCCACGCATCTTTCCGCCAGCACCGGCGCATTCGTCTGGATGGCGCTGGAGTGGTGGACGCGCGGCAAACCTTCGGTACTCGGCCTGATTTCCGGCGCCGTCGCCGGGCTCGGCACCATCACGCCAGCGTCCGGCTTCGTACTGCCGATGCAGGCGGTGGTAATCGGGTTCATCGCCGGCGGCATCTGCTTCTGGGCCTGCACCTGGCTCAAGATCAAGTTCGGCTACGACGACTCGCTCGACGTTTTCGGAGTGCACGGCATAGGCGGGTTGACCGGCACCACGCTCGCCGGCGTCTTCGCGGTCGGTGCATTGTCGGCGAGCCCGGAACTCCCCGGAGGTGTGTCCGGCCTGCTCGAAGGCAATCCGTTGCTGCTGGTGGCCCAGCTCTACGGCATCGGGGTCACACTTGTGTGGTCGGGCGCCATCACCTTCGTAATCCTCAAAATGATTAGTGTCGTTGTGCCGCTGCGGGTAAGCATCGAGGACGAAGTCATGGGACTCGACGTCAGCCAGCACGGCGAAGCGTTGCAATAAACTAACAAACTAACAGACCGTTACCGCGCCGGCCGGCAAGCTGGCGCGGTTTTGGTCATTGGCGATTGTCTGCTTATTTTTTTAGCAGACCGGCAAGCTCGTGGCGCAAATTTGGGCGCCCGCCCAAATGGGGTTTTTGTCCCCTCCGGCATTTCCTAACTTTTAGCTAGCGAATCAATTGGTTAGGCCACCCAGCGCGATCTGGCACGGCAATTGATTCTACCTGACCGGCCATGCCTACGAAGCCAGCTTTGTGGGTCCGGCTCAGTGTCCCGCCCGCACTGCGTGAACGTAAAAACGGGCTCAAGCGGGGATCGAATCCATGAAAATCGTCATGGCCATTATCAAACCTTTCAAGCTCGACGAGGTCCGTGACGCTCTGACCTCCCTCGGCGTGCAAGGGCTGACTGTTACTGAAGTCAAAGGATATGGGCGTCAAAAGGGCCACACGGAAATCTACCGTGGTGCCGAATATGCGGTGAGTTTCCTCCCCAAAGTCAAGGTGGAGGTGGCAGTCGCATCCAATCAGGTCGACAAAGTGGTCGGCGCCATCTCCGGAGCAGCGAAAACCGGACAGATCGGTGACGGCAAAATCTTCGTCTTCGCTCTGGATCACGCCGTGCGCATCCGCACCGGCGAGACCGACGCGGCGGCCCTCTAGTGACCCGCACAGCAATCAATACGGACAGGAGTTAGACCATGACGTTGAAGAAATCCTCCCGTGCGGGACTCTTGGCTCTCGCTTTTGGAGTTCTGCTCGGCTTGTTTCTGAGCGTGGCGTCGTTCGACGCTTCTTACGCTCAAACGCCGGCCGCACCTGCGGCCGCACCGGCCCCGGCGGCTGCGCCTCCGGCCCCGGCGGCGCCGCCGCCGGCCTGCGCCAACGATCCGGATCCGAAGAAGGCCGTGCTCGAGAAGTGCACGCCCAATTCGGGCGACACCGCGTGGATGCTCACCTCGGTCGCGCTGGTGCTGATGATGACCATCCCAGGACTTGGCTTGTTCTACGGGGGCATGGTGCGCAAGAAGAACGTGGGCGACACCGTGATGACGAGCTTCGCCGTCACCTGTCTGGTCACGATCATCTACGCGGTCCTCACCTACAGTACGTCGTTCACGACCGGCGGGCCATTCCTCGGCGGGTTCAGTCGCGTGTTCCTGCAAGGCATCCTGAGCGACATCTCGACGGGTATCGGCACGCCAAACGGCTTGGCGGTGACCATTCCTGAGACCGTCTACATGTGCTTCCAGATGACCTTCGCCATTATCACGCCGGCGCTGATTGCCGGCGCCTTCGCCGAACGCATGAAGTTCTCCGCCATGCTGTGGTTCATCGGCCTGTGGGCGATTCTGGTGTATTCGCCGATCGCGCACTGGGTCTGGGGCGCCGACGGCTTCATGTCAAATGGCAATAACGACGCTATGTTCAAGGTGCTCGACTTCGCTGGCGGTACGGTCGTGCATATCAATGCGGGCGTTGCCGGTCTGATGTGCGCCATCGTGCTCGGCAAACGCAAAGAAGTCGGCCCGCCGCACAACATGGTGCTCACCTTCATCGGCGCCTCGCTGCTGTGGGTTGGCTGGTTCGGTTTCAACGCCGGATCCGCCGTCACCGCCGGCATGCAGGCGGGCATGGCGATGACCGTGACCCAGATCGCAACTGCGGTCGCGGCTTTCACCTGGATGCTGGTTGAGTGGATTGCACGCGGCAAACCCACCGTCATCGGCATCTGCTCGGGCGCCGTCGCCGGCCTCGTCGCCATCACCCCGGCCTCGGGCTATGTCGGCCCCGTCGGTTCGATGGTGATCGGCATCGCCGCCGGCGTTTTCTGCTACTGGGGCGTCACTGGCCTCAAGCGGATCCTCGGTGCGGACGACGCGCTCGACTGCTTCGGCGTCCACGGCGTAGGTGGCATGGTCGGCGCACTGCTGACCGGCGTGTTCGCGATCGCCGAGTATGGTGGCACCGCCGGCCTGATCGAAGGCAACGCGGCGCAGATGATCAACCAGGTCAAGGGCATAGCCGTCGTGATCGTGTACGACGCCATAGTCTCGCTGATCCTGCTGAAGGTCATCGATGCGATCATCGGACTGCGCGTCTCCGGCGAAGTGGAGCGCGAAGGTCTGGACCTCGCCCTGCATGGAGAGACCGTGCAGTAGCGCACATATGACCTAGCGGTAGGGGCGGAAACCCGGCACTGTCCCTTCCGTCGAGGCCCCTGGTTCGCAAGATCCGGGGGCCTCTCATTTTGGCCCTCAGGGGAATGAAAAGCCCCAAAATTCGGCCGCTTAGGCCACGCCACGGCCGATGGTTAATCGGGTCTTAACCTCGCCCCATCTATTGTGGGCCAATCTGGTGCTGCGGACATCTCGCCCGCTGTGTAGCCCCATGCCCATGAAGACCGCCCAGCGCGAGCCTGCCTCTGCCCCTGCCACGGCGGCCGAAAGCCGCTCACCGTTCGTGCGGCTGACCGAGCTCATCGCCGGCATCAAGCCGGGCAAGCCGGCCATCAACCTGTCGGTCGGCGAACCGCAGCATCCAATCCCGCCATTCGTAGGCCCGGAGCTGGCCGCGCATCTCAATGACTTCGGCCGCTACCCGGCGAACAAAGGTATCGAGCCGTTCCGCGTAGCGGTCGCGCATTGGCTCAGCCGGCGCTACAAGCTGCCGCGGCAAGTCGATGCCGAACACGAAGTACTGGTGCTCAACGGCACCCGCGAGGGTCTGTTCCTCGCCGCCATCGCCGCCAAACGCTGGGTCGCGCCGCGCGTCGGCAAACCGGCGATACTGATCCCCAATCCGTTTTATGCCGCATATAGTGCTGGCGCGCTCGCCGCTGATTGCGAGCCGGTCTATCTGCCGGCTACGCGCAAGAGTGGCTTCCTGCCCGATCTCGACGCGCTCGACGACGCTCTGCTCAAGCGTACGGTCGCGTTCTATCTCGCCTCGCCGTCGAACCCGCAGGGTGCGGTGGCCGGCCGTGATTATCTCGAAAAGCTCGCTTCACTCGCGCGCCGCTTTGGTTTCCTGGTGTTCGCTGACGAATGCTATTGCGAGATTTACAGCGTTGAGCCGCCGCGAGGCATGCTGGAAATGGCCGGTCCCGACTTCGCCAACGTTGTGGTGTTCCATTCGCTGTCAAAGCGCTCGAATTTGCCCGGCCTGCGCGTCGGCTTCGTGGCCGGCGACAAGCGCTTCCTCATCCCCTTCCTAGAACTGCGCAACGTCGCGGCACCGCAGGTGCCGACACCGGCACAATACGTGGCGATCGCCGCCTACGGCGACGAGACGCATGTGGAGAAGAATCGCGAGCTTTATTCGGCCAAGTTCGATCTAGCCGACCAGATCATCGGCGATCGCTATGGCTATCAGAGGCCAGCCGGCGGATTCTTCCTCTGGCTCGACGTGTCGAAGCAGGGCGGCAGCGAAATCGCAACCAAACGGCTATGGGCGGAGGCCGGCGTGCGGGTGGTACCCGGACGCTATCTCGCACGCGTGCAGGCCGACGGCAGCAATCCCGGCGCGGATTACATCCGCGTCGCCATGGTGCAGGACAAGGCGACCACAGCGGAAGCGCTACATCGCCTCGTCGCAGTGCTGGGGTAACATCCATGCGAGCAACCGATCGCAGCCTCGATATCGTCGCCTTCGTCTCGGAGCATTTCCGCGACATCCTGCGCCGGCGCCTAAGCGAGCTCGCCGGGCTCGCGCTGCTCACGGTCGCGCTGCTCGGCGCCATCGCGCTCGCCACATGGTCGGTGCAGGATCCTTCGCTCAGTCACGCCACGCAGAAACCGATTTTCAATCTGCTCGGCTTGCCCGGCGCGATCTTCTCCGATCTCGCAATGCAGCTTTTGGGCCTGGCCAGCATCCTATTGCTGTTACCGGAAAGTCTGCTCGGCTGGCGGCTCTTGGCACATAAACCGCTTAGCGAGAAATGGCGCAGCTTGGTGTGGATTGCCGCTACGCTCTTGGCCGCCGCGTTCGCCGCCACGCTGCCGCGCAGCGGCGCCTGGCCGTTGCCGACCGGCTTGGGCGGCGTGCTGGGCGACGCCCTCCTGCGCGTGCCGGCCTGGTTCAACGGCGGGCCGCTATCGGGCTTCGTGCTTATGGTGGTGTCGGCCGTGTTCGGCCTCGCCACCGCAGTGACGCTCGCTATCGCCACGGGATTGCGCTGGCCGCAGCGGCAAGTTGAACAAGAAGTAATCGACGAGAGTGCCGAAGGGGACGACGACCAAGCATCCGCCTGGCTTGGCATGATCGTACACGCGCTGCTTAGTTGGAAGGCTCGCATTGGCCGCGTGCTGCGCGGCGGGTCCCGCTCCGTACTACCCGCTGCCATGCCGGCGAGGACCTTGGGCCGGCAGGAACCGCGGTTCGACAGTTATGGCCGCAGCGCCATGCCGCATGCAGTCGAGCCGGAAGAGGACGACGAGGAAGAGCGCCCGGCGCCGCGCCGCCGCACAGCCTCACGTATCCCGCCACGCCGCACCGGTAGCGGCTACACACTTCCCTCTCTCAATTTGCTCGCCGCCCAGCGAGTCTCTGAGCGAACCACTCTTCCGAAGGACATCATCGACGGTAACGCCGCGGCGCTGGAAAGCGTGCTCAGCGATTTCGGCGTGCGCGGCGAAATCATCAACGCGCACCCCGGCCCGGTCGTGACACTGTACGAGCTGGAGCCGGCGCCCGGCATCAAGTCCTCGCGTGTTATCGGGCTTGCCGACGATATCGCCCGCTCGATGAGCGCAGTGTCGGCACGCGTCGCCGTGGTGTCGGGTCGCAACGCCATCGGCATCGAGCTACCCAATCCGACGCGCGAGAAGGTCTACCTGCGCGAATTGCTTTCCGGAAGGGATTACAACGAGAGTGCCGCTAAGCTGCCGCTCTGCCTGGGCAAGACCATCGGCGGCGACTCGGTGATCGTCGATCTTTCGCGCATGCCACATTTGCTGATTGCCGGCACTACCGGATCCGGCAAGTCGGTCGCCATCAACACGATGATCCTATCGCTAGTTTACCGGCTCAGCCCTGAGCAGTGCCGACTGATCATGGTCGACCCCAAGATGCTCGAGCTCTCGGTCTATGACGGCATCCCGCATCTACTCACGCCCGTAGTCACTGATCCGAAGAAGGCGGTGGTCGCGCTCAAATGGGCGGTGCGCGAGATGGAGGGCCGCTACAAGAAGATGTCGAAGCTCGGCGTGCGCAACATCGACGGCTATAACGCGCGCGTCGCCGAGGCCAAGGCGCGAGGCGAAACGCTCACCCGCACCGTGCACGTCGGCTACGACAAAGAGACCGGCGAGGCAATCTACGAGAAGGAGGAACTCGAGCTCGATTCGCTGCCCTTCGTGGTGGTGATCGTCGACGAGATGGCCGATCTGATGATGGTCGCCGGCAAAGATATCGAAGGCGCCATCCAGCGCCTTGCACAAATGGCGCGCGCCGCGGGCATCCACGTCATCCTGGCGACGCAGCGCCCGTCGGTCGACGTCATCACCGGCACCATCAAGGCCAATTTTCCGACCCGCATCTCGTTCCAGGTCACCTCCAAGATCGATAGCCGCACCATCCTGGGCGAGCAGGGTGCCGAGCAGCTGCTCGGCCAGGGCGACATGCTTTATATGGCCGGTGGAGGTCGGATTAGTCGCGTGCACGGGCCGTTCATTTCGGACGATGAGGTCGAGAAGGTGGTGCGCCACCTGAAGTCGCAAGGGCAGCCGGAATACCTCGAGGAAGTCACTGCCGGCGATCCGGAGGATGATGAGGATGGCGCGGTGTTCGATGCGACCGGCATGGGCCTAGCCGAAGGCGGCGACGTCTACCAGCAGGCCATCGCCATCGTGAAACGTGACCGCAAGGCCTCCACGTCCTACATCCAGCGCCGGCTGCAGATCGGCTACAACCGCGCCGCCACCATCATGGAACGCATGGAACAGGAAGGCATCGTCGGCCAACCCAACCATGCCGGCAAGCGCGAAATCCTAATCCCTGAGGACAGCGGTCAGGGCCGGTTCTGAGACTTGCCGGTTTCGCGATTTCGCCGACTCAGCACATGATTGAGCCGCGAAATCGCCACAGCCGGTTCCTAGATGGATGTTTCAGGTTTCGGACGCGAAGGCGGAGCACGTAATGGCGCGACAGACGGTGCGAATCCACACGGCGGCGATGGCAGCTTTGCTGGCCTCCCTGGCGGCCGCTCCGGCAGTGGCGCAGCAGAGCGTCCCCCTCCCGGCCCCGCGCCCGGCCATCCAGTCCCGCATCACAAGTTCGGTCGCGCCACACCCCGCGACTGCGAAGCCGACGGTCCCCAAGGGCGCGCTCAGCGCTCGCGCGCAAGCGCCAGCCGCGCAAACGCCGAACCCGGTATTCAATCCGTTCGCGGCCCTGCTTGGCAAGCCCGGCGCCGCCAACACGCTCAATGCCGAGCAGCGGGCCCTGGTCGACCGGATCAATGGCTACCTCTCCGGTATGCAAGTGCTATCGGGCAAATTCGTCCAAGTCGGCCCCGACGGTAGACGCACACAGGGAGACTTCTTCATTTCCAAGCCGGGTAAGGTTCGCTTCGAATATGACGACCCCAGCCCGATCGAGCTAATCGCCGACGGCACTTCGGTGGTGGTACGCGACCGCCGGCTGGCGACGCAGGACGTCTACCCGCTGTCGCAGACGCCACTGCGCTTCCTGCTTGCCGATAAAGTCGACCTGACGAAGGACACCCATCTGCTGGCGGTCTACGCCGACGACGTGTTCATCACCGTCGTGGTCGAGGAACGGAATGGCATAGTCGGCACCAGCCGGTTGATGATCATGTTCAACGCCAGCAACATGCAGCTTAAGCAGTGGACGGTGACCGATCCGCAGGGCTACGACACCACAGTGGCGGTTTACAATCTCGACACCAGCCGGCGGCCGGATCCGAGCCTGTTCCGCATCGATTACACTAACTATCACAATTGAAAACCAGTCATCTCCCGCCAACGAGTTCGCGCGAAGCACGGTCCGTTGCATGCTCCGGCGGACGGCGCTCCCTTAATCGCTAGTCGAGCGATGTATATTATTATATGTGCCGCTTTCGTCGGGCATGCCGGATGGTTATGTTGCCATCATGTCGCTGAAAATCACCACCTGGAATATCAACTCGATCCGCTTGCGCATCGATCTGGTCGCCAAGTTTCTCAAGTCGGCGCGACCAGACGTGCTGTGCCTGCAAGAGACCAAATGCCCCGACGACGCTTTTCCGCTAAGGCGCTTTAATCGGCTCGGCTACGAATACACCGCGCTCAACGGGCAGAAGGGATATCACGGCGTCGCCGTGCTTTCGCGCGTGCCGTTCGAGCGCACCGACATCCAGATATTCTGCGGCAAGGCCGACTGCCGTCATATATCGGTCACGCTCGGCGAACGCGCCGGTTTGCGCGATCCAATCACGCTGCATAATTTTTACGTGCCAGCGGGCGGCGACGAGCCGGACCCCGAGATTAATCCCAAATTCGAACACAAGTTATCGTTTCTCGACGAGATGCGCATGCATAAAGATCTGCGCCCGCGCAGATTGCAGCGCGCGATTTTGGTTGGCGATCTGAACGTGGCACCGCTTGAGCATGACGTCTGGAGCCACAAGCAGATGATCAAGGTGGTTTCGCACACGCCGATCGAATGCGCGAAGCTCACGGCGGCACGCAAGGCCGGCGGCTGGATTGATTCAATGCGCGTGCTTACTCCCGAGCCGCAGAAGCTCTACACTTGGTGGAGCTATCGCGCGATGGGCAATTGGAAGACCGCCGACCGCGGGCGGCGGCTTGACCACGTCTGGACTTCCGACGCGCTGGCCGATCGTGTCTCGACCATCAAGATCGGCAAGGATTATCGCGGCGCAGCACGCCCCTCCGACCACGTGCCGGTGACTGCGACGTTGGAGATTTGATCACTCTCCGCTCTGCGCCAGCTTTGCCTGCACGTCGCCGAGCTCGCGCATACAGACATCCATCCGCGCGACTATGATGTCGCGCAGGTTAACCGCCGCGTCGGGATAGCCTTCCAGCATCTTGCGGAACAAATTGCGCGAGACGCGGAGCACCGTGGTTGGTTCCCTGGCAATCGCGGTCGCCGAGCACACCGTTTCGGTGACCAGTGCCAGCTCACCCACCAGCGTACCGGGCCCGGCGGTGTACTCCTTGCCCTCGGAGAACGTGCCCGGCTCCAGCAGCAGCGCGCCCTCCTGCACGATATAACCGCCGTCGGCGCGTTCACCGGCATAGAATAGCACCGCACCGCTCGGCAGGTGCCTGGCCTCGGCGCCGATCGCGAGAGCGCGCAGCGCCTGCTTGCCCAGCAACGCGAAGGTTGGCACCCGCTCGAAGAAGGCGATGTCGTCTTCGAGGGCCATGGCTTATTGCCCGAATGTCACAAATGCGCGCACGTGACTCATGGCATCAGCTTATAACCGCCAGCTTCCGTTACTAGAATCGCTGGCGCGGCGGCGTCTTTCTCTACCTTTTGCCGCAGGCGATAGATGTGCGTTTCCAGCGTATGGGTGGTGACGCCGGAATTGTAACCCCAAACTTCCTGCAGCAGCGTCTCACGCGATACCGGCTTCTGCCCAGCGCGATAGAGATAGCGCAGGATCGCGGTCTCCTTCTCGGTCAGCCGCACCTTGCTGCCCTTTGGGCTGAGCAAGAGCTTGGAGCTCGGACGGAACGAGTAGGGGCCGATGGTGAAGACCGCGTCCTCGCTCGCCTCGTGCTGCCGCAACTGTGCGCGGATGCGCGCCAGCAGCACGGCAAAGCGGAACGGCTTGGTGACGTAATCGTTGGCGCCGGACTCTAGCCCCAGGATGGTGTCGCTATCGGTGTCGTGGCCGGTCAACATGATGATCGGCGCCTTGAAGCCGTTCTTGCGCAGGATGCGCACGGCCTCGCGGCCGTCGACGTCCGGCAAGCCAACGTCCATGATCACCAAGTCGACCTGCCCACCTTTCGCGGCCTGCACTGCCTTTGTACCGCTGTCCACCGCGATCGCATCGAACTCCTCATGCAGCGCCAATTGCTCGACCAGCGCCTCGAGCAGCTCGGCGTCGTCGTCGACGATCAGGATTGTGCGCTTGTTGGACATCGCTGACAGGGCCTGTTGACCTCGCGCAGTAGACCATCCGGGGCTAAAAGAGCAAGCGAGAACTGGTATTTAGCGGCCGCTACCGTTTTGGCAAGGAATTGCAGATGCAGCGGAAACATGCATTGTCCCGCATGTTGGTACACCGGAAGGCGGGCGACGCCCGGCGCGGCTGGCTGATCGCCGGACCGCACATATTGCCAGTGGCGCTCGGGCGCGGTGGCATCAAGGCCAACAAGCGCGAGGGCGACGGCGGCACGCCGCGCGGTCGCTTTCGGCTCAAGCGGCTGTGGTGGCGTGCCGACCGCTATGCGCGGCCGCCGACATTTATGCCCGCGCGCCGCATCAAGCCGGATGACGGCTGGTGCGAGGATCCGTCCGACCGCCATTACAACCGGCCGGTCAAGGTACCGCCTGGCAGCAAAGCCGACCGCCTCAGACGCGCCGACCCACTCTACGATTTCATTGTCGAGATCGATCACAACACGCGACCGCGCATCGCCGGGCGCGGCAGCGCGGTGTTTATCCATGCGGCGCGACCGCACTTCGCGCCGACCGCTGGCTGTATCGCGCTGGAGCTCGGCGCTCTGCGCCGGTTGCTCTCGCTTCTCGGGCCGCGCACCACAATTATGGTTGAGTAACCATTTCGATCGGGCTCTGGCACAGAGCCCACTGCGCTCCTGTCTCTTGAAGAAGCCGCTCGACAGGAAACGATAGCAGCCGACGCATAAATTTCATTTTTAGTTGACACAGTATTTTTGCGGGCGTATCGCCGAAATGTTCGTAGGAAACTTCGAACAACCCATGTCAGGACAAGATGGACAGCTACCCTAGTCGCGCCACGGCGGTCGCACTGCCGGCTTGCCGGGCGTTCAACCTATCAAAGCGGATCGTTCTCGGTAGACCTCGCCGGGTGAGAATGGATAGGACCTAAGGGTCTAACCGCTCGCTCACCTCTGGGGCCAATCGAGGCCGGCACGGAGGTGGGCCATGAAGTTCGCGCGTAAAGATCTTTTCATTTTTCGTGGTGGCTTTTTGAATTGGGCGGGCCCGCATCGCGGCCTTCTGAATTCAAACAGCGTGCGTCGATCGAACTCGAACTATACGTTCGCTCCCCGTCGTACCACTGGCCGCCTCGCTGCCCATTGGCACGTTTGTCCGCAGTCCCGCCGGCCGGAATGCTCCTGGTCATTGGAGACAGCGGTCTCCGATGGGCAATTATGTCGTTACCTAGGGCGGCGGTGCTTGATCCGTCGCGATCGCGGTCCGCTATCGCAGATTCGCAATATGCCTCGGTAACCTTTACGTGGTGTGGCCTCGCGACACCGCCACACCGTTACCTATAGAAATTGCAACGCGAGAATGCCGTGCCATGAATAAAGAACTCACAAATCGGCCGATGCGATCCGGCGCCAGCAATGGCAAAGCCCATCAGTCTCAGCTCACCGAGCTATGCGCCTGTTCGCCGGATGAGGCGCTCGCGCGGCTCGATGGCGTCCGAACAGGGCTTACGGCGGAACAGGTGGAAACTCGCCTTGAGCAATATGGCCCCAATGAGGTGACTCACGAGAAGCCACCGACCTGGTATCAGCAGTTGTTCCACGCCTTTCTGACGCCGTTCAATGGCGTGCTCCTTACCGTCAGCGTTGTTTCACTGTTTTCCGACGTAATCTTTGCTTCGCCGGATGATCGCTCGTTCAGAACTATTGTTGTCTTGGCCGCCATGATCCTGCTCAGCACGTTGCTGCGCTTCTGGCAGGAATTTCGTTCCAACAAGGCGGCCGAAGAACTAAAGGCGATGGTGACATCGACCACGGCCGTGCTGCGCGCCGGAATGGAGCGCCCGCAGGAAATGCCAATCGCCACATTGGTTCCCGGCGACATCGTTTATTTTTCGGCGGGCGACATGATCCCGGCAGACGTCCGGCTGCTGTCAACCAAAGATCTGTTCGTCAGCCAAGCGATGTTAACGGGAGAATCCATTCCGCTAGAAAAGCACGCGGTGCCCCCGGTTAGGACAGCAAATGCGGCCGAGGCATCGCGAAGCATTCTGGACCGGGAAACAGCCTGCTTCATGGGCACCAACGTCGTGAGCGGCACGGCAGTCGCCGTCGTCGCGGCGACTGGTGACGCTACCAATTTCGGCGCCATGGCGAAGGAAATCGTAGGTGCTCCGCCGCTCACCAGTTTCGACAAAGGCATCAGCAAAGTCAGTTGGATGCTGATCCGGTTTCTAATGGTTATGACCCCGCTGGTGCTTCTCATTAACGGCATCAGCAAAGGCGATTGGTTGGAGTCGTTGCTTTTTGCGGTTTCAGTAGCGGTCGGATTGACGCCGGAAATGCTGCCGATGATCGTCACCACGAACCTTGCCAAGGGTGCTGTGGCGATGGCGCGGCGCAAGACCATCGTGAAACGACTGAATGCTATCCAAAACTTCGGCGCGATGGATATTCTCTGCACCGACAAGACCGGGACCCTCACCCAAAACAAGATCATCCTAGAAAGGCACCTCGATCCTCATGGCCATGAAGACCTACGGGTACTCGAATATGCCTGGCTCAATAGTTTCAATCAAACCGGCCTGAAAAACTTGCTCGATGTTGCAGTTCTCGAATACGCGCAGCAACACGAGCTCGTCGACAAGCTGAAGCATTACCGGAAGATTGACGAAATCCCGTTTGATTTTGTGCGTCGGCGCATGTCGGTGGTCGTGCGCAATGGCGACAATAAAAACCTCCTGGTCTGCAAGGGTGCAATTGAGGAAGTCCTGCCGCTATGCATATCCGCGCACGACCGGACTGCCGAGGAAACCGGCGGCGTGGCGTCTTTCACGCCGGACATGCGCAAGGAAGTACGCCGCATTACGCGCCGTCTGAACCAAGACGGCTTACGTGCCTTGGCTGTAGGCTACAAGTGGCTGCCGCCCGAAGATCGGACTTACACCGTCGAAGATGAAAAGGATTTGGTGCTGTCCGGCTACGTCGCGTTTCTTGACCCACCTAAGGAAACCGCGCGCGACGCCATCGCCGCACTGCGGGAGCATGGGGTCGCCGTCAAGATCATCACCGGCGACAACGAGGTTGTTACCCGCAAGATCTGCAAGGAAGTGGGGCTGCCGATCGAGCACGCCTTGTTGGGCAAGGACGTGGAAAAAATGTCGGATGCCCATTTGAAGGAAGCGGCCGAACTTACCACGATCTTTGCGAAAATGGCTCCCGTGCAAAAATCGCGCGTGATCCGTGCGCTGCAACAGAGCGGCCACACCGTTGGTTATCTCGGCGACGGCATCAATGACGCCGCGGCCCTAAAAGACGCGGATGTCGGAATTTCGGTCGATACTGCTGTCGATATCGCCAAGGAGTCGGCGGATATCATCTTGCTGGAAAAAAGCCTGCTAGTACTCGAAGAAGCCGTCGTGGAGGGCCGCAGGACGTTCGCCAATATCATCAAGTACATCAAGATGACTGCAAGTTCCAATTTCGGCAACGTCTTCAGCGTGCTGATCGCGAGCATCTTCCTGCCGTTCTTGCCGATGCTACCTATTCAATTGTTGGTGCAGAATCTGCTCTACGACATTTCTCAGGTCTCGATACCGTGGGACGATGTCGATAAAGATTATTTGAAACAGCCACGAAAATGGGATGCTGGTGGCATTGCGCGCTTTATGATTTTTATTGGCCCCATCAGCTCGATTTTCGACATCGTAACTTACCTCGTCATGTGGCACGTGTTCCTCGCCAACGCGATGGAGCGCCAGTCGCTATTCCAGTCGGGTTGGTTCATTGAGGGCCTACTGACGCAGACGTTGATTGTGCACATGATACGGACGCAGCATGTGCCCTTCATTGAGAGTCGCGCCGCCACGCCTGTTATCCTGCTGACCGCAAGCATCATGGCGTTCGGCATTTTTCTGCCTTTCTCACCGTTGGGGGCGCACTTGGGCATGGTGCCGTTGCCACTATCTTATTTCCTTTGGCTGACTGGTATTCTCCTGAGCTATTGCGTACTGACGCAACTGGTCAAAACGGTTTACATACGCCGCTTTGGGCAATGGCTATAGGCACATCGTTCATCATGTCCTTGAGCATTGGGACGAAGTGAGAGAGCGGCTGCAGCACGAGGCGGAAAATGCCAAAAGCTAAGCCGCGGTTTAACGTTGTGTAATACTCCCACAGAGCTTCAGGCTGCCGCTACTTTCGACCGATCAGATCGACCAGTGCCGACATGCCAGCATGACGGCTGCCTTCATTGATGATGCTGTCATACTCGCGGATCTCGAGCGCGGCAAAATCACCGAAAGCCTCCTCGAGCAGTTCGCGCGTGTAAAGGTGCGCCGGATCGGAAGGCCCTCCCGTCTGATAGTCGAGCTGCTTCAATCCATAGCCCTCCATCAGTAGCAGGCCGCCCGGCTTCAACGTGCGCTTGATGCCGTCGAACATGGCGGTGCGTTGCGGCGGTTTCGTGAACTGGATGAAGATCGCCACCACCACATCGAAGGCTTCGGGCGTCCAGGTCCACATCAGCATATCGGCCAGCTCGAAGCGCAGCGTAACCCGACGCTGCCGGGCGAGCGCCCGGGCTTTTTCTTGGGCAACCGGTGAATAGTCAACCGATAGCACCTCGAGCCCTTGCTCAGCCAGGAACGCGCCGTTGCGGCCTTCGCCGTCGGCGATCGCCAGCGCAGTTTCGCCTTTGCGCAGCAGATGCGCATGGGCTTTCAGGAAAGCATTGGGCGCGGTGCCGAATAGATACCCAGGCTCCGCAAAGCGCGCCTGCCAGCGGTTGAATTCCGGGCTGTCGGTCATTCAATGCCGCCCGCCGAAAATCGCGCTGCCAACCCGCACATGGGTGGCACCGAGCAAAATCGCGGTAGCGAAGTCTGCGCTCATGCCCATCGACAGCAGCGGGAGCCTGTTGCGCTTGGCGATCTTGGCGGTGAGCGCGAAATGCGGCCCCGGCGCCTCCTCGAGCGGCGGGATGCACATTAGGCCTGAAATCGCCAGCCCATACTTGTCACGGCAGGCGGCGAGAAACGCATCGGCGTCCTGCGGCAGCACGCCGGCCTTCTGCCGCTCGGCGCCAGTATTGACCTCGACGAACAAGGTCGGCCGCCGGTTTTGCCGGGAAATCTCCTTTGCCAGTGCCTCGCACAGACTGGGTCGATCGACGGAGTGGATCGCGTCGAACAGTGCCACCGCCTCCTTGGCTTTGTTGGATTGCAGCGGGCCGATCAGGTGCAGTTCGATGCCTGCATGTCTGACCATCAGCGGCGGCCATTTGGCCCGGGCTTCCTGCACGCGGTTCTCGCCGAACACGCGATGGCCTGCGGCGATCACCGGCTCGATCGCCTCCGATCCGAACGTTTTCGATACTGCCACTAGCGTGACGGACGTGATCTCACGCCCGGCATCGCGACAGGCGCGCGCGATTTCGGCGCGGACATGTTCTAGGCCGGTTGGCATAGTGCGGAGCGAAGTCATGTCAGAATCCTGTCATCGCGGGGCTCGCCCCGGCGATCCCGAAACGGAACGAACAGTGCCTACCTAAGCGGGATGGCCGGGACAAGACCGGCCACGAGATGTTGCATTGATTGAACGCCCTAGACTGGCCTCGCCACGCATATTCGCCCGGTGAGCCCGACCAGTGCGCTACGGTCGACCATATCGAATACGCGATCCTTCCAGCAGATCGCCTTGCTGATAAACAGCCGGCGCAGCGGTGGTTCGCGCGGCAGTGCTGCCGAAGCGCTGGCAGCGCTGCAAGAAATCAAGCTTCGATGTTTCCGTTATAGACATGATACTGAGCGGCACGATCGGTAACAGTCTGGCCGTGGCAGCAGCGAATGTCTTCCTCCGTGCTTCTCGCGGGCATGTGTACCTTGGATATGCAGACACCGGATGCTTTCCCAAAGCACCGGTAGTGGAGAAGTAGAATCAGACCGCGCTGCTGTTGAAAACGATCGCCCGCGCCCTCGCTGCCGAACCGCTGAAACGTCAAAGGCAGGGAAAAATCCGGCCCATGTCATGTCGGTCAATATTCCCCGCGAGGACTCACACCGCGGTCTGGCACTCCTGCATGATCTGCCGCGGTGGCTTGCTGATTTGTTTCAACCGGTTGACCGTTCGCCCCGTTTCGTGTCTGTTCCGGCCGCCTTAAAACGAGCCGGAAATGACCGCAGATTCGAGTAAAACCGAGCGCTATAACGCCCGCGAGGCCGAGACCCGCTGGCAAAAGACCTGGGCCGAGCGCGACATCTTCGTCACCCAAAACGAGGACCCGCGGCCGAAATACTACGTGCTGGAGATGTTCCCCTACCCGTCGGGGCGCATCCATATGGGGCACGTGCGCAACTACACCATGGGCGATGTGGTGGCGCGCTTCAAACGCGCGATGGGCCACGCCGTACTGCATCCGATGGGCTGGGACGCTTTCGGCATGCCGGCGGAGAATGCGGCGATCGACCGAAAGGTGCACCCGAAGGCATGGACCTACGACAACATTGCGGCGATGAAGAAGCAACTGCAGTCGATGGGGCTGTCGCTCGATTGGGCGCGGGAGGTCGCCACCTGCGATCCGTCCTACTACAAACACCAGCAGAAAATGTTTCTCGACTTCCTCAAAGCGGGACTGGTCGAACGCAAGCAGTCAAAGGTGAACTGGGACCCGGTCGACCACACCGTGCTCGCCAACGAGCAGGTGATCGACGGCCGCGGCTGGCGCTCCGGCGCGGTTGTCGAACAGCGCGAACTTACCCAGTGGTTCTTCAAGATCAGCGACTATTCGGAAGATTTGTTGAAAGCGCTCGACGCGCTCGATCGCTGGCCGGAGAAAGTCCGGCTGATGCAGAAGAACTGGATCGGCCGCTCGGAAGGCCTCCTGGTGCGCTTCATGCTAGATCCGGCAACGACGCCAAACAAGGAAAGCGATCTGGAGATCTTTACCACCCGCCCCGACACGCTGTTCGGCGCGAAGTTCCTGGCGCTGTCGCCCGATCATCCACTTGCCACCGCGGCGGCGGCAAAGAATGCGCGGTTGGCCTCCTTCATCGCTGAATGCAAGAAGATGGGCACCGCGCAGGCTGAGATCGACACCGCTGAGAAACTCGGCGTCGATACCGGCATCAAGGCGCTGCATCCGTTTGATCCGACCTGGAAACTGCCAGTCTATGTCGCCAACTTCATCCTGATGGACTACGGCACCGGTGCGATCTTCGGCTGCCCGGCGCACGACCAGCGCGACTTGGACTTTGTCAATAAATACGGGCTCGGCAATACGCCGGTGGTGTGTCCGCCGGGGCAGGGCCCGAAGAACTTCGCCATCACCGACACCGCCTATGACGGCGATGGCAAAATGATGAACTCGCGGTTCCTCGATGGAATGAGCATTGCCGAAGCGAAGGAAGAGGTCGCCAAGCGATTGGAACGAGAGACGCGCGGCAATCGCCCCGTGGCGCAGCGCCAGGTCAATTACCGCCTGCGTGACTGGGGCATCTCGCGCCAGCGTTATTGGGGCTGCCCGATCCCGATCATCCACTGCGAGACATGTGGTGCGCTGCCGGTGCCGGAAAAAGATCTGCCCGTTCAGTTGCCCGAAGACGTCACCTTCGACAGGCCGGGCAATCCTCTCGACCGCCATCCGACCTGGAAGAACGTCAAGTGCCCGAAATGCTCCGGCCCCGCCCGTCGCGAGACCGACACTATGGACACTTTCGTCGACTCGTCTTGGTACTTCGCGCGCTTCACCGATCCATGGAACACGAACGCGCCGACCTCGCCGAAGATCGCAAACGAATGGCTGCCGGTCGATCAGTACATTGGCGGCATCGAGCACGCGATTCTGCATCTGCTCTATTCGCGCTTCTTCACCCGCGCGATGAAAAAGACTGGGCATGTCGGGATGGACGAACCGTTCGCCGGTCTGTTCACGCAGGGCATGGTTGTGCACGAAACCTACAAATCGAAATCCGGCGAATGGGTGATGCCGGCCGACGTTACGATCGAAGGCCTGGGCGATGCGCGCATCGCCAAGCTCACCAAGACCGGCGAGCCGGTCGAGATCGGCTCGATCGAGAAAATGTCGAAGTCGAAGAAAAACACGGTCGACCCCGACGACATCATTGCGGCCTACGGCGCCGACACCGCCCGCTGGTTCATGCTGTCCGATTCGCCGCCCGACCGCGACGTAATCTGGACCGAGGAAGGCGTGCAGGGCGCTTGGCGCTTCGTACAGCGGCTGTGGCGGCTAATCGGCGAGATAGCCGATATCGAGGCGCCGGCGGCACGGCCGCCTGCCTTCAGCGAAGAGGCGCTTGTCGTGCGTAAGGCCGCCCACCGCGCCCTCACCAACGTTTCCGACGATATCGCGCGCCTGCGGTTCAACCGCTGCGTCGCGCATATCTATGAATTCGCCAACGCACTCGCCGACGCCATCGGCGGCGCAGAGACTGCGCCGACGCCCGATCTCGCCTGGGCGCTGCGCGAAGCCGGCGACATCCTCGTTCGGCTGTTCAACCCGATGATGCCGCATCTGGCTGAGGAGTGCTGGCAGGCGCTGGGCCATTCGACGCTGGTCGCCATGGAGGCTTGGCCGCAAGTTGAGTCTGAATTGCTCGTGGAGACCACCATCACCCTGCCGGTGCAGATCAATGGCAAAAAACGCGCCGAG
>Ga0207761_1000073_pt1 | contig 29349 bp, 29 predicted proteins | sample LuqExpMetageno34_FD_187792 | JGI IMG/M metagenome (GOLD analysis project Ga0207761, IMG submission 187792) | Tropical forest soil microbial communities from Luquillo Experimental Forest, Puerto Rico - Sample 34 (SPAdes) | ecosystem: Environmental > Terrestrial > Soil > Tropical forest ... | reverse complement strand
CCCGAACCCGGACAGGCCAGCCTCGTCGTGGCGTCGTCGTCGTCCAGTTCCAACAAGCACCTCGGTCGCCCCCAGCGAGTACCCAATGCGTACCGTAGAGAACATGGTCGCTGACTCTGCCGTCGACTCCACGCGCAGATCGGAGGGGCTGATATGCAGCTCACGCACCGTCAGACCAGCTCCGTACCGCGGCTGCGCGAATCGCATCCTCGACTAGCACACGATCCCTCTCGAGCCGAGGCGTATTAGGGCGTACGGTCCACGGGCGCAGCGTGAGCATGATCGGTCGTGCCGAGCGCAACAACAACAGGCCGTGGCCGGGAGTGATCGAGCGAATGGCAGAGGGGTCGAGAATCGCCCGCTCACGGCGGTAGCCGTGGGCGAGGAAGACGATTGCAAGTAAAGACCGAGCAACAAAGAGGCCCAGATTGTCAGATGACGCAGTCAGATCACATATCAACACCGGCATAACCAGCCCTTTCTACTTTCAGCGTCCGAATTGACCACCAGACGGGGAAGTGTGCCTAGGTAGGTGCTCCTCGAACCGACGTGAAGATCTACGCGATTTCCTCGTACATTCTTCGTTGTGTCATGGATTCTTCGAGCTCTCCGATGTATCGGGCGAGGCCATCAGGTATCGACTCGTTAATCTAGGGCTGAAAGATGCAACGTGACGAACTACGTTTCCGTTAACGGTCTCGGATCTACAACCTATAGATCTCATACGGCGTTCCATCGATAAGCTGCATCTCTAAGAAATCGAAGCCGAGCTTCTCCGCGACCCTCTTCGAGTCGAGATTGTCGTAACGGATCATGGCCAACATCTCTCCGTGGATGCTCTTTGACCAGACACTGAGGATTGCTTCGCTCGCTTCGGTTGCATATCCCTTGCGCCGGGGCTGAGCGAACGAACCGGTAGTTGAATCCAAGTCTCCGCTCGCCCGCATACGTAAACCAGTTGGCTCCACAAACCCCGACGATCATTCCCGTGGTCAGCTCGATCACGGGCTGCTCGAGGAAGGGCAGCTTCTCTGGAGATTGCAGCATCTCGTCGACTCGACAGTTCGCACGTTCCGCATCACACGCGCCCGCCGAATAGTCCATAAAGCCATCATGACCACAGAAGAGTTGGACGAGCCTCTCTCTATCATCTTCGATGGCTGAGCAAACCAAGAGTCTTGACGTGAACACCACGGGTCGTTCGGAGTACTGGCGTCGACGCGAACCGTGTTAACTGGCGACGACTCGAGGACCGTCGTGGTTCCGAAGGATGCCCTCGGCTTCCGCTTTGCCCGACACCGGAAGACCGATGCAGATCGGCAAGTGGTTGCCGCTCATGCCGGCGCGACATTGTGGGCAATCGACCATCCACCGACCATCAGCTCTTGAAACCAGCCTCGGTTGGTGGCGCTCTCTCGTCATTGACCCGGAACCTAGCTCAAGGGTGCTCTATGCGGTAGAGCCATTCGGCTTGATCGCCTACTCAACGTTATGCCTCTCTGCACTAGCGGACTCGATGGCCGGCTCAATGGCGTGTGGTGCATGGCCGCATCGATCACAGACGAACAATCGACTCGAGTCCGATGATTGTATGCCCCGTCCGGTGTCCACGATGTCATCACGTGATACCGCCAGTCCGTCGCGCTTACTACTCGGTAGTAACGAAGGACCGTGCTATCTGCACGCTCGGACGAGGTGAACTGGCGATGTGCTTACAGGGTTGCTGACGCTTCCGAGGCTCACAGGATGTGATTCCTTGTGGCGGAGCGGGTAGGCCCCTGGCCTCACGGCCAGGAGCCACCCATCAGAACCGGACGTGCGGGTCTCGCATCCGGCTCACCCAAGACTGCGCCCTAAACGGGCGAGAGCTTTCCGGTTCGCGCCAAGTGCTCAAGCCGCACAAGCCCGAGGTCATCGAAGGCCTTGTTGGGCCATTTCTGGCCATCAGGACCACCCTTGGACTTGAAGCGCTTCCGCGCCTTTGACCGAAGACGCATCCGTATCCATTTGTCCAGATCCTCGAAAAGGCTCACTACATCGCCTATGGCGTAGTAGGTCCCCCAACCCCGAAGGAGAGGGTTGAGCTGATCGATCATCTGGCTCATGGAAACGGGGGCCTGTCGTCGGGTGCGTGATCGCACCCGGTCCTTGAAGCTGGCCAGGGCTCGGGGTCGGGGTCGAAGGAACCTCCCGTGAATGGTGAAGCCCAAGAACTCGAACCCGTCTCGAACCCGCACGACGCCGGACTTGGCCTCGGACACCGAAAGGCCCATGTCACTCAGGATCGAGCGCACGAGACGATCAGCAGCCTTCACCTTCCAGCGCCGGTCGGCCAGGATCACGAAGTCATCGGCATAACGAATCAGCCGGAAACCGGCTGCTCGAACCTTGACGTCGAGTCGGTGGAGGTAGATGTTGGCCAGAAGCGGCGAGATGACGCCGCCCTGAGGAGTGCCCGCCACCGATGGAACGAGTCCTTCGGCGCTGAACACACCGGCACGCAGCCACCGCCGGACGAGGCCGATCACCTCGGGGTCATCGACCTTCTTGGCCACTTGGCGCAACAAGCGCGCATGGCTCAAATGGTCGAAGAACCCTTCCACGTCGAACTCGGCCACCCAACGGTCACCACGACGGATCGCTTCTTTCACCCACCAGACCGCCGCCCGTTGGGCACTGCGCCCGGGGCGATAGCCGAAGCTGCAAGGCAAGAACTCGGCCTCGAAGTGCGGCTCGATCACCTGGCGAGTGGCCTGTTGGACCACCCGGTCGGCGACGGTGGGGATGCCGAGCGGCCGCATGCGGCCGTCAGGCTTGGGGATCTCCACCCGCAAGACGGGTGGAGGGACGTAGCGCTCCGCCGAGAGCAACCGTCGACGCAGGCGGACGAGCTGGTGCTCGCTGTCGGCGTCAAAGGCGGCGATCGACTGGCCATCGACCCCGGCGGCTCCGGCGTTGGCCCGGACCTTGGCCCAAGCCGCCGCGAGGTTGGCCGGATCGGCGATGGCCTCCAACATCTGGCCCATCGGACCAGACCTCCTTGTTGCTCTCAGCCCCTCTCCTCGCCTCTGTGCGCCGGACGGGCTGCCAGCCCCTTTTTCCCGCTCGGCGGTCAGGGCTGATCCCGTTGCTTCCGGTGCAGCGGACTCGCTTTGGGACTTGGTCTCGGTCGGCCCCTTCGCCGGAAACCGGACCCCTCTCGGGACACCGGGCCGCCCGCCCACTTCCTGGCGGCGGGTCAGCGGGCATTACCCCGCCTTGCACTACTACGAGCCGTCTGACTCCTCGGAGGGCGTCGGTCTGCCTTTCCCTGCGGGTTATAGCGTCGCCTACCCGATCTCCAGCGATCCGTCCACCGGGCCACACCTGGACCACCGGTCGCCCGATCCATCGGGCACGACGTCGTTATGCGAGGACTGCACGGGACCCTACGAGGTCTCGCTGGATCACCTCATCAACACTGTCGCTGCGGCCCGCCGAAATCATCGCCTGGCGCCCTCTCCTTCACCGGTCGTTCCTGCCGAGGAGCGGTCATTGGCTTCCCTGTTCGCGGGCAAGTCGCCGCAACCGGACGGCCTTCTATCGGTTCACTACTCGTTCGAGCCTGCAGCTTTGCCTCCGCCCCCTCCGCACCCCTCGTCACCGAGACGCACTGGGCATCGGCTACTGAACTTCAACGACCAAAGCTCAGGAAGGACTCGCACCTCCTTGCTGATGAAATTGCCAGCCGTACCGCGAAACGACCCTGCCTGGAGGCGGCAGGGTCGCACGCGAGCAGCGTCCGGTATGGGGTGGCTGCCACATCGGGGTCTGCTCTGCCCGGTTGGGGGATTGGGCGGTAGCAATGTAAGACACAAGGTCAAAGAAATCAACGTAAAACACGTTCTATTTGTGTGTATTTTGAAGCGACGTTCTCGCGAAGAGCCTCGCAATTGCAATGCGGTCCCCCGCTTCATCGCGCGATTACCGTGTGCTCCGTCGAGTTACACGGGTTCGGGGCTCCCGGCTTACGCAATGACCGGCGACGCCCGCTCCCTGGCCAAGATGTACTCCCCGACCGTCGGCGAGATCGACGAATTCAGGTCGTTCGGCGGAGATGGTGGAGCGTGCGACCAGCCAGATAACCGGGCTCTCGCTCTATGGCGGGCGAGGGGGTCCTGCTGATCTCCACCCGATCGGCCTCCGGTCCCTGCTCCTCACATCGTGATTCGATTAATGCCTCAACGCCCAACGGGTCCTAGGTGGGGCATCTCCCCCTCCGCCAGCTTGCGGATTACCTTGATCGGACTTGGATGGTACAAATCCTCGCCGACAATGCCTTCCGGAGTGATCGGCCAGACGATGAGCACCGGATAGTCCACCAGATACCAGGCCTCCGCTTCGACGTCCTCGCCTTTAAGGTTCGCGCCCATGGCGGTAAGCTGCCTTCCGCGAAACGCATGACGCGTGTAGCCCTCGGTGACAACCGTTTCGGGGTCGGCGACAACACGAGTCATAACGAACTCGATACGAGTGGACCCGCTGTCGATGACCTGCTGGTACATCTTCTCGATCTGGTCGTGCCCTTCAAGGTCACCACGAGATCCGAAAAACCGGAAGAGAGGCTCTGGGATCAAAGTCGACATGAGAGCCGGCAAGTCTCCGGCGACCTCTCGTTCCTGATGCATGAGCACCAAGGACAGCCCCCACCGAGTTCGTTCGTCGGCTTCGACTGCAAGTCGATCGGCCAGAAGCCTCCAACTGCGACTAGCTTCGGGACTGACTGGGTTGACACTAGGCACTTACATCTCCGTATTGGCTTTCAATGTCACTTGAGATGACGCGTTCGACGTACTCCTCTAATCGAACGGTAACTTCGATCCGGGTTGGCAAGAAGCCTGGATTATTCGGCAAATTCGTGCTGATCGCGACGACCTGTCATCGGTCCTTCGATGGAGATGTAGCGCAATGGTTCGGTGCCGGTGTTCGCTATTCCGTGCCACTCCTGTTGGAAGGAGTGCAGGATCGCCGGCGCTTTGAACGGCACGGCCGTATCCTCGTCGGGATAGAATTCGCCTTGACCCTCAAGGACCACCCAGACGGATTCGATATGCCAGTGACGGTGCAGGACCTCGCGGTTTCCTGGCGCTATTTCGATCGTCACTATTGAGTGACATCCACGCCCGCTGCCGAAGTGAGCCTTGCCAAGAGCCTCCGCAATGCCACCCGCACGTCCAACGATCGGCGGATCCGGCCTCTGGGCGTCTGTCTTTCCGTGCGCCCGGATGACAAACCAGTCCGCCTTATCCGAGTACGTAGCCATGAGATCTACCACTCGATCGTGCTCGGACGCGAAACTCACCCAGATAGCGTCTTCTGCGACGTTGTCGTCCGAAATCGGCCTAGCGATGGGTGTTGCCCGTTTCGTGGAACGCTGACGTCGTCCACTTGTCTGAGCATTCGAGCCGTAATCCAGTAGTTACGGAACATCTCGTTCCGATGGTAATGAATCTTGGTAATAGGATCAAGCGTGGTTTGCAAGGGTCAAAAATGTCACACAGTGACGCGCTCTCTGCCTACTCTTGCCCTCAACCGACTACCAAATTTTCTCATCCTTGCGGACCAAAGGAAAGGGACGTCGTAAGTGCACGAGACAGTCATATTCCCCGAGACGCTTGCGGCGTGCGAGCGGCGAGGTCGGGGTCTTCATATCTTTACTGAGTTCGATCCCAGCCGTTGCGTACACGTCGATATCGACATGCAAAATGGATTTGTCGAACCGGATGGCATCGTTTCGGTACCTGCAGCCAGAGGCGTTATCAACAACATTAACCGAATCAGCAGGGCCGTTCGCGCTAGCGGTGGTTCAAATATCTTCACGCGCTGGCTAGTCCAGGACCCGAATACGGCAGTTTGGCCCGGACTGTACGAGCAGAATCTGCAGATCGATTCTCTGAGGGAAGCGTTCAGTCACGGCAGTATTCAATTTGAGCTGTCCGACAAGCTCGATCTTGTGGTTGAAGATCGGGTTATCGACAAGACTCGATTCAGTGCGTTCATTCCGGGTAGCTCGGATTTGGAAGACATCCTCCGCGAGGCCGGGGCCGAGATTCTCATCGTTACCGGTACGGTCACAAACGTGTGCTGTGAATCAACCGTCAGGGACGCGATGCAGATGGGTTACAAGGTCATCGTGGCATACGATGCGATGGCAGCGTTTACGGATGAGATCCACAATCGAGCCATTAATGCGATGGCCGGGCTATTTGCAGACGTCGTCGACACTGATCAGTTGCTTCAGTCCCTTGAGAACAACGTACTTCGACCCGCCGCGTCGGCCCAGCTAATCGATCGGGATTGACGCGAGCACGTGCTCAACTTCGCCGGAAACAAGTGGCGGTGCCCGCCCATCTTGATTGAATCGGCGAGGGCTGAACTTGGCTCAAGCGATTTAGCATCAGCCAGTTGTCTTTCGGCAACTCCTCTCTCTTCCTGGGTTAGCGCCGCAAAGAAAGAGAGGCAAGGCCCGCATCAAATGCCTATCCTCGGAAGCCCTTCCTACTAAGAGACTCGTAACCATCGATTCGTCCGTCACATCCTCTGGGAATGTGAAAGCGACGAAGACCTACCGCAATAGTGACGTTCCACATTGACTCCGGCGCTTACGGCCATGCTGAAAGTGTTGACGACCGCGTCCGCCCCTGAGGAGTTCAACCGCAGGTGCTAGTGAGCTACCTCACGGGATGACTCTTCTCGTGCGGCCTCGAGAAGCCTGGCTGCCAGAGGCGAACAAAACATAACCGTCGCCAGAAAAGGCGATCGCCCGTCCACACGCCCGCGCCGCGGGCACGAGCCAAGAGTAAGCGAGATACCTTGCGCTCACCTTTCGAGGTTGACACCGTGGCGCCACCGCTTGTATTCCTGCCAAACCTCATCCTCTAGCTGTTGAAGCCAATCACTATTTGTAGTCATCACTCATCTGCATCCCACCTAGATGGCATCTCATCTGTTTGGCTGAAGACTCGTTACTCCACACGGCGAGACTCGACGGTGCCCATCGCTCCCCAGATCGCGGCTCAAATATTTGCGGGCGGACGGGCAGGGTTTCTTCCCTGCGGGGTGATCAACTTGGGGCTGATCAACGGGTAGAAGAAGGCGCAGGACTGCTTCATAGGTTGACTCTTGACGAAGTGGAGCCCGCCGTGAGCCTATCGAGGTTCCTTCCGTTCAAGGAGTAGAGCCCTGTGCAACTATATTGAGTGGTCGGCATCATCGCGCCCACGCCATCCGATGCTCCTCCCCCAGGATGCGCCGGTCCCATGTGGTGGTTCTTGGCGACCGGCAGTGACACGATAGCTGCACGACACCTCTGACTATTCTTAGCGGAGATGGGTCGCGTCATATCCGCCACAGTCGAAACACTAGAGAATGGAGAGCTGCTTGCGCGTTGGGTTGTGACCGGAGCGCCGACCCCTGTCCGTGTCGCAACAGGGCTGACGCCGGACGTCCGGCAACACCATCACACCCAGACTGTGGCGGCGGGACTGACTTCACTCCGCATCGCCGCTCGCCCGGAGGAACGTCGCTTCGTCTCGATAGCAGCGGAAGGGGACGGTAGCGTTCTAGTGACCGCCGATCGCCGCGTTGCGTTCGAGGGCGTACAGAATTTCCGCGACCTTGGCGGATACACGACCCTGTCGGGCGGTCATCTTCGATGGGGCATCCTATACCGGGCGGACGCCCTCCACGCGCTCTCAGAGCGCGACGAAATCCTCTTCCGATCGCTCAAGGTGCGAAAGGTCTACGACCTTCGAAGCCAGCACGAGATCGAACTCAATCCCAATCGAGTTCCATCGGAGCACAGCCCAATTGCCAGTCGACCGCGCGTTGCAGCATCGAACCGCCTGTCGGATGTGGGCGAGACGCTCGAGGCGGGAGAGAAGATGCTCGCCGACCTCTACCGTCGTATCATCGATGATGCAGCAACGAATCTGGGTCGGCTCTACACCGACCTCGCTCAGCCAGGCAACTTGCCCGCTGTGATCCAGTGTCAGGTTGGTAAGGATAGGACCGGCCTAGCGATTGCAATCCTGCTGGAAGCGATCGGCGTGACCAGGGAAACCATCCTCGATGACTATGAGCTCAGTACTGTGTTCGGCGGTAAGAGACAGCCCCCGCCCGTGTTCGACAAGCTCCTGGAGCTTGGGCTCACCCGCGAAGCTGCAGCGGGAGTCCTCACCGCTCCACGCTGGGCCATGCGCCAGGCCCTCGACTACATCACCATCAGCTATGGAACAGTCGACTCGTACCTCACGGGTAGAGCCGGAATGTCCCTGGAAGACCTTGAGACTCTCCGTGCTGCTCTGGTCGATGGATGTCGCGCAGATCCTGCGTCTAGGCCGAATGGAACGACCACGATAATCCACCCAACCAGCTCAATTCGACCTCTGTAGCGTCTACGCCGAGTTCAAGCGCATCCACTGATCAGCTGGTGCCGGTTCTGGCCGGTGCGAAGGCGGAAGCTGGTTGCCGGTGTCGACGATAATCACACCGGGCCGCCAGCTGATGGACGGAGGCAGTGACGAGGCGGGGAAAACCGGCTGTCTGACCTTTAGAGAGCCTCGGTCAACAGAATCGAAGAAGCCGCCCTCGTGTGGCCACTTCACACCCACCGATCGTCGGGTCACCTCGCGCACATTGAGTGACGTGACAGGAGCTTGGATGGAAGGTGATGAGGGCGAACAAGGAGGGACAGCTACTGCCTCACCTGAGAAGGGATCAGCTCGAGGATCGAAACGCTGACCATGCTTGGGGACGGGGGAACGACCGCACGACAGACGCTCGAATGACCCGTACTCAAACGGTTGACACCTCAGAAAGGGCAAAACTACCGTCGGGTCAAGTGCGTCGGGCTAGACCTGCGGCGTGCACTCGTAGACATCAGAAGAGTAGGAGAACCGAACCGTGATCACCCTTGATCGTCAAGCCATGTCGCAACTCATCGACTGGGAAAGCGTCATGAGTTCGGTGGAGGAGGGTATGCGCGATGAGGGAAACGGCCTCGCTTCGGGTCTGCCTCGAACCCTTCTGCGAACCGCCGTTACTCCAGACGGAGATCCAGTGCCGATCATCGTCATGGCCGCTGGCTCGAGGGGAAAGGGGTTTGCGGCCATCCGCACTATGGGTGGCAGACCCTTTCGATTTACCCTTCTTCTTTTTGACGGCGCCGGCGAGCCCGTGGCCTATATGGACTTTGCACATCTGCAGCTCTACAGAACAGGAGCGGTGGCCGCAGTTGCAAGCAAGTACTTTGCGCGCACGAATGCGACACGCCTGGCGATCATAGGGTCGGGCCACACTGCAAAGGCCGCCGCAGTGTGTCACTCGTACGTGCGTGACTTCAAGGAAGTGCGGGTGTACAGCCGGACAGAGGAGAACAGGGTGGAATTCGCTCGCACGGTGTCGCCGTTCATGGGTCTGGATGTGGAACCCTGCGCATCACCTATGCAAGCTATCGAAGGCGCCGACATTGTCGTCGTCTCGGGCAATATTCAGCGTTTGGAGCAGGAGCCCGTCTTCAAGGGGGCGTGGATGAGCCACGGTATGCACGTGACCGCATTGGGCGGTCCCGGCGATTTGGATCAGGAATGCTTCGCTCGTGCCAACCGGTTCGTCGTGGATGACTTGGGTGAGGTCAGAAAGGAGGTTCTCGACACCATCAAGGCCGTCGACAGCGGCCTCCTCCCACCGTGGGATCAGATCGATACCATGCCCCAGGTTGTCGTCGGCCAGAAGCCAGCACGCACGAACGAGCAGGACATCACGCTAGTGCGCACTCGTGGGAGCGCTGTGCAAGACCTGTACCCTGCTGCGGACATCTATCTGCGGGCCATCGCGAAAAACATAGGCCGAGATGTCGGCGAAGTGACGGCAACGCGCGACCTCGGAGATCGTGCGTTTCTTCTGTCACCCCATCAGGCAACGTGACGTACAACTTCTTCCGGTTCGCTGCGGCCTCCGATGACCCAGCGTGTCCGATGCGTAGTCGCTTCCCGTTCTAGCAATCTCTTCCCGGTCTATTAATCGGCGACGAATTCGTGAGGCGTTTGGTCTGCTTCTGCAAGCTCCTTCCAGCTCTTGCCCTGCATCAAGTCCTGCCAACGCCGGAAGAAGGCGCGGCCGTTGCTTTCACTTGTACGGTCCGTGTACCACGCCTGCGGGTTTTCGGCTCTTTCCAGGCTGCCCATTCCCATCTGGAAGTTCATCGCGAGATTCCGTGCGGCCTTCCCGAGGTTCGCGGCCGTCGCGAGATTCCAGTTTTCCCCATCGTCCTGTTCGAATCCGCCAGCGGCGCCGAAGGAACGTAGCGAGAACAGCCGGGTTTCCTCTTTCACCTCGGGCGGCGCCAGCTTGTCCACAAAAGTCCAGGACCAGACATCGGTTTCGTGCGGACCGCGGGGGTGCCAGACACGCAACGTGTTGAATGGAGCCGTCAGTCGTGAAAAGTTGGGAAACACGGTTCCCAACCCTGGCCACATGCCTTTGGTCCAATCTTCTCGACGGGTACGCTCGGCAACCTCGTTTTCCACCTGCTCTTCGTAGGTAGCCATTGTGGGCGATCCTCGGTAGATCGGGTCGATATTGGCAACGAGGACGCCGTGCCCGTTTCCGAAATTCGTGTGATAGATCTTCATCGCCCCGTTGACTTGAAATCCGCCCTCCTTCTGCCGTGCGGGGCCGGCGAAGCCAGCGAGGACAGCAGACTGGTGGCTCGGCTGGGAGTGATAACTGTCACCAGCAAACTGCTCCGCCGCGAACTTCCAATTCGTCTTCATCGTCCATTTGATGACGCCGGGAATGATCTCGATTCCACCTTCACGCTTTTCGGCAAGAACGTCGAGCCACCAGGTCATGGGACCGAGGTACTCCTCCAAAGTCGGTGCCTCGGGATCGAGCGTGCCGAAAATGAAGCCTTTGTAGTTCTCCACTTGCGCGACCCGGCCGAGACCCCATTGGCTCATGTCCAGTTGCTCGAGATACAGATCCTTGTAACCCGGCACGCTTATCAACGATCCGTCGTTTCCGTAGGTCCACCCGTGGTACGGGCACGTGAAGGACGCTGCGTTACCGGCGTCGGCCCTGCACAGAAGCGGGCCACGGTGCCGACAGACGTTCAGAAACGCTCCGCTCCGCCCATCGGTGTCACGAATGACAATTATCGGATCCTCCCCCATGTAGGCCGAGACGAAATCACCTGGATTGGGAATCTGCGTCTCGTGGGCGAGGAAGAGCCAGCAGCGACCAAAAATATGTTCGAGTTCCGCCTGGTAGACATCCTCGTCCATGTAGGCGGCTTTATCGACCAGACCCGCTTCCGCATCGTACAAACTCGTTATATCAATCATTGGGTCTCACTTTCTGCTCCAAAAAGCAGGAACGGTTCCGGCCCTCACGGACACCTGCTCACTTGGATGTCGTCGCATCTGAGCGCAGATGGGTGCCGTCGTCCCTCAGAAGAAGATGCTGAGATTCTTGGCACTGACGACGTTCTGGTCGAGAACGATCTTACGACTGGCAATACGCCAACCAGTCTCGCCACAAAGGAGAACGTCCTCTCTCCGGCCGACGAAGATGTCAACTTCACGTTCGAGACGGTGCCGGTATGTCAAGAAGTTGGAGAAGACGCTGTATCGGTCGTCCCCCAGCTCCTCGATGATTTCGACATTCGTAACGAGGTGGCGAGTACGGGACGGTGGGTCCTCGGCCCATGCCATACCTGTCTCAAGACGATTTACGCGCATCAGCAGCGTGCTCTTGTCATCGTCGAAGTGAGCCATTTCACCGTCGCGAGCGAGTTCGTCTTCTCTGTAGTTCGCCTTATCTAGGATGACGACGGACTTCGAATTCCGCGGCAACCTGGTGGTCCGAACAGGCATCCAGTAGCGGCAATCATCTGTGAACAATGATACCCACTCACTAAACTGCCTGTCATCGATCAGCCGTGCCTCGCGAAAGAGGAACTGCTCCACCTCGCTCTGCAGCGCGGCCCAGTCAACGTGGGTCAAGCTCATTTGCCCTCTTGCTCGATGGAGTCGGCGGATACCAGGGCGCGTCCAACAACCCCTCCCTACCTATCTGGCTCAGAATACCCCTACTCAGCCAGCTCTGTCGCGTCGCGGCGGCCCGTCGAGGGACCTTCGACCGAGATGTAGCGCAAGGGCCCTTCCCCTGTGTTTCCCATGCCGTGCCACTCCCACTGATACGAGTGGAGGATGGCGGGAGCTTTGAACGGCACCGCGTTGTCGGGATCGGTGTAGAACTCACCCTCCCCCTCAATCACGACCCAGACTGTCTCTGCGTACCGGTGTCGGTGAAGGTACTTACGATTGCCTGGTGCGATCTCGGCTGTCTGGACGAGATGGCAGCCCTTGCCGTCCATGTAGTAGTGCTTCTCGATCAACTCGGCCTTGCCGCCGAGACGCGCCGCAACGGGCGGATCGGGCATCTCCGGATTTGTCTTCCCCGGAGATCTGATCACGGCCCAGTCATCCTGATTCGCATAGAGCTTCTCGACATCCAGAACACGCTCTGTGTCGCCTCGAACGTTCTCCATGTGATCTTCCCCTTCTTGGAGCGAGTTCCCATTTGTGGAGCCGCACCCAGCAGCTGCGGACGGAGCGGAACGCCTTGTTCCGGAACGTCGAAGCTACCCCTTTCCCTCTCGTCCGTCAAGGGGAGCCGATGGCGAACTCCGGTCCCAGTTCACCCATCTCGACAGCGGCATCATCGGCCGGTCGGACGTAGCGGTCCGACGGAGGGGCACCTCTCACGCCTCCTTCTACGGGCGTGGAGTGGAGTCCGGCGCGATTGCCTTAAAGAGAACACTGGAGAGGAGCTCATGGCTGGCCAGACCCGTGCCCAGGCTTTCATCGGGGAGGCTGGTGTTGACGATTCCGATCATTATTCTGCAGACGAAAGCGGGTTCATAGCTCTGCTCAACAACGCCGGCCTCACTGGCCTGTCGGATGATCGCCTCGACCCGCCGCCATGCTCTCCGACCCCGGTGGACGTACGACCGGTCAGCGACGATCGCCTTGCGAAGGTCGTAAGACCTTCCGTAGCGGTCACTGAACGCCCAAAGATCACTGGCAAACGAACGCAGGCTCTCACGGGCATCGCTAATGGACTCTGCTCGACTCACGATCTCTTCAAAATCCGTTGCCATCGTGTCCAACAGAACTCCAACCAGGATCTCCTTCGACTCAAAGTGGCGGTAGATCGTGCCAAGACCCACCTGTGCTCGATTCGCCACGTCGCGTATGTCGAACTCCATCCCTCTTTGATTGAGCACGCGACGAGCCGCATTCAGAATTCGATCGCGATTCCTGTCTGCATTTGTGTTGCGAACCGTGCGAACCTCTGCAGCGCCCACAGATCCATTCCTTTGCAACGAGTTTCCGGAACACCCATCTTACTTGCCAGAACGGAACGACCAGACAAGGTGAGATACGGCCGACCGGCTGCTTCTGGCCGTGCCGCTTTCACTACCTTCGCCTCGGACTTGCCGTGGTGAGCATTTCTGCTCTGTACGCCAGTATCACCTGAGCCCTCTGGACGTGAAGGCCTCCTCACATCGTTCTCGCGGGCGGGACAGCCAGCGAGTCCGACGCCAGTTCCGGGAGGAGGTCGCTGCATTGAGCCGGCGGACGTCGTCCGTGGATTCGCCGTGACTGGGTAGGAGTAGTGTTCGCGAAATGCACTCCTTGAATCCTGAGACAGGACAACGTGTGGCCAGCTACGAGTTCGATGATCGCGAGACGGTCGAGCAAGCACTGAACACCGCCCAGGCAGCGTTCCAGATTTGGCGCGACATGACTTGCGACGAACGGGCCGTCCACCTTGTGTCGGTAGCCAACGAGCTCCGGGCGGGCAAGACACGCTTCGCGCGTCTTATCACGACAGAAATGGGCAAGCCGATCGTCGAGTCCGAGGCCGAGATCGAGAAGTGTGCTTGGGCCTGCGAGTACTTCGCCAAGGAAGCTGAGGGTTTCCTCGCCGAGCGTAACCTGCCGAGCTCGGCCACCGACAGTTCGGTCGTCTTTGAACCGCTTGGGACATTACTCGGCATCATGCCGTGGAATTATCCGTTCTGGCAGGTGTTTAGGTATGCGGCGCCCGCTTTGATGGCCGGCAACGTCACGATCCTGAAGCATGCCGCCAATGTCCCTGGTTGCGCCCGTAGCGTCGAACAGGTGTTCCGGGACGCAGGGGTCCCCAGAGGGGTGCTGCAGTCCCTCTTGATTGAGAATCATGTCGCCTCGGAGCTGATCGACGACGATCGCATTCACTGTGTCACGCTCACCGGGAGCGAGGGGGCAGGAGTCAGCGTGGCCGAGAGAAGTGGGCGCAACCTGAAGAAGGTCGTCTTGGAGTTGGGCGGCACTGACCCCTTCATCGTTCTGGCCGATGCGGACCTCGGCGAGGCGGTCAAGACCGCCGTAAATGCTCGCTATCAGAACACCGGTCAGAGTTGCATTGCCGCCAAGCGCATCATTCTCGACAGCGAGATCGCTGATGAGTTCACCGAACAGTTTGTCGGCGCCGTTACATCGCTGAAGACGGGCGACCCGTTGGACCGCGACACCAAGGTGGGGCCGGTGGCACGTGAAGATCTACTCAAGGGTCTCGAGATGCAGATTCACGAATCAGCGAACAAGGGCGCAACCATTCTCGTCGGCGGGTCCAGAGGCGATACCCCAGGGTTTTTCCTAGAGCCGACTGTTCTGAGTGATGTTTGTCCCGGCATGCCTGCCTTCGATGAGGAACTGTTCGGTCCGGTCGCGAGCCTGATCCGTGTACAGGGAAGTGACGAAGCCGTCACGATGGCAAATCGCTCTCGCTTCGGACTCGGCGCCGCCGTCTGGACCGGCGATGTCGCCGGCGGCCGTCTTCTCGCGCGACGTTTAGAAGCCGGTTCGGTGTTCGTCAACGGCATGGTGGCCTCTGACCCGCGACTCCCAATGGGGGGCATCAAGCGCAGCGGCTTCGGGAGAGAGCTCGGCGAATACGGTATACGCGAGTTCACCAACGTCAAGACCGTCTGGGTAGGCCCTCGGCGGGACTGAGTCCCCTAGCGACTAGTTCGAGATAAAGAACGCCTACTTCTGGCGAGCAAACTTCTGGAGCCGACGCCCGTCGAGCACCTCGCCGACGAAGATCGAACCCTCGCTGTCGGTCCAAACGCAATGAGGACCACAGAAACACCCGGGAGCATGGCTGCGACCCCGATCGACCTTGCCGATCTCGTGTCCATGCCCTAATCGGCCAATGACATCGCCTTCGAGATTCACGATGCTCACGCGATCATCGAGTTCCGAGACATACATGACTTCCTCTGTCGGATCGACGTACACCTTTGTGGGTCGCAGAAACCCAGTCCACATGTCGAGGTAGTTACCGTCGAGAGTGAAGATCTGAATCCGGTTGTTGGCTCGGTCCGAGACGTAGACCTTGTCACCGTGGACCCATATTCCGTGGGGAGTATGGAAGAAGCCTGGTTGATCCTTGGTGTCGCAAAGATCCTTTGCATTTCCCGGCTGCCCCCACGACCTGATGAGCGTTCCATCGGACGCGAATCTGTGCACGCGGCAATTTCGGTAACCATCGGAAACAAAGATGCAACCGTCAGGCGCAACCGCAATATCTGTCGGCTGGTTGAAGGGTCCGCCAGGATGCGCGACCCCGTTGAGCATCGAGTGACTCTCTGTGATAGATCCCGGCTGGCCGGGAGGGGCCGAGGGATCGATTTCCGCAGGATCTCGGATCTCGCGGGTGTACCCCGTGTCAGAGCCCTCATTGCGCGTCCCCATTGTCATGCGGTGGCGGCCCTGCTTATTGAACAACATGATGATCTGACTGAGGTGCTCAACGAAGAATACGGAGTCATCGGGGGTGATACACACGGCATGCGCCACGCCGAATATGCCCTCGCCCCAGTGGTCGACCAGCTTGCCTGACTTGTCGAAGATCATGTACGGATGCCCAGTGCGAGTGAAGACATGGACGTTGTCTTCCGAATCGACCGCGACGCCGGCGACCTGGCCCCAGTCCCACCCGTCGGGAAGCTCTCCCCATCCTTCGACAAGTTCGTATGTTCGATCTCCTGCTTGCCAGGTCTTCATGGTGTGTCTCGGCCTCCGTCTTGATAAGTGTGCCGTCTCAACACGGCTCCCGCTCGACGTGCCTCCCACGCACAGCCTTCTCCTATCAGGTCCACTCGACGGAACAGAACTCCACATCGGCGGGACGTCGGGCTGGCGGAGGTTCTGCTCGCCGGGTCCTCGCCGGCTACGTGACTCAGAGATCGGCGCTGGTGTCGCCCAACGCGTGCCGGATGAGGAGGCGCTGCGAAAATCGCCAGCCGTCAGCCGTCCGAGTAAATATGTCTGAAGACTCCCCGACAAACCTGATGACAGGAGGCCGCCCCCTCAACACCAGGAGATAGGCACGCACAGTTGCCCGATCGCCAACGACTTCGATGATCTCGTTGACCGTAAGGTGCCGCAAATCGCTGGGGAGGATCTCGACGAATTCCCGCAGAGAGTCGCGGCCGCGAACCGGGTCACCCAAGCCTCGATCGAAGACTCCATCCTCCGTGAAGAGCTCGGCCCACGTGACTGCATCGCGTTCGTCGATGGCAAAGCAGTACTTCGCCAAGAGCGTCCGGATCTCCCCATAATCCTCGCGTGGTGGCATGGGGAATTCAGGAGCTCCCTTCGCTGGTTGACTTGGCGATCCTATTCCCACTCCCTGGCCAGCCCGAGATCGGACCTGTTGCGTCGACACTTTACGCGGATACGCTGCTCTTTTGCCCGCCGAGTGCAGTCGAACCATCAGCAATCTGACCTTGCATGAAAGCCGCTGACATCTGGACCTGAAGCTGCTGCCGATCGTCTCATGAGGAGTTCTGTCGGTGACGCGTGGGGTCGCAGCTTGCAACAACGAAACAGTCCGTTCAGCCCTAGCGCCCGGGACTGCGCAGCAGTCGACCAGGCCGGACTCCAGTCGGCTCGCCGTCTTCGAGGGTCACGGCCCCAGCCACAATCGTCGCCCGAAACCCGTCGCCTTTCTGGACCAGCCGTCGGGCGCCGCCCGGCAGGTCCGACCGGACGATTGGGAGCCGGGGGCCCACCGTGGCGGGATCTAGCACATTGAGGTCAGCCACAAACCCCTCCCTGACAAGACCTCGGTCATTGAATCCCCACGAAGTGGCGACCTTGTTGGTGATCAGCGACACCGCATCCTCGAGAGTGAACTCTTCGCGGTTCCGGACCCAGTGGCCGAGCAAATAGCTTTGAATCGACGAGTCCGAGATCTGGCTAACGTGCGCCCCGGAATCGGAAAAGGTCATCGCCGTCCTGGGGTGCTTCATCGTGATCAAGGCATCGTCTATCGCCTCCGGGTGGAAGTTCTGTAGGAAGAGCTGCTCGAAATCACTTTCCAGCCCAAGCCGGATGATGAGCTCGACGGGTTCAAGCCCCCTGCGCTTCGCTTCATCGGCCACCACAGGGTGCGGCGGGAAAGGCTGAGAGAAGATCTGCATGAGCTCGAAATCGGGGCGACGCGCTTCTGCACCTTTGGTTTCGGGATACGGGCCATGCTGGGCTTCGTGGACCATTCTGCGCCGAACTTCGGGGTCGGACATCAGACGCGCCTGCTCGCGCAGGGGACAAGTACGCACGCGCCTCCACGTTGGCAGTACGTCAAATGGCAGCTGCGTGCGAAACGACATAACCGAAGCCACCCCACGACTGTGGGTTTGGCCGAATGCCCGCCCGCCGCTGTCGACGATCACGTCGACTCCTTCCAGCACCCGAGCACGAGTGGTGCCAAAGGTCACCGGCACCCCAGTGCTCACCGCGAGATCGGCGATACGATCAAACACGGAACGGCGCTCTAGAGGATCGAGCGAGTAGGCCGCATTCTCGAGCGCCAGTTCGAACACCCTTCCGTGTCGACGACCCATGGCGCCGACAAGGCGACACACCTCTCCCCAGGTGGCCAGGCGCGAGGCAACGGGCCCGCCATCGGGCGTGGTATGGGCATCATGGCGTGATGTGCTGAACCCAATCGCACCTGCTGTCAACGCGTCGTCCAAGCCCCGCTCCATCAACGCGAGATCATCATCGTCCGCTTCGTCGGTGAACGCGCGCTCGCCCATTGCCCAGCTACGTAGGGCAGAATGTCCCACGTAGCTTGCGTAGTTGATGGCCTTAGGTCGTTGATCGACGGCGTCGAGATACTCGGCGAAGGTCTCCCAATTCCAATCGATGCCGGCGGCAAGTGCGTCGGCCGAGATGTCCTCGGCTCGTTCAATGTTGCGCACCACGAGTTCCGCGCCATCGCAAGGACTCGGGGCGAGGGTGAACCCACAGTTACCCATCACGACCGTCGTGACGCCGTGAAAGCACGAACTTGATCCCAGCTCGTCCCACATCACTTGAGCGTCCATGTGGGTATGTCCATCGATGAACCCTGGGGTCACCACGTGACCTTCGGCGTCGATGACCTCGCGGCTCCCTTCGGTGATACGGCCGACCTTTGTGATCCGCCCGTTGTCGATTCCAATGTCGGCCATAAAGGACGGGCTGCCGGATCCATCGATTACCGATCCATTTCGAATAACGAGCTCGTACGTCATGATCTCCGACTTCCCACGCGTTGTGCTTAGCAAATCGAAGTTGACGGAAGTGATTCGGGCAGACCCAGCATGGTGATGGCGTTGCCTCGCATGACCTTCGCCACCAGGTCTTGATCCAGGCCAGACATCACCTGTTCGGCGTAACGGCCGGTATTCGGCCACGTCGAGTCCTGGTGCGGATAGTCCATTTCGAATGTAATCACATCAGTTCCGATGCTGTCCCGAGCGATTTCGATACCGAACGTGTCCTCGTAGAAGCAACCGTAGACCCTGCCTCGGGCGTACTCGACTGGCGAGTGGGTGAAGATCTTGGGAATCTCGGCCACTGCGCTTCCCTTGCGCCAAATCCGGTCAACTCTTTCGTACAGATATGGCATCCACCCAATCTGGCTTTCCGACAGGGCGATCTTCAGATTGCGGTATCGCACGAAGTGGCCCGAAAGGAGCCAGTCACACAATGCCAACTGCGAGTTCACGGCGGTCAATCCCTGACGTACCGCTCGAGGCGCGTCGGAGGAGGTGGCAACCGTGCTCGACGAGGACCCGATGTGGATACACACTACGGTTCCGGACTCGTCGCAGGCATCGAACAACGGCAACCAGTAGCCATCGTGATCATGAATGCTGGGCAGACCGAGTAAAGCCGGTAGCTCACTGAACGCTACCGCTCGAACCCCTCGGGCAGCGTTGCGCCTTACTTCGGCCGCCGCCGCGCCGGGATCCCAAAGGGGTACCAACGCAACGGGAAGTAGGCGGCCGCCGCTGTCCCCGCACCACTCATCGACGAGCCAATCATTGTAGGCCTTGAGGCAGGCCATGGCTAGCTCCTTATCCTTCATCCACAAAAAGACCTGCCCGCAGAATCGAACGAAGTTCGGAAAGCACAATGACCGCTCGACGTTCACTTGGTCCATGTCGACGAGGCGCAGCTTGGGGTCATAGCACCCGGGACGCATCTCCTCGTAAGAGGTCCCCTCGTTGGTGATCTCGGTAGGGTCCAGGCCGACACTCGCAAAGCCGCGTTGAATGCCGCGCCATTGATCTTCGAACCGCCAGAAGTCCGCCTCGGGACCCGAGGTTGCCGGGCTAATGGAACCGATTTTCTCGGAACTCATCTGATACGGCCGCCGGTACACCCGTGGCGCTTGGTCCACGAACTTCTGGGGAAGCCATCGTTGCCATAAGTCAGGAGTCTCGACGACATGGTCGTCAACAGAAATAATCGGTGGCACCGCCAATTTGTCAATGCCCCCTTTGTTCCACTGCTCCGTCTACGCCTGGCGCCCTCTCCGGCTGGGGACGGGTCGTAGGAGCCACATCTGCTGCCCACGCATGCCAGCCGAAGGACGCTTTTAGGCTACTACTTCACTCCGCCGCAATCGATCCCAAGTCGCATCGAGGTGGTTGAGATGGGATGCGCCCGTCGTTTGGACCTGAGTCCGTCAGGGCAGCGTCGACGATCCGTTGTCGCTGGATGCGGAATGCATGACTGAGTCGAGTTCCTCGCCAAGATACAGAGAGTCGATGTCAGCTCGGGCTTCGCGACTGCTTCCCCGCCAAGTCACCTCGCCCCTGTGAAGGACCAGGCATCGATCCGCAAGGCTGAGGGCTCGGTCGACAAATTGTTCAATGATCAAGATGGTCGTTCCGACCTCCTTGATTCGCCGAACACTCTCGAATACTTCGTCCACAATGAGTGGGGCGAGACCGAGTGAAAGCTCGTCGATAACCACGAGACGGACATTCATCGCCAAGGCGATGGCCAGCGAGAGCATCTGCTGCTCTCCCCCCGAGAGCGTACCGGCGCTCTGCCTCATCCGGCCAGCGAGCGACGGATACGTCGTGACGGCTCTGTCCATGGCCTCCTTGCGTTGCACACGCGAACCGAAGGCATGCGTCGCCATGCGCAGGTTCTCCATGACCGTGAGGCTCGGAAAAACACCGCGGCCCTCCGGCGCCTGGCTCAGTCCCCGTTGACGAATGTAATTGGCGGACCTTCCCGTAATGTTCTCTCCATCAAAACGAACGGTGCCGGACGCTACGGGTACAAGTCCAGTCACGGCACGCGCCAGGGTTGACTTTCCAGCACCATTGGGACCGAGTACGGCCAAGACCGTCCCGTTTTCGATGCTGAAGGTCACGCCGAAAAGAGCTCTTGCCTGCCCGTACATGACCTCCAGGCTGTCAACCTCGAGAAGGGCCGTCACTGAGCTGAAGCCTGTTGTTGACTATCAGAGGCCCGCGTGCCGAGGTACGCATCTTGAACGTCCGTGTGTGCCCGGATCTCGGCCGGTGTCCCTGAGGCGATCATCACGCCGAAATTCAACACATACACCAGCTCCGCCATGTTGAGAACAAAGTCGAGGTCGTGCTCAACGAGCAACACTGCAACGTCATCGTGCGACGCCACCCGCTCAATCGCTTCGGCCAACTCACGAGTCTCACGCGAGTCAAGACCTGCTGAGGGTTCGTCGAGGAGCACCACCCGCGGTCGCGCGATAAGCGCAGCCCCTACTTCGACCAGGCGTGCAATCCCGAACGGAACTGATTGCACCTCTCGATGGGCGAATGGCTGCAACCCGAGCAGCTCAATGATCTCGCCCACCCTGTCACCCTCACCTCGTGCCGTTGTCTGCCATCCCCGGGGTGACAGAAGATCAGACCATACCCGACCGGGCGAGGTGCGCAGCCGCAGCGAGAGAGTCAATTGGTCTACCACTGTCATGGTCTCGAAGACTTCTGGATGTTGGAAGGTGCGAGCAAGCCCGCCTCTCGCCCTGACATGAGCAGCACGTTTGGTGACATCCTGCCCGTTGAGAATGACCGACCCGGAATCAGGAACAAGGAACCCTGACATCACCTGAAACATCGTCGTCTTGCCGGCACCATTTGGACCCACGAGGCCTACGCGGGAAGCTGGCGGAACGGTAAGGTTCACTTCGGAGAGTACGGGGACGCCTCCGAACCTGACGCTCACATCGCGTACTTCGAGCGCTGCAGTGTCGCCGGTGCGAATTTCACCTTCTCGGGTTCCAGTAGCAGTCACTTCGACAACTCTGGACTACGCACCGCATCCGACTCGGACGCACCCGCACCGACTGCCTCCACTTCCACAGGTGCTCCCAGCACCGGCACGGAGGGCGGTTCCCGTCGAGGGAGAACGGTTCTACGCATCAGAGATCGAATCTGTCTTCCTTGCATCGCAATGATGCCATCGGGATTCCGGCACAGCATGATGGCGCCCAGACCAAAGAGGAACGCAGGCAGCTCCAAAACTCTCCCGGGTAGGAAAGTGGCGAAGAGTGCCGGAATCATGATGAAGGAAACCCCTGCGTTCAGTGCTCCGGCGTTGAGCCGGATACCGACAGTCGCAACAATTGCCAACCAGACGAGACCATTCAGAGTGGAGAAGAACACGGGATTCCCGACCGACTGCTGAACGGCAATGAGGGCACCGCCGAGCGCTGCCACGAACGTCGCACACGCTGCAATGAATGCCTTCAGCGCGACCGCGTTGAGTCCGAGCGAACGAGCCCCAATTTCGCTGGACCTCAGCGCCGCCAGGGACATCCCTGCCGTTGATCGCCTCAAATGTTCAATCCCAAATGCGATCACGCAGAACACGCCTAGGAACAAGAAGACCTGAAATCGATAGTTCTGGATCCACTGAGGTGTCGCAAGTTCGATTCCGCTGCCGAAATTCTGAAACGTTCCACGAGCGAAGAACAAGTTGTCGATAAGCAAGCCAAACGTCAGGGTGACCAGCGTCACGTACACGCCACCCATACGCGAAGTGATGAAGGCGAGGATTGCCCCTACTGGCATCACCACCACAGCCGAGAATGCGATGGCGGCAAGTAGCGGCCAGCCGTGGTTGGTTGCAAGGTATGCGGTTATCACGGCTCCGAAACCCGTGAAGGTTGACATGCACAGCCAGATCATCCCACCCTCACCCGTCACAAGAGTGAAAGCAAGGAACGCGATGGAAAAGCAGACCCCCTCGGAAAGGAGGCCCACCCAAAACGTCGGCAAGGAAAGCGCTAGGACGGCGACGATAACAAGCGGCACCAGGAACCCCGCCGACCTCATGTAATCGCGACGAGGTGCGCTGAGGTAGTCAGCACTGGCTTGCGTTCCCGCGAGTGGGCCGCGGGTGTCGTACGCGGCTGCTCTCGCCGACGGAGGCGCGATCGCCCGATCAAGCATGCCACCGACGCGCATGCTCGCATGAGCGGCGATGCTCCTGTATCTGAAGAGAAGCCATCCGAGCATGATCGCGAGCGGAATGCTCTCGACAATTTCCGCCGTGAGCGGGTTCTGTGGGGGCAGATATCCCTGAATCAGCGAGGTGGCGACGCCGATCAGCAGCGCCGCGATGACTACACGGAACAAGTTGACCATTTCACCCACGACCAGCGCTGCAAAGGCCGTCGCCATGAGAAGAGTAAACTCCTCGCTGGTCAATCCCACGATCGGTGCAACGATGACACCGACCAATCCCGCTATTCCGACAGATCCAGTCCACACACACAGAGAGATGCGCTTCGGACTATTTCCGGTGAGCGATGTCATCGCTGGCGAGTCCACCATCGCACGGACCAATAGCCCGCCCTCGGTGAACTTGAAGATGAGCGTGCCCCCCACGAGGATGAGAGCGACAGAGGCCAGAACGATTACCTGGTCCATCGTGACCGCGGCTCCGAACACCTGGAAGGTCGTCACAGGCTGCGGCGCCAACCCCGGGGCAGCCGGTATCGCTGGGTTTCCGAAGAGGACATCGGAAATTGGGCCTAGCGCAACCGAAAGCCCGATCGTCACGACAACCTTTAGCAGGATGGACGCCTGCCCAAGGAGGCGGAAGAGCGTGAGATAGAGCACCGCGCCGAGGGCGGGACCAATCACGACGATCGACAATACGGCTGCGAGCCAAATCGACCAGCCCTGCTGGGTGTGAAAGAAGTAGTAGCAGCGCGCCACAAAGTACGCCAAGGCGCCGTAGCCAAAATTGAGAACGCCGGAAGCGGTGTAGGTAACGGTAAGGCCACCGGCTATCACCGCATAAATCCCACCGATGACAAGGCCGGCGACCAGATACTCAACCATTCCTTACTTCCCCTTCAGCCGTGTCGCCATGCTGGCACAGCCAGCCACCCCAACCCACGTCTCCGATGCGTTGGCAAGATCGAATTCGGCCGAATCGAACACGCGCACTAGGACACACCTAGCCCCCAGCCCAGCTTGCACGATCATCAGGTTCCCCGTTCCGAACCAACAATCCGCACTCTGAGAGATGCCGCTGATCAGTGAAGAAGATGCAATGGAGCAGGCGGCGAAATTAGGCGCACCGGGCAAGAGTGTCAACCCCCTGTCGCCTGCGCCGGGGAGCGCACTCCCAGGGACGGGCACCACGACCACGACGCGTGGATGGCCCTCCGCGCAACGCTGTCGCTGTCAGCTGATCGACTGGAGCTCGACGTACTGATCGATGCCGAAACGGCCCCTTTCGCGGCCAATTCCGGACTGCTTAAATCCCCCAAAGGGGATACCGACAGCACGAATCCCGCCATTCAGCCGCACCAAGCCGGTCCGCAGTCTCCGAGCAACCCGATGCGCTCGCTCTAGATCAGCCGACCAGACAGCTCCCGACAGGCCATATGGCGTGTCATTGGCGATTCGAATCGCATCCTCTTCACCGTCGTACGTCAGCACACAGAGGACGGGTCCGAATATCTCCTCCTGGGCGATGGTCATGCTGTTGTCGACATCGGCGAAGATCGTCGGCTGAACGTAGAATCCCTTGTCGAGACCCTCGGGTGCGCCCGGTCCACCGGTGACGAGTCGTGCGCCCTCTGCGATCCCCTTCTCTATGTAGGTCTGTACCCGGTCGCGCTGAACACGCGAAACGACGGGTCCAAGTGTGACCGCGGTTTGCGGATCTCCGACTGTTATCTCCTCGGTAAGAGCCTTCAGCCGATCAACGATCTCTTCCAACTTCTCCCTCGGCACTAGCAGGCGGGTCAAGGCAGCACATACTTGCCCGGAATTGAAAAAGCAGCCGCGAATGCTGGCGGGCAGAGCTTCGCTGAGATTGGCGTCGTCGAGAAGGATGTTTGCAGATTTCCCGCCCATTTCGAGCGTAACCCGCGTGACGTTCGCAGCGGCAAGAGTGGCGATCCGCTTTCCGGCACGGGTTGAGCCAGTGAACGAGACCATGTCAACCTCGGGGTGTACCACCAAGGCCTCCCCTACCGTCGATCCCAAGCCGCTGACGAGATTGAACACACCATCGGGAAGTCCGATTTCCTCAATGACCTCGGCGAGAATCCACGCGCTCAAGGGAGCGACTTCGCTCGGCTTCAAGACGATGGTGCACCCCGCAACCAGAGCGGCACCTACCTTTTCGAGCACCTGGTTGAGTGGAAAATTCCACGGTGTGATCGCCACGACAACACCCACGGGCGCCCGAACGACCGTCGCGCCATCGACGTTTTCCTCCCATGGAAAGTCCTCGGCCAGACGTGCGTACTCGAGGAAGCTCGCAATCGGTCCGGCCACCTGTGATCCCAAGGACAGATGACCGGGTATTCCCACCTCGCGGGAGATCGTTTCTGCAAGGTCGTGGCCGCGGGCATGCAGGGCTTCGGCCACTCGGGAGACAAACTTGCCACGCTCGCACGGTGTCGTCCGGCTCCAACCATCAAACGCCGCTCGTGCCGCCATCACCGCTCGTTCCGCATCCTCGACCGAGCCCGCCGGAACCGTGTCGATCACCTCTTCGGTGGCCGGATTCACAACTTCTATCGTCTCTAGGCTGGTCGAGGTCTCCCAGCGGCCACATATGAAGATGGAATCGGAATGGTGTGTGGGCAAGTGCATCTCCTTCTCTTCACCGTCGCGGCCGGGCAATAGCGTTTGCGTCCGCTTCAAGTCTACGTCGGCGTTCACACCCGGAACTGAACGTGATCGGATAGCATTGACGCATTCCAGTGGTATGCAGCTAGGGCCGTCGCGATCGCATACCGACCCCCAGACACGCCTCACCGAAAGGCAGATGCATGCCAAAACAGTCCCCCATCCCCGACGATGTGGACCGGCCATTCTACGATGCAGCGAACGATGAGCGCCTCGTCATTCAGTACTGCGAGGCGTGCGACCGCTTCCAACACCCGCCCTTGCCGGCTTGTAGCGAGTGCGAGAGCGACACCCATCTGCTGTGGAGGGAGATTGGCGGTACGGGCACGATCTACAGCTACAGCGTGATCTACGACACTCCGATTGCGTCGCTACAGCCAGACCAGCCCTACAACTGTGCCGTCATCGCTCTCGACGAGGCGCCCGGGATCAACATGCTGTCACACCTACCCGGGACCCCAATCGATGAGGTTCCCATCGATGGCAAAGTCCGCTTGGTTTTCGAAACAACGCCCGCAACCGGACAAAAGGTCCCGGAGTGGGAGCTGTTGTAGGCACCCGCAACTGGCCCTGACGCCCCGGCAGCGAGCCGTCAGCCTGGGGTCGCGCTCCAAACCAAGAAGCTGCTGTTCTGAGGCACCGGCCCGCCCGAAATGCCAATTTCGGCTGGCTTTGAGATCTGCCTCGCGCCGGCACGGCCCTGGATCTGCTGGATGCTGTCGGTATGCATCCAGAAACGCGATCGCCCTCCACCGACGTTTCCTCCGCTCGGCGAGACAGGATTCGGCCCATGAATGCTGATGTCCGTCTGAAAGAAGTCGAGGGCCTCACCTCGCTTGATCCCGGCGTACCCCAAGCCCTCGATGTGAAAGACGTGGAAGAGCGTGAATCCGTCATACATATTCTCGAAAGAAACATCTTCGACGCTGATGCCCGCTGACGTCAGCAGCCTTCCTGCAGTTGAAGAGCAGTACTCCTCGATCTCCTCAAGACTGTCGATCATCCCCCGAGGGCGGGCGGCCACCTGGGTCTGACCGTTGATCCAGCCCTTACCGGCGTGGCCGAGCACATAGACGGGCTTGTGACGGGTGTCCTTTGCTCGTTCGGCTGTAGTGATGACGTAGGCGCCAGCCGTGTGAATCGGCAAATCGTTGTCGAGTAGGTTCGCCGGCTTCGCAATCCACCGAGCGTTGTTGTAGTCGTCCTCGGTGATGGGATCCGGACGGTGTTGTGCAAAATAGCCCTCAGGAAACAGGAGGCCGTTCTTCCGGGAATTCACCACAAACGGAGCCATCATGTCGTGAGTCTTGTTGTACTTGTCAAGGTAGCGCTGGAATTGCATTGCGGTCGGATAACACGCCGGGCCCGCCATTCCGTGTATCCATTTTCGCGGTCCTGACACGGTGTCTTGCGCGAGCGCCCCACCATGCCGATAACGCCCTTCGAAGTTGCTCCAGCCCTTCACAACGACACATACTTTGCAAAGCCCGTCGCCCACCGCCTGAATGGCGGCTGTGAGTGCATGCGACACACAGAACGAAGCGACGCTTGCAAACTTGACGTTCGAGAACTCCGGGATGTTCTTGATAATCCATTCAGGGCTCAGTTTGGTCAGACCGTCCCATTGGTCCTTGGTCGATTTGAATGTCTTCAGAAACTCAGCTGGTACCTCGCGACCCTCCGGCCAAAACGCCCCGGTGGAGGTATCGGCGACCATCGTCAAGCCGTCGACTTCACTCGGGCTGATTCCGGCGTCTTCCAAAGCGTTGTGGATTGCCAACAACGACCACGCGCCGACGCTCGATTGGGCCTGCCAATCCCAGCGCCGCAGCGTTGGTGCGTGTCCCACACCAGCTGCCGCGACCCTTCCGCGGTGCTCCCATAGCTTGAGATCCTCTTCCATTCGATAGAAGGATGGAGCGGAATACGTCTCAAAGTTCACGAACGGTCCCCTTGGATTTGGTAAATCGAACGCCGACTGATCACTGATCAACGACCCTCCACTCGGGGACCATCTGTCCAGTCGCTTTTGTCGTCTCGAACACGAGTTCAACCTTCGCCCCGACGGGCACGGCTTCCGCCGGAGTACCCGGAAGATGAGAGAGCACGTTGCAGCCAGGGGCTTCGTCTAGATCGATGACGGCAACGTTGTAAGGCTGCTCGGACTGCATCAGCGAGAGGGGTGTGTCGTACACGACAGCGTAACTGTAGATATGCCCGTCCCCCTTGATCTGACGCCATGTGAGTTGCGCTGCTGAGTTGCAATTCCTGCAGCTGATTTCGGGTGGATGCTGAAAGCGGTCACAGGCCCCGCAATACTGCAGCACCAGTCTCTCTTCATTGCACGCGTCGAAGTACGGGCGTTCGAACTCGTCTGGAATCGGTGACTGCTTTGGCACAGCATCCTCTCTCGTCGGCAATCGAGCGCATTACCAGCTCGGATATGGGTGTCTAGAAGGCCCCGGCCCGTCTGAGCTCTTCGATTTCGGCCTTGGTGAAACGGAGTATCTGCGTCAGAACGTACTCGTTGTCTTCTCCGTAGTTCGGCCCCGAACGATCGAGACGACCCCCCATGTAGGCGGGCGTCTCTGAAAACTTCACCGGATGCTCGCGCACCGGCCAACGACCAATCTCCGATTGATCCAGTTCGACCATCCACTCGAGATGTCGCAGTTGAGGGTCCCTCTCAAAACGCTCCTCGGCCGTCTGGCACACTCCGGAAGGCACGTGCCGTCGCTGGAGCTCTTCCATGAGGACATACCCGTCCCATGTCTGACAGGCCTTATCGACGAGAGCGTCGAGGGCATTCTGGTTCTGCACACGCCGAGCCAGCGTCGCGAATCGCTCGTCAGCGGCAGCCGTCCCGAGGTCCAGAACGTCTACCAAGGCCTTCCAATGGTCCTCGGTGAACGCGGCAATTGCAATCCAGCGATCAATGCCCTCGGTCCGGTAGGCCCCATGCGGAGCGGCCTCCTTGTACGGAGAACGATTACCGTACCGAGACCACTGACGCCCGTTCACCGTGTAGTCGAGGATGGCCGTACCCGTGAGGTACAGACCCGCTTCACCCTGGGAAGCATCGATATGGCACCCTTCACCGGTCACGTCACGCCGGTACAGCGCGGCCAGCATGGCCAGCGCCATGTTGTACGCGCCGAACCAGTCCAGGTACGAATACCCGATTCCTGCCGGCGGAAAGGGGTCCGGAAGTCCCGACATGTCGCTGATGCCAGTGATGGCCTGAGCCGTGGGACCGTATGTCCTGACCCGTCCATAGGTTCCCTGCTCCCCCAGTCCACTCTGCTGCACGTAGATGATTGACGGATTGATCTTCCTCAGATCTTCGTAACCGAGCCCCATTCGAATCATGGTTCCCGGTGAGAATCCTTCGACGATCATGTCCGCCGAGCGGATCAGGCCTTCGAGGATCTCACGACCAGCAGGGTGCTTAAGGTTCAGCGAGATTCCGAGCTTGCCGGCGTTGATCTCCATAAAGTTCCCGGCCTGGTCGAGGTTCTCAGCCTTTACTGGCGCGATGGGCCCCGTTGCTCGATCGCGTTCGGCTCGGCCTCCTGAGGGTGGAACCCACCGTGCGCTCTTCCGCATACCGTCGGGTCGACTTTCATGCTCGACCTTGATTACCTCTGCCCCCATTGCAGCGAGAAACCGACCCGCGCCGGCGCTCGCAAGCATCCAGGACAGATCGATTACACGAACGTCGGAGAGCGCGAACGGCTTGTTGTGTTTGCTGACGATGA
>Ga0207761_1000071_pt1 | contig 29518 bp, 28 predicted proteins | sample LuqExpMetageno34_FD_187792 | JGI IMG/M metagenome (GOLD analysis project Ga0207761, IMG submission 187792) | Tropical forest soil microbial communities from Luquillo Experimental Forest, Puerto Rico - Sample 34 (SPAdes) | ecosystem: Environmental > Terrestrial > Soil > Tropical forest ... | reverse complement strand
CGATCGACGATGGACCGGCTGTCGGCGCATTTCCCGGTACGACACTCCGTGACTGCCGCGTGGACGAACATCTGGCCCGGCCCGCCGGCCACGGCACCGGCGGAGAATATGAGGAGGACGCCGAACTCGTCCTGCCCCGAACGCAGAGCCGACGCCACGTACCAGACCTCGCTGTGTGCCTGCGTGTGTAGTCCGTTGTCCCGGGGAAGGTCGATGAACGTCGGGACCGTATACACGACGCCCGACAGTAGGGCAGGTGATGTTGACCGTGCAACGCGACGAGCGAGCTGCCAGGAACAAGGAGGCGACGTCCCACAGCTTCAGCCACGGCAAGCTGTGACCGGCACTGTCGCCCAGAGATCCCAAGTTGAAGTTGGAGGCCTGGTTGAATAACCACCTCGCCTCGACGCTGCTACGAGACGCCACTGATCGGTTCGGTTAGTCAGGCGTCCTGTCGTCGAGCGAGTCTTCCCGGCAATGCCCCCGTGGGCTGGTCATCACGCCTCGACACCGTTCCGGCGACGATCGTGGCCTTGTAACCAGAAGCGGGTTGGAGCAGTCGGCGACCGCCACCAGGTAGGTCATCGACGGCTTTTGGCATGTGAAGGCGCAGGCTCTCGAGGTCTATGACGTTAAGGTCTGCGCGCTTCCCAGGCGTGATTACGCCGCGATCCTTGAAGCCCATGGCCTCTGCTGGTTCGCTTGACAATTTCTTCACTGACAAAGCAAGGTCGATCTTCGGCCCTCGCTGGCGATCCCTAATCCAATGGGTCAGCATGGTGGTTGGTTGCGATGCGTCGCAGATCGACCGGGAGTGTGCCCCCGCATCTGCGAGTCCGAGCAGCGTGCCAGGTGTTTGCAATTGCTCGTAGAGCGGATCGTGATTACCACTGGCGTAATTCAAGACTGGGTTAAGCAGGTATCCAGGCTCGCCCTCCCCCATGCAAAAGTCGTAGACCACCTCGAAAGGATCTGCGCCCGTGGACTCAGCAATGGCCTTGACGGAGCGCTCTGGCGGCGGTTCGTAGTCGAGATCCTTCCCGAGAGGGAACAGATTGGCCAAATCTGCACTCATTCTGGCGACACGTCCGGGATCCAACCGGTTCCCAAGACTCGGATCGTCCTTCTCGCTCAGAATCGCCTCCCGGTTCTCCGGTCGGCACAGTTCCTCGTACATCTCCTCCAGAGGCAAGGAGGCGAGTCGATGGAACGTGGGTCTGAGAATGAACGGATTTCTGGTGGAAAACCCGATGAGCATCCCAAACGGCCGGCTCGCAATCTGGGGAACGATCATCGTCCCATTCGCTTGCTCCGTGCAGGCGAACTCGAGTTGATTTCGCCACATGCCCGGTTCAAGCATGGTCTGAAGCAGCAAGAAGCTTGTGGGCACATTTGCCTCGCGAGATACTCCCGCGATTACGGCGAGGTCATGGAGCACGGGCCCGTCAGCTGCCGAGCTAGAGAGCCCCGCTGGCGCCACTTCGAGGTGATAACCCCCACCGGCGACCACCGCGTCAGCCAAGCCCTTTAACTCCCCAAACGTCGCGTAGGTGCCCGCAACCGGGCGACCAGCAATGGAGGCATGACCTGGTAGACGGTTGGTCGAGAGTCCCACTGCGCCCGCTTCGACAGCCTCGCGCACCACCGCAGCCATCTTGGCGACGTCTTCTTCGAAGGCAGGCTCATTACGTGCCCCCGGAGCTGCCATTACGTATTCGCGCACGGCCCCATGGGTCGCCATGGCTGCCACGTCGATGGCCCAGCGCCGCGAGTCCAATCGGTCCAAGAATTGGGGGAATGACTCCCAGTCGAACGGGACTCCTTCGACCAGAGTCTGCGCCGGGACGTCTTCGACGCCCTCCATTATCTCAATTAGGGATGTCCGCCCGTCGGGAGCCGCCGGTGCCAAGCCAACCCCGCAGTTGCCAAGCACCACGGTGGTCACTCCATGGGCCGCCGTGATCTCAAGCTCAGGATCCCAGAAGACCTGGCCGTCGAGATGGGTGTGCACGTCGATGAATCCCGGAGTCACGGTGAGACCGTGAGCATCGATTACCTCTTGGGCATCGCCTTCAAGGTCTCGACCAACCGTCGCGATCTTCCCGTTCTGCACGGCGATGTCGGCCACGATCGGAACCGAGCCGGTTCCATCCACGACGGTCCCTCCACGAATCAGCAGGTCGAACATAGAACCCCTTCCATGGGTATCGCACCTGCTCAGGCACCCTACCCGCAAATCGACGGTAACGGATTGCCAACCGCCGGTCAATGACGGAAGGGCGAATTCGCATGCCGTCGGTGTCCCTTCTGCCGAAATTGCAGACTCTTTGTAACGGATTCGGTCTGATCCCGAGTTTCCAGCACTCAGCGACCACGATGCAGTCGCCAAGCTCGACCTCTCATGCGATCAAGGCACCGGACTGGTCCGGATCACCTGCGCTTGGTGTCCGCTGCAATGCTCCTCGGGACAGCCTAATTGATCTGATCGAGCGGGTTGAGTTTCGAGATCATCGTGTACAACGGAATCTTTACGCTCTGCTTCAATGAACACATATCGCAATAGCTGGCTATTTGCTCTTTGAAGACGTCCACTCGACCTTCACCACATTTCGGATTTCTCTCCCTTGCGGTTGGTATGAAGAGGACTGTGGACGTCCAGGCTAAGTCTCAGCGCACGAGACGAAAGAAATTGCGCACTTCCCCGACAAAGATCTCGGGCTGCTCGAATGCGGCAAAGTGTCCTCCTACAGGTGGCTCGCCCCAATACCGGATATCTGCGTAGGAGCGCTCGGCCCAGCGTCGTGAAGGACAGAAGATTTCTTTGGGGAATATTGATGCACCCATCGGGACCGTCACAAGGGTTGGCTGGAACTTTCCGACGGACTCCCAGTACATACGTGCAGATGAGCCCCCAGTGGAATTCAGCCAGTACAACATGACATTGTCGAGAATGCGATCGGCACCGAGTGCCCCAACCGGATCCTCTGCAGTGTCACTCCACGACCAGAATTTCTCGAGAATCCATGCACACTGACCGACAGGTGAATCGACAAGGGAGTACGCGATCGTCTGTGGTCGGGTCGCCTGAAGCTTGTTGTAGCCCGAGTCCCATTCTGTGTAATACCGGCGCCGAAGAAGCGCGGCATCCTCTTCCTCTGTCAACGTGCCGTCCTCTGGGCTCGGGCTACCGCGCACCATATTGAGGTGAATACCAACTATCCGGTCCGGGTTCTGCATCGCCATACTCGTCGTCACGATCGATCCCCAATCGCCTCCCTGGGCACCGAAACGGTCGTAGCCAAGGCGCTCCATAAGAGTGGCCCATGCCTTAGCCGTTCGGAGCACGCTCCAGCCGGGTTCGGTCGGCTTGCCAGAGAATCCATAACCCGGCAACGAGGGGACCACGACGTGGAAGGCATCGGACACATCACCTCCACGAGCGGTCGGATTAGTCAATAGTTCGATCACGTCGAGGAACTCGACGACAGATCCCGGCCAACCGTGAGTGAGAATGAGCGGCAGCGCTTCGAAGTGTGGGGAGGGCACGTGAAGGAAGTGAATGTCAAGCTCGTCAATCGAGGTCAGATACTGGGGAAATGAATTGAGATAGGCACGCCTCGCATCCCAGTCGTACTCTTCGAGCCAGAACCTGCAGAGGTCGCGGATGTAGGTCAGAGGTACCCCTTGAGACCAATCTCTCACGGTTTCCTTCTCTGGCCACCGGGCTCGCCGCAATCGCTCGTTCAGATCCTCGATTTCGGCTCCGGACGTCTCAATCGTGAACGGCTCAATATTGCGGGCCATGTCGCAAAGCATAGGGCTTCGAGTGTGTAGAGCCTGGGTCTGCGACGAGTTAGAACGTGTTCGAATGAGACTGTCAACGACGTGGAGTACTTTCTGCGCCAGTGACCTAGATGGAGGTGACCCGGTCTATGAAGCTCTTCGCCACTGATCACCCCCACTCAACTGCTATAGACATCTCGAGCTACGAGTTTTGGTGCCGGCCACTTATTGAACGGGACATGAGTTTCTCCCGTCTACGCCGCGATGCACCCGTGAGCTGGCACCCACCGATGGACGGCTCGGCATTGGCCTACCGCGATCACGAGGAAGCAGGTTTCTGGGCAGTCACACGCTCAACTGACATCTCCTTCGTGAGTCGGAATCACGAGATCTTCAGCTCCGCTCTCGGAGGTGTCACGGTTAGGCCGAGGATCCCCGCACATCGACAATCAGCTCCTTCCTTCCTCGACATGGATCCCCCGGAGCACAACGTCCACAGACATATCATCAGCTCGTCGTTTACGCCGAGGAGTATCTCGAGGCTCACGGCACAGATTGAAGACCGCGCCACGAACATACTGGATGCTGTTGTCGGTGTCGGCGAGTTCGACTTCGTCGAGCGTGTTTCGTCACAACTTCCTATGCTTACTATCGCCGACATGATCGGCGTGCCTGAAAGCCAAGTTGCAGCCTTCACGAAAGCCGGCAACGACATGGTCATGGCGGCGGACGAAGGGGCTCTCCCGGATGGCGTGAATCCTTTGACATACTTCGCTGACGCCACAGCCACCATTCGTAACCTCGGGATCGATCTCGTCAATTACCGTCGGGCTCATCCCGGAGACGACCTGGCAACCGCACTTGCCGAGGCGAAGGTCGAAGGAAGACCGCTGTCCGACGCGGAGATTGCATCCATCGTCATACTGCTCAGCGTTGCCGGTAACGACACAACGAAGCACACGACCTCGTGGACTGCTTACAATCTGTGCCTCAACCCCGGGCAGAGATCCTGGCTCGCCGAGGACCTCGAAGGCCGGATCACGCAGTCGATTGAAGAATTCATTCGGCACGCGACGGTGGTCAACATGTTCGCCAGAACGGCCAGGACCGACACTGTTTTGGGCGAGCAGCAGATCACGGCAGGAGACAAGGTTGTCATGTTCTATTGCTCAGGCAATCGCGACGAGAGTGTGTTTCCCGATGCGCATCGATTCGATCTCACACGCCCGAGAGTGAACCATGTGGCTTTTGGCGGAGGAGGCGTGCACTTCTGCCTCGGGAGCTTCGTTGCCAGGGCTCAGCTAAGGGCAATCTTTGCTCGTCTTCCAGACAGGCTGCCCGGTCTAGAGCTGAGGGGAGAGCCGGAACTCCTCCATAATGAGATGTTCAATGCTGTCCGGACACTCCCGATGGCATCCGGTTGAGTGAGCCGACGTTGCCAGGTCTATGACTGGTGACAGGCCGAGCTGAGTCCGTCGGCATAATTACCTAGTCCTCACGCGACGGCAGTGCGACTACGGCCCGCCCAGGAGCAGTCTTCTCGTCGTTCTGATTGAGCACGTCGACCTCCAGCACCACGAGGTTCTCGCCGTCCTCCTGCTTCTTTTCGATCACTTTGCCATAAGTGCGGAGTTCGTCGTTCTTGTGGTTGATGACCCGGAATTGCAATCCAAGTTCGCGAATGTCCGCTTCATCGCCCGCCCAGTTGCGAAGCGCGTTCATGACATAGGACCAGCGCAGGTTGCCCATGCCGAAGGCACCGCCTTGGCCAGCTGCCGCGCCGGCGTCGTCGTCCATGTGGACGTAGAGGAACTCGTCGTTAACCGCAGCAAAGCGGTTCCAGTGCATCATATCGGTGGTGCGTTCGAAGGAGGGGATCTCGTCGCCCACCTCCACGTTTTCGAAGTACTTCGCCGTCATCTCAATCCTTCTCTTCTACTGGCCTCTGCAGGTCGCCTGCTCTAGGTGCTGCAGTTACCATGCAAGTCGTTGAGCTTCGTACGCTAGTAGCGGATCAAGGTCCCGATCCGGGTCTTGACCCACTCGTTGTCCTGGTTCGTCCACTCGGTTTCGTTGTAGCTGTAGAGGGTGAGGCCGTGGCGGCCTTGGCGCTCCTCCCAGTGCGACAGTCTGGAACGGGTGCTGATAACGTCACCGGGCCGCATCGGCACCCCATAGGTATCGGTCATACCGCCGTTCAGGATGTTCTGCCCCTTGGTGGGTTTCTGGCCCGGCTGCGCACCTTGGGGTGGGACTTGGGGCCGACTAACCGGCCATGCGAACGGGTTGAACTCGCGTGGAGCCACGATGCCACCCCAGCGAGTGCTCTGAGCGTACTCGACGTCCCAGAACAATTTGGGCGGCGTGTCTGGCCAGTAAACAGCGATGGCCCAACGGCGGATGTCGGACTCCGAAACGGGAAGCGACGCCCTGGAACCAGACCAGACCCCTTTCGCTTCTTCCATGTCCGGGGTCACGAGGGTCTCGACATTGGTCATCAACAGCTCCCTTCTCGGCGCCCACATGGGTGGACTACTCACGACGACACGACGGCGTGCTTGCAGTTTCCCGACGACGCTATCTGTTGGATTCGAACCTTGACCAACTCGGCCTTGCGGGGTCGACAACGGTCCTGGCCCGGTACGGTCGTCGCCAGAACGGGTCGAAACCTGGGGTCGGCGAAAGGAGTGTCAGGTCTTGCGGCGAACCCGACGATCAAGTCCTTGCAGAGAGCAACTGATCGCCGGTGTTTGGGACGAGGGCAACCGACTTGTCCAGCAACAAGTGCCGTCTGAACGAGAGACACTCACGACCCCGCACATCGCTGTTACCGACGTAATCGGCCAGGTTTGCAGAGATCAACTCAAGACCGCGATACGGCCAAATGGACGTGTCATGTTTCCGTCCAGCATCACGGTGTCCGCAGAGCCCTGGTCACTCCTGCGTCTCGTTTGCGATTGCGGCCCGGATTGCCGAGCGGCCAGCTCTATGCCAGAGAAGCGCACCTGCGACTGCCGCAAATAGGAGAACCGCAACAGCCAATGGCTTAGCGCCTGAAGTAGTCAAGGATGGGAAGGCTGGCAGGCTCTCTCGCGTTGGGATTGTGTTCGTGCTCGACGGAGCCTTCTGTCCAAGCGGCGCAGTCGGACCGCCAGCCGGCTGCTGTGGCACAGCGGTTTGACCCCCGAGCGCTTCGACGCTTCCCACGCCGCCCCCGTAGGTGCCGAGCAATGGGGGTCCCTCGGAGGACTGCCCGCCGAGGGATCCGGTGTTGCCGGTCCCGGCGGTACTCGGTTGAGCAGAGGACCCTCCACGCTACTTCCAATTGCGGTCCCATTGCCGCTCTGGACGGTGAGAGAGCCGTCTCCTGGTTGGCCGAGAACGACACGGTCCGTCTGGTTCGTAGGCAGGATTGCGATCGACAGAGTTCCTTGTGACATGAGTGTTCCAACTTCAAACGTGAACACTTCGCCGTTCGAACTGGCTTGAGCGGTCACGTTGGTGGTGCACGAATAGGCTGGGGCATCCGCCATCGGTCCTCCTTCTTCGGGCTCCAAGCTGGAGGTGAGCGGACAGAGTTCAAGCGTCGCGTCGGGTGTCGAGACCGAATCAGTGGCCACGCTCAAGGACAGCGACTTTGCCGTGGTCCCCACTGGAACCTCATAGTCAAGAGCGGCATACGCAATTGGAGAGGACGCGTTGAGGCCGCCCTCAACGAGCAATCCATTAGAGGCAGCGTCCGGCGCAGCAGCGGATCCAGGAACGGTTACGGGTGCCGACGAGCCACCGTTCGTAGATGTCCACCAGCCCTGCTCGGACGGCGCGACAGCGCCAGCGGTTCCTCTCGGTAGGACAGTCAGCAGGGCTACTAGCTGAGCAACGATGGAGCCGGCCACGACAGCCTTTCCAAGACGCGACGATGAGGCCGAATTCAAGAATACGTTGACCCGCTTCACTTGACCCCGCCTCCTAGGAACACCGCCCTCGCTATGTCGTCGCGGTCCAAGAGGTCGGCGGTTCTGCCTTCGAATCGCACCTCACCCTTCTCCATGAAGACGGCACGATCACAAATTTCTGCCGCAATATTCAGACTTTGTTCGACGACCACGAGTGCCACGCCGCTGCGATGGATCCCTTTGACGATCTGCATGAGTTCGCCAACTACCACGGGTGCTAGCCCCAACGAGAGCTCGTCAATGCACAGCACCTTCGGCTCAAGAAGCAGAGCCTTTGCCAGGGCGAGCTGTTGTTGTTCACCACCGGAAAGGCTCCCTGCGCTCTGTGACAGCCGCGCACTCAAGCGCGGAAACGCCTCGAAGACGACCTCACACCTCTCTGAGAAGGATCGGCCACGCCGTCGAACGGTCAAGGCCTGCATCTTGAGGTTCTCCTCCACAGTCATGTCTGTGAAGACCGAGCGCCCGCCGGCGACGAGCACCATACCTCTCCGGACGAGCTCTTCGGCTTCAGACCCTGAAACATTCTCACCGCCAAAGAACACCTGACCCGAGCTTGGACGTTCCAATCCAGCAGCGTGGACTTCCCCGCGCCGTTGGTGCCCAAGAGCGCCAGCGCCTCGCCTTGGCCCACTTCGACGGAGACCCCAAACAGCACCTGCATCTTCCCGTAAGAGAACTCAAGTGCCTTGGTCTGGAGGATGGGGCCGCTGGGCTTGCCTTGCGTCGATGGATGCCTCCCGTTCGAGTCCGCAGTCATGCTGGCCCGGTTCTTGCTACGTCCAAAGGCCCTGAGCGCGATATCGCACTCTCTTCGACGCCCAAATAACTCCGGATGACAGCCGGGTTCTCGCGAATCTGCGTCGGGCTGCCAGTGGCGATCACTTTCCCGGCCTCCATGGCATAGACCCGATCGCAGAGTCCCATGAGGAGGGGCATGTCATGCTCAATGATGAGGACCGCGCAGCTGAGTTCCTGACGAATTTGGCGCAGCAGGGGTCCAAACACCTCAGACTCGCGCTGGGCCACTCCCGCGGTCGGTTCGTCAAGGAGGAGGAGCCTGGGTCTTGTTGCAACTTGGGCAGCAAGATCGCAGATGCGCCGTGTACCGGTGGACAAGTCCGACGTGAGCACGTCGGCCCAGGGGCTCAGTCCGAAGCGTTCCACAATTCGCTCTGCCTGAATCCTTGTTTGGACCTCAGTCGCTTGGACCCATGGAGCGGCCACCATTGCTCCCACAGCTCCAACCTTGTGCCGGTACGCGAGGGCAACCTGGATCGTCTCCACAACGCTCAAGCCGCGAAACAGAGTTGCGTCCTGGAAGCTTCGGGCCACTCCCAGCGCGGCTCGGAAGTCGGGTGGGAGATCCGACGTCTCCTGCCCGAAGATCTTGATCGATCCTGAATCTGGCCGTTCAAATCCAGAGATCACGTTCATCAATGTCGTCTTGCCGGCGCCATTTGGGCCTATGAGTCCGACGATCTCCCCAGCACGGACTTCGATCTTGACGCCGTCCAAGGCAACGATGCCCCCAAAGTGGCGGCGCACATCATCGGTCGCAAGAGGAGGCCACGCTTCGTCCACGCCCCATCCAACATGGCGTGCCAGGTCGAAGCGCAGACGGTGTCCCGCCGTGTCGACATTCACGCTGTCGGCAGCCGGCGCCAGTGCTCCTCCCGTGAACTTCAACTTGGAAACCTCGCCCTGTTCTGCTCCAATCTGCGATGTGTCACTCTCACCGTTGGACTCGGACGTCAGTTCATTTGTGGAAGTGGGCGGGGACGGGACACGACGTTCTCTTTCTACGATTTGGATTGCGCGTCGGTTGAGGAACCGCTGCCAGCGAGTTCGCACTGCACCAGCGATACCTGTGGGGTATGCCAGCAAGACAATCAGCTGGAGGATTCCGGCGACGAAGAGCTGAAAGCCCAAGTTTTGCCCAAAGCTTCCGAAGACAAAGGTCACGTGCGGCCCGATAAAGAACGTGACCGAATAGAGCGCTACGGCCGCGGCAACGGCACCGGATATCGACCCGAGACCGCCAATGACTGGCAGAGCAATCAGGGCAACCGAGACTTCGGGAGGGAACTGCGCCGCCGAGACAACTCGCCAGGATGCTCCCCATAGGACCCCGGCGACACCGGCGAAGAGCCCTGACACTCCTAGAATCGTGAGCTTCGTGGAGGCCGGCAACAGACCGTAGGTCGACGCAGCGCGCTCATTGTCCCTGACGGCAATAGCGTTCCGACCCGGACCCAATCGACGCATTGCTCCAGCGGACCAAGCGGCGAGCGCGAGCAGGACAAGAGCCACGTAATAAATGGAATCCTCTGAATTGGGCGTCCCGAGATCCGGCCCGAGGTGGATGGGCACCAGACTCACAAAGGGTGCCGAAGATCCCGCCCAACTCTGGTGAAATAGCCAATCACCTGCAACGACGGCGAAGCCCAGAGTGGTTACGGCGAGAGTCAATCCTCCAACTCGCAGAGCGGGAAGACCGATCACGATCATGACAGCAGCTCCCATCAACCCAGCCACGAGACCAATTGCCGCCAGGCTCCAATGGTCCGCCGACAATCGTGCGGCGAGGTACGCGGCCAGGCCGACAATTGCAAAGTGTCCCAACGAGATTTGACCGCTCCACCCCATCAACATCGTGAGGCCGATCGCCACCAGGGCGTACAGCAAGATGAGCACGAGCAGGAACTGATTCGCTTCAGTCCTGAAGTAGGGAAGGTGTGGTAACAGAACTGCGACGAGCAGAGAGGCCAGCGAAAGCCAGGTTCGCTGGTACCGGACGAGGCTCGAGTTGCTAAGTGCTGCTGGTACACGAACCGGAGAAGGAGCATCGGTTACACCACCGGACGTGTAGAAGACCTTCCCGATCCGCTTGCCACGAACAAGCACAACCAAGAGAATCGCGACGAATACTGCCAATTCTCCGGTCGAGCCATCGGAAGTCTGCGAGGTGACACATTGCAAGATGAGACCGAGCACGACACCGCCACCAAGCGCCGCCGGAAGCGAGACGAACGCCCCGAACGCGGCAGCACCCAAGGTCAGCATCAAGATGTACGGACCTAAGGCCGCTGCATCGAAACTTGACTGAGTCGGTGCAACCAACACTGCGGACACCGCAGACAGAGCGCCGGCCAACCCCCATGTGATTGCAGAGACTTTGTTGACCGAGATGCCACACAACCTGGCCGCCTCCGGGTTGTTGGCGGCAGCACGAATCTGCCTTCCGAGACTGGAATACCGCATGAATACAGCAAGGGCTGCCACGAGGAGGGGGACCAGCAGCGCGGTGAGAAGCGACATGCCGTTGAGGACGACCCCACCTACACGTACGTGGGAGACAAAGGGCTGCGGGTACAGCTCAGCCTGGCCCGCATTCGGCCCGAGGGCTGGTATGAAGATCAGGGCAAGGAGGACCTGTGACACGGCAAGCGACCCAAGCATTAACCGTACGGAAGACGCGCCCTTGCGCCGTAGGGGTCGAATGAACAGGCGCTCCACCAGTAAGCCGGTGCCGAGTCCAACGACTACCGCCACGGGGAACGCGACCCACCAGGACCATCCCCAATCGATGACGAATTTCGCCAACAGGAGAGCCGAAACCGCGCCGACCTGGGCGTTGGCCAAATTGAGAAACCGGTTCGACTTATAGATGAGCACAAGCCCCACGGCGAGGAGACCGATGGTCAGCCCGTTCAGTGACCCGAGGATAAGAGTACCTAGGTTCACTCATACCTCCGGAGGTAACGTGCTGTGCTCACACCAAACATGGCTTAGGGGAATGGAGGGTTGAAGGCACTTCCCTCCACTTGGAAGCATGAGCAGCTGGCGAAGTACTTCGCGGCACGCCAGTCTTGACCGCCGGTAGTGACCTTCGAGCCGCTGTAGTTTGCAGGCCCGGCTGGGTAGGAGTAGTCGATCGATGTTCCCGTGGCTTCGATGCCGAGGGCTAGGGCGGCGCGATTAAGAGCGGGAGCATGGTTGATGCTGTCGGCTACGGCCCACACCAGATCACATATGAAGCCCGGGTAACCTCCGAGCCCGTAAGCTGTGGTTGTACTGCCGTTCCCTTTGTAGATCGCGTTGCAGTTATTTGTTCCTGAACTGGGGACGAATCCGGGTGTCGTTGCCTCCCCGCTACGTTCGGTCGAGATGGCGATCGCCCCATTCAGGTTGTTGGGGTCGCTGGCAAACACACCACCGTTTTGCGCTTCTATGATCAAATCATCGGGAAGGATGTATTGGGGGTGGAAGTCCTGTTGCTGGGCGATCTTGGTGAATTCGCTGAGATCGGCGCCGATGCCAACTTCTGTCACATCGCTCACGCCGTCTTCTTGGAAGGTAAGAACGGCCTGCTGAACAGTCGCCGGACTCGCTAGGGCCTGAGGACAGCCTTCATCGAATGTAGCAATTTGCGATGAGGACACACCCACTTGGTTCAGCTATCCCTGGACAGAGGAGATCTCCTGAGGGTTGCAGTCCCTGTAGATGATTCCGAGTTTGCGGAAGCCGTTGTTGGGGCTGAACTCGCCCATCTGGTTAAGTGCAAAGACGGTGTTGTGATACAGGACTTCAAGTAACGACGTCAAGCTAATTACATACGGATAGCCTTGTGATTGCTCTGCTTGCGACACCATGAGCGCGGTGAAGTACGGAATTTGATTCTGCGGGAAACAGTTTGCGATCGCGGGATCCTGGGAGTATGAGCCCTCATCTAACACGGCGAATACTCCTGCTTGCTCAGCATTAAGGCAAGCGGTTTGCAAGCTGGATGAATCGGCCGGGTTGGCACTCACAAAGACAGGCACCAGCTGGCGACAAGCTACGCCCCCCGAGGCGTTCACCGAGTTGACGACCCACTGAAAATATTGCTCTTGCTCAGCTGCAGTCGGTATACCAATCGCGCTGTTGCCAATTCCGGCGACATCTCCAATTATCATCGCGACCTTGATCTGGGTGGCACTTACACCTTGGTCAGTTCCAGGCGGCGCCACACATCCACCATGCGAGTTCGCTCCCGAGTTCTGGGGGGCAACGCCCGAGCGTTGTGATGGAACTCCCGAGCTTGGGGATAAAGCTCCCGAGCTTTGCAAGCTGGATGCTCCGTTTGTTGACGAACCCATCGAAGTTGTACTGGTGGAGGACAAGGCAGTGGTACTGGTGGTCTGCGCGACTGCATCGCCGCTCTTGTATCCCGCCTGATTACCGCCAGCGAAACTGTTGGCGGAAGAACTCGGCACCAGAAGCCAGGTAACCAAAGCCAGAACCATGGCGCTACCCACGAGGGCCGAGAGCCGCTCCCCCATGGGAGCGAGACGGGCCCAGAGCCGGAATTGTTGAAGCAGTGTCATGTCAAAAGTGCCTTAAGTCCGCCCTTAGATGTGCACCTGAGATCTCGAGTCTTAGCGCGTGCCCCTGTCAGCTTCTACTGGGTGAGCACCGCGAACCCCGGTCTCAACGGACTCGTCCACATCAGACAAGTGCTCGATGATCATCGCAACTCTCCCTCCCGCTGAATCGGTGCGATCCACTCAGGGTAAACGTTCGTTTAGCCTCACGCAAGGCGAAACTTCGTTTTCGTCACCGAGACCATCTCGCCGTAGCACTCTCCGAGACTGGTTCATTTACATCTCGACTGAAGGAAGCGGATCTCATTGCATTTCGCAACAGTGGAGACATGAGCACAGAAGGAAAGTGTGAATATAAATTGAACAGCAGTTACGCTCATTCCTGGTGTTCCAAAACTGTGGCGTGCTTTGGAGTCGGCTTGGCGCTGCTGTGTGACTCCAACCGTTTCCTCTCTTAGGGTGAGCTGGGGCCATCGGTGAAGCAGTAAAGACGGGAGGCGTTGCCACTAAGGATCAACTCACGTTCGGATCGCGGAACGCCTGAGAATGACGCGTCAATCGTCCGCCATGAGTTCGGCCAATCCGATCCCACGTGCGGATAGTCGCTCGACCACATCATATTCTTGAGCCCCACCGCGTGACGGTTCCGAACTGCGAACGCGTCAGTGATGAATGAGTACACGCAATGACGGTCGAAGTATTCGCTCGGCGTACCTTTCAGCCCCAGTTTCTGGGCCTTTCCCATCCGGTGAAACCGATTGTCGGCCTGCTCTTTGAAGTAGGGGACCCAGCCGCAATCCACCTCTATGAATGCAACGCGCAATTCAGGAAACCGATCAAAGGCCCCGCTCCAGAGGAATTCCAACATGCGCTTTGGTGCATCGTTGAAGCGCGCAGCTCCCGGAAGCTTTGCGCTCATGAAAGTCGGAGGCTTCGAATTGAGGGCCGCATGGATGTTGAGCGGGAGGCCCGAGGAAGCGACCGCTGCGAACAGGAGGTCGTCATCGGAATCGATCTCGTCTGTCCCATGCGGATAGCCGAGCATGACGGCTCCGCGGATACCACGAAGCTGCATCGACCTCTCATACTCGGCGACGGCACTCTTTACATCAGATGTCGGAAGGATCGCGATCCCCGCAAGCCGGTTGGCGTCAGCGCTCGCGTATTCGCTGAGCCAGTCGTTGTAGGCCCTCACCATCTCACCTTGGAGGACCGGGTCCTTGTTCGTCACGACTCCCTGCGACAGGCGGGGAGTTGGGTACAGGATGGCTGCCCAGATCCCATCTTCGTCCATCTCATTCAGTCGCGCAGCGGGATTCCATCCGCCCTCTCGGATCTCGTCGAATCGAGCCCACGCCCTTTGGCTGTCCGCGGGTAGTCCGGCACAGGCATTCAACCCGAAGTTGATGGGAGCATCAACGCCCTCCATGACCCAGGCATCGCCTTCCGGGAAGTGCTCCATGCGCGGGACGCGATCCACGTACTGTTTTGCAACTCGCGATACCCATAGATCTGGTGGCTCGTTGACGTGCGCATCCGCATCGATCAGCCGTAGCGGTCGTGACTCCATAGGTCTGAGTCCTTTCTGCGACGATCGAATCCCCGCTGGTGATGATAGGCAGGTACGACGCTCGATTCAGCGCCGACGTGGACACAGGGACCACTCGGCACGTGCACGATCCCATTGGGCTCCACCTTCTGGTCCTTGTCAGGATCCTCACCCCACGAGCCAGGGTGATAGTTCGGGGATAGTGTTCGAGTCACGCCGCTAGGAAGGTACGTGACGCACTCCTCCACCATAAGTGCCATGACGGGCCTTGCTTCCCGGATCATCGGCACTCTGGACGCCGAGCAGCGCTCGCGTGCGTGCTTCGACTTCCCGGACAACGAGGAGCGTCGCCGCTTCTATTGGGTCCCAACAGACCACGGTGGTCTTCCCCTGCGCGACTGTGAGGACGGAGTTCAGCGCCTGATCATGCAGCTGGTGGCCTCGGGCCTCAGCCCAGCGGGGTACAACACCGCGGTCACCATCATCTCGCTCCAAAATATCTTGTCGCGCAGAGAGGGCTGGGGGACGGGCTGGCCGGGTGGTCGACCGGTGCGCGACGTGCTGGAGTACCAACTCTCCATCTTCGGAGAACCCTCGCCGACGGGATCATGGGCCTGGCGGTTCGGTGGCCACCACCTCTCGCTGAGCTACGCGGTAATCGACGGGACGAGAGTGTCCTCGACGCCGAGCTTTTTTGGCGCCGATCCCGCGGACACGCCTCTGGCGGGAGGCGCCCTACTTCGACCGCTGGGCCTGATGGAGGACCTTGGACGTGAGCTGGTGCGCTCGCTCGACGGACAGCAGCTGGCGTCGGCCGTGATCGCTCGCCGGGCACCTTCAGATCTTGTTGTGGGGAACCAGGAACTGGCCAACCAACTGTGGAAGACACCACCAGAGCGGCTGTTCAGGGACCCTAGCGACGAAGTCGTGTCCATATTGACCAGGCAAATGGGTGAGGCTGACGCAGCGCTCGGCTCCGATCTCGGCGCTCTGCGCTTCACGCTCTCCCCCAAGGGCATTCGGGCCGTCCGATTCAGGTCGGACCAGCGGGAAATTCTTGAGTCGCTCCTCGGGGCCTACATTGAGCGACTTCCTGACGACGTTGCAGGAGGGGAGCACGCCAAGGTGATAGGCACCTCCGGGGATGATCTCCATTTCGCATGGGCCGGGCCTGTCGAAGGGGGTCATTCGCACTACTACCGGATCCACGGACCTCGGATCCTGATCGAATACGACAACATCAACGGGAACCACATCCACTCCGCCTGGCGTGACCCGCTCGGCGACTTCGGCGGCGACGCGCTGGCTCACCACTGGGCCACCGAGCACCGCTGACCCGACATCGTCCCGCCACAGAGATTGCTCGCTCTGGTCGTGACAATCTGCTGGGGCGTCAACTGCATCGTGCACCTGTCCCCGATGGCGACCGGAGAAGCACGAACGGGGGGGCTCCCCCTCCAGACGAGGTGTTCCGACCACAAATGCTCCTCCACGACGTCCTCGTCGATTCGGATGGCTGCCTCACACGACGACGCCGAAGATCACAGCCTTGGCATCGGCGTTCTGTACCGCGAGCCTAAGATTGTGGAGGTGCTTGCCCCATGGTGATCGCATCAAACGGATGCACCTACAAACTGAATACCGAGGAGAAGCATGAAGGTACGCGTTGACCGGGACCGCTGTGCCGGCAATGGACTTTGCGAGGCGATCGCCCCTGATTTCTTTCAAATCGGCGACGATGGGGTGCTTGTCCTATTTAGAGAGAGTGTGGGCGACGATGAGGCGTCAGCCGTTCGCGAGGCAGTGGCGTCATGCCCTGCCCTGGCGCTCTCGCTCGAAGACGAGTAACCGGCCTTACCCAGGCCAGAGACCACTGGTTCGGAGCCTCCGTCGAGAGAATGGGCTCAGGTTGCTGCTCCCCAATTGACAAGGTGCCCTGCACACACTACACATGACCGGGTGTGGAACACGTTGTTCCGCTTTGGGAGTAATCGCCCGAGACGCTGACGGACCACCCCCTTGTCACTGACGCGCTCAAGGGGAAGGGTATGCGTCGATGGAGTACCGAGTTCTGGGCAACAGCGGAATCCGAGTATCACCGGTCTGTTTGGGGAGCGCGTGGTTCGGAGTTGATCAACTCGAAGAGGACGTGCCATTCATTCTGAACCGTGCGGTCGATCTCGGAATCAATTTCTTCGACTGTGCGAACACGTATGGAACGCGAGGTGATCGCCCTGACCGCAAGCCTCACGGAGAGAGGCGCTCTGCCGAGGAACTCTTGGGAAACTCTCTCAAACATGTACGCGACCAGGTCATCATCACGAGCAAGGTCCAAGAAGCCGTTGGCTCAGGACCAAATGACGGCGGACCCTCCGGAGGAGGTTTGTCTCGACTCCACATTAGACGTCAAGTTGAGCAAAGTCTCCGTCGTCTTGCGATGGACTATATCGACGTCTATTACGCGCACCATCCTGACCCCACCACTCCAATAGAGGAAACAGTTCGGGCATTCGACGAACTCATCCGCGAGGGAAAGATCCGCTACTACGCGCTCTCGGACTTTCAATCCTGGCACATTGTCCACTTCATTGCCGTAGCGGAGCGCTACGGGTTGAATAAGCCGATCTGCCTGCAGATGCCCTACAACCTCGCAAACCGCTCTGTTGAGGGTCGAATCGCTGACGTCTGCGAGACCTTTGACCTGACCATGGCAGCCTTCATGCCGCTAGGTGGCGGGCTCCTCGGCGGCAGAAAGTCACGTACTGGCGAATACGTCGGAATGCGCCGGGCCACGATGCCGGGGCATCCGAGACGTGATTCCGCATTTTCCCCCGAAGACGTGCTGGTAGCGGAGGGGCTGGAGGACTTGTCAGACAAGTGGGGCCACCCAGCGTCCTGCGTCGCACTCGCATGGCTCCTCAATCGACCCGCGGTCAGCACTGCGATTCTCGGTGCCTCGTCTGTCTCCGAGGTCGAAACTGCGGTGAGCTCTCTGCAGGTCAGGCTGGACGATGAGCAGATGGCTGATTTGAACGCACTCGACTCACGGCGTGCTAGCACCTACTAGCCGCAAGAACTTGCGATTTCCGTACGTGTTCCGCTCCACAACGGTACCTTCCGACGATTGGATCCGATGATTACCGAATATCAGATGGCTGCAACGGTAGACCAGCTCCCTGGCGGGCGGATACTCTCAGTCGAGGTAGCCGGTGAATCGATCTGCCTGGCTCATATAGGCGATGAGTACTTTGCGATCAACAACATCTGTACACACATGTACACACGGCTCGATCAAGGCCAGTTCTATCCAGCAACCTGCGAGATTGAGTGCCCACTCCACGACAGCCGATTCAACTTCATCACGGGCATGCCGACAAAGCCACCGGCAGACGAGCCCGTGGCGACATACCCGGTCCGCGTTGAGGGCGACCATATTCTTGTCGGCCCTCGTAAGGAGCACCCCGCTTAGGGGTTGAAGACCGAATGCGAGAGGTCAATTACGTCCTAATTGGCGGAGGGTTGGCGTCGATCCGGGCCGCTCGTCAGATTCGAAAGCGAGACCCCGAAGGATCGATTCTCATCGCGAGTGACGAGCCCGAACTCCCCTATGACCGACCACCGCTCAGCAAGCAGTTTCTCTCTGGTGAGCAATCGGCCGACGACATCGTGCTCGAGCAAGCGTCAAAGATCGACGACCTGCGAATCGATCTGACGACTGGCAACAAGGTACACCATCTCGACGCAGCTGGCAGATGTGTCGCGCTTGCGAACGGCGAGTGGATCCGATTTGAGCGGGCATTGATCGCCACCGGTGGAACCCCCGTCAGACTTACAGTTCCGGGGGCGGATCTTCAAGGGGTCCACTACCTCAGGACAATGGCGGACGCACGGGCCATCGCATCTGCAGCCAGCAAAGGACGTCGAGCTGTCATCATCGGTGGAGGCTTTATCGGGATAGAGCTCGCTGCGACTCTGCGGACGCTCGGGCTCGACGTCACCGTTGTCGAATCCCTCCCCCACATCTGGGGCCGATTCGCCGGTACAGAGGTGTCACGATTCGTCGAGCGCTACTGCACAGACCGGGATGTTCGAATTGTTACATCGTCAGCGGTCTCTGAGATTCGGGGCGAGGACAGGGCCAATATGGTCGTCACCGATGAAGGCGACCAGTTCAAATGCGACCTCGTCTGCGTCGGAGTCGGAATTCGCCCGAATGTCGAGCTGGCCATTGAAGCTGGTCTGAGCGTCGACAACGGGATATTGGTAGATGAGTACATGAGAACGTCGCGGCCGGATATCTTCGCGGCTGGCGACGTCATCAACTGGTTCGATATCACAGCAGGTCGCCGGCGACGGGTCGAGCATTGGGGACATGCCGAGTACAGCGGTCAGATTGCTGGTGCCAACATGACTGGAGCAACGGAGGTCCACGACCTGCTGTCATACGTCTGGTCGGACATATTCGATCTCCACATCGAATTCGCCGGCGACGAGGACCAGCGGGATTGCTCCATCCTGCGAGGCGATCCCGCTGAGGACAGCTTCTTCGTCTTTTATCTGAAGAACGGGAGGATCACCGCGTTCTTTGCAGTCAACCGCGAACCCAGAGAGGTGGCCGTTCTACGCCGCCTGATTCGGACTCGAACCGACGTTTCCACTCGCGCGTCTCTACTGTGCGACCCAGCCTCCGACCTGAGCACGCTGCTATGACAGCCGTCTATTCACAAGCCGGCTCTTCGAATCACCAGTCGTCGACATTCACACAATTGGAGAAGTGAACACCTATGACTCGAATCGCTGCCCTCGGATATATGGGTCTCACCGCACCCGACATCGATGAATGGAAGGGCTTCGCAAGCAACGTTCTTGGCGTTGCTGTCACACCCGACTCCAGCAACGAGTGTCTACGGTTGAGAATGGACGAGAGAGCGTGGCGTATCTCCGTCGAGCCCGGAGAGGGAGGGCTGGCGTTTTGCGGTTGGGAAGTTACCAATGCGAAGGACCTCAGAGGCTTGGCGGACGACTTGGATCAAGGCGGAATCGAACACGCGTACGACACGGCTCTTGCGGTCGAACGGGGTGTGGAGGAGGTTCTTGTCTGTCGTGATCCCACGGGAACGAGGCTCGAGTTCTTCTATGGCGCAACGGTAGCAACGGCGGAACCCTTTCTTTCGCCTAACGGAACACGGTTCGTCACTTCGAACCAATTCCCGGGCGATATGGGACTTGGTCACGTCGTTGTTTTGACTGCGGATTTCGATGCAGCCAAGAGCTTCTACATTGACACACTTGGGTTTCGTGTCAGCGACGGGGGTCAGCGGGTCGTGTTCATGCATGTGAACCCTCGGCATCACAGCCTTGCGCTCCTGGACGCTCGGATCCGTGGGAAGTCTGGTCCGCCGGCGGTCCTACACCACTTCATGCTTGAGGTGGAAGACATCGACATGGTCGGTCGATGCATGGATCGTCTCGAGCGCCAAGGCGAAGAGCTCGCAGCGACCCTGGGTCGTCACAGCAACGATCACATGATTTCCTTCTACCTAGCGTCTCCGTCGGGATTTCTCGTCGAGTATGGGACCGGCGCTCGCCGAATCGATGACTCTGTATGGCTCCCCGGGAAGTATGAAGGCGATTTTTGGGGCCACAAGTTCAAGAGGCCAGCCGTCTAAGCGGCTAGCAGGCACATTCTGAGCAATTGGATTTTCGATCGCAGGCTTTGCGACCGTCTGGGTCTCTCCTCTGCATTGGTCTCGTCGAAGGGCTCGGCACGTTGGCGCTTGAAGAATGGCGACGGTCGAGATGGACCACTCCCCCACCTTGCGCCATGGGATTAGGATCCGACACCAACGACGGCATCACTCTGGTGCTTCGTGGTCCAATCGACGATGCAAATGTCTCGCCCGATCGGATCGATTGTGCGAGCTCACTCTGGTGCACAAGGCAACCGTCACGACACAGTTGACGGTTATATTTCCGACACATCACGCCGTTCTTGAATCTGACCGCATGAGGTCCGAATCGTGCTGAGGAGCAGCGGGTCGGATCACAGGGCCCCCCTGCGCCCCAATTATCAACAACGAAAGTGGGCGGCCCTTCCCGTGACTCCTCGGTTGTTAGCCGCGCCCGTACTTTTCTGCCATGAAGAGAATGTGCTCACGCTGATACGATTCGACCATCTCGGGATGCATTTCCCGCAGATGGGCGAACGCAATATCAACAATCCCGTCCTCCGAAGCCGCCTCCAGCGTCGAGCCACAAGGGCACTGCAGAACCCAGTCAAATTCGCGTTCGGCCACGTCCACACCTCGTTCCGTCGCCAATGTTAGAACAGCGTGCCTTCGTTCACGAGATTTGCGATTTCGCCGGAGCTCAAACCCAAAACCTCGCCGAGGATTTCTTCTGTATGTTCGCCTATGTTCGGCGCGGCGGAGAGCACGCCTGGCGTCCGATCGAATCGATACGCCATGCCATCGTACGGCATGGGTCCACACTCCGTTTGATCCAGCCACGGCCAAAAACCGAACTCGTGCAGATTTTCATCTCCACGTAGATCTAGGCAGTTCTGTACCGGATACGCCGCAACCCCCGCCGACTGAAGAGCAGCGACTAGCTCTAGGGCGACCAAGTTGCCAATTCGGTCTTGAACATACTCGTCCAGCTCAACGAAGCGGTCGAGTCGATCGCAGTGCAGCGCTAGTTCCTCTGGTCCAGGCCATGAACCGAGAATTCTCAGCAATGACTGCCACTCGGCATCGTTCTGGACCGCGATCGCGATCCAGCGCTCCTCGGCTCCCTCGTCGGCACAGCGGTATGCACCGTGAGGCGAATACCGTCTCGACCGATTGCCCTCCGGTCGCAGAACTGTTCCCGTGGCGAAGTAGTCGGTCACCGCTGGCGCCAAGAAATGAAGCGCGGCCTCGTACTGGGACAGATCGATAAATTGACCCTCGCCCGTGCGGCGTCTGTGATCGATTGCGCAGAGAAGCGCGAAGCATGCAAACTTCGGCGCAATAAAGTCCGTGTACGGCCCCTGGGGAGGTGCGATTTCCTTTTCTGAATACCCGGAATAGTAGAAGCCCGATATTGACGCCATCTGATTTCCAAAGCCGGGATAGCGTGAATGCGGGCCGGTTTGACCTTGCATGCACGTGGATAGTTGTATGAGGGACGGGTCGTCGGCGGAAAGCTGCTCATACCCAAAACCCCACTCATCCATGGTGCCCGCAGTAAAGCTGTCGGCGACAATATCGAAATGGGGAACCAATGCCCGAGCGATCTTCCTCCCTGGCTCCGTGCTCATGTCAATGGTGATGCTCTTCTTAGAGGAGTTGTAGTTGGCAAAGAGCTGGCTGCGATTCACGCCAGCAACGCCGTCCTTCCAGGGAGAGGCAAGCCTCAGACCATCGGGGCGCGCCATCGATTCGATTTTGACGACCTCGGCGCCGTTGTCGGCCAGGTATTTCGTTGTGATCGGTCCAACTCCGTACCACGTGAAGTCCAACACTCTCAGTCCCGCTGCAACGCCGCTCACGCGGGCACCCTCCCATTGCACATTCGATATACCAGCCTAAATGACGCTCGTTGCGTACAGATACTGAAGCTCCTCAGACCTAAGACCGAGTTCCTCGCCGAGTACTACCTCATTGTCCTGGCCCAATTGCGGTGCCGACGCCACTCGTGCCAAGGGCGCGGCGCTCAACTTCGCAAACGGTCCCACGTAAGTAAGCTCCCGATCTAGAGCCTCGTTCCACGCTGTTTGGAAGTACTCCCTGGCCGCGAGCTGCTCATCGACCGCAATGTCTTCTACGGTCGCCACTGGCGCAATCATGAGGCCTCGTTCCAGAGCCACACGGTAGATCTCTTGCCGGGAAAAGCGTGAAAAGAAGTCCGTCACGACGTCCTCGCACTCCCCCACCAGTCTTACGAACTCGTCAGAGAGGTCAGTGGAGAACTTCTCCGGTGACCATGTAGAGAAGTCGACTGCCTTTATCCAGTCCGGGGCCGCCCCTTCCTCTTCCATCCACTCAACGATCTGTTCTGCTGAGTGGCTGTAGGCGCCACCAGTGAGGAGGAACATCACGTGACCGTCATTGCACGGATAGACCAGAGTGCGGGAGACCCTTTGGCCCCCGGACTTCACTCCGCTTCGGCGAAGGACGTCTCCGTGCAGCAACGGATATGGCGATTCACTTAACATTGTCCAGACAACACAGGCTTGCGTGTCAATCACTACTCGCTGGCCCTCACTAGAACGCTCCCGTTCCAGGTGTGCCAACATTCCCGCCACCGCCGCCTCCGCCCCCGCGTGCAATCCCGCCTGAGGCAAAGACATCTGCAAAGGTGGGCGCCCGGGAATCCCAGAGAGGTACATCATTCCACCAGATGCCCAGCTGATGATGTCCGTCGACTTATATCTCGCAGCCGGGCCTCGATCACCGAACGGTGTAATCGTCAGGTAGATGAGGCGAGGGTTCGAGCGGGACAGCGATTCGTAGTCAAGGCCCAACGAATCGAAGTAGCCGACTGAAAAGGATTCCACCAAGAAATCCGATGTCTCAACCAGACGGAGGAAAAGTCGCCGTGCCTCGGGCCGCTCGAGATCAAGGGTCACCGACCGCTTGCCGGCGTTGTACGTCAGGTGATAGAGCCCTCGGTCACGCCCAGGTATACCGTCGAGAAACGGGGGAATACGCCGAGTCGGACAGCCGTTCGGGTGTTCGATCTTTACTACGTCAGCCCCAGCATCCGCGAACATCTTTCCGCACATCGCACCCCGGTCATCGGTCAGATCGAGCACACGGTACGAAGCAAGCGGACCACCGCGTGGTGCTGTTCTTGGATCCTCCATGGCGGCGAGATCTTTTCGTAGGTCTCGATCTACGCGTCGGCCACGCGCCACTGTACAAGCGTGGCCCCGCCTTCATGGTCCTCGTACGCCGCTACGACTCCAGTACCAATGACGACTTCTTGCAATGGATCGCCGAGCAAGTTGCCCACCATGCGAACATTGCCCGCATCGGGAAGCTCCACCAGCACGACGAGGTAGGGACCGAAGTCTTTCAGAGCGGGGTGCACGGGGTGCCAACAGCGCTCCCAGCTGTAGATCACGCCCCGGTCAGGGACCTTCTCCCATCCCAAATCGAACGAGTGACAGTTGTAACAGACCCACTCTGGTCCGAACTGCCAGGTGCGGCACGCATTGCAACGCTGCACCACCAGTTCGTGACGCTTCGTGGCATCCCAGAATTCCGAGTCCAGTCCGTCCCCTGAGGGCGCCGGAAGTGGCATTGCGTCCGGTAGGTAACGATCCGCATCGTTCGACGTAGTTGCAGTCATGATTTGCCTTCCTATGCTCGGAGGATCATGTCGCTGACCGGAGCGACCATCGGTCCGGAGCACACCATGGACACTTCGACATCCGAGACCTGATTCGGTGAAGTGCCACGAATTTGCCGAACGGCTTCTGTGACCAGTTCCAGGCCGTGCATATAGCACTCTGCGAGGTTGCCACCGCTCGTATTGAGAGGGAGCTTTCCTGAGGGCGCTCGGAAGTTTTCCACGGTCATGAACTCGTCGCACTCATCTGGTTCGCAGAACCCGTGCTCGACAAGGCTCATCATGACCCCGCCAGTGAAGTTCTCATAGGATTGGCACACGTCGACGTCTTCGGGACTGATCTCTGCCATCTCATAGAGACGCTTGGCCACCGTCTTAAAATTGGACGTTCCGTAGTCTGGAGCATTGTGCGCGCCGGCTGCTTGCCGGTAGTCCGAGCCTTGTGAGGCCGCCATGACAAAGGCCGGCTTCTCCTTGAGATCCTCGGCCCGGTCAGAGGTGGTAAGGATGACGGCTGCAGCTCCGTCGTTCTCCATGCAGCAGTCGTACAGATGGAACGGCTCGACGATCCAGCGGGATTGGTCATACTTTTCGGGCGTCAACGGACGGCCGTACATGACTGCGCGAGGATTCTGCTGCGCATGATGGTAGGACGTCAACGAAATCGCCTTTAGCGGCTCGGGTCCGACGTTGTGCTCATGCATGAATCGTCGCACCCTCATGGCAAAACTCTGCGCTGGAGAAATCAGTCCATACGGCACGACGTAGGACATTGGCCATGGAACCTCAGGCATGGCACGGCCTTGGCCAAATCGACCGAATTGACCTTGTGCCAAACCTCGGAAAACACAGACGTACTTGGCGTAGCCCGCCGCGAGCCCGGCCACCCCGTTTGCCATTGCCGCAGAACCGCCGCCGCCGCCGCCGCCCCACACCATGGTCGAGAGCGCAAGATCTTTAGAGCCAAGAGCAGCGGCAATCCGCGCGGGGTCGTTTCGGTCCCCGCTGTAGGAGCAATACCCGTCAATGTCACGGGGGTCGATCCCCGCATCGTCTGCTGCTCGCTTGATGGCCTCAATGACCAGGCGGAACTCGGCCACCGGTGATTGTCCGTGTTTGTAGTATTTCGTCTCTCCAATTCCGACGATCGCTACTTTGTCCTTGATGGTGTGCTGTGCTGCGACCACGGCGCCCTTCTTCTTCCTCTCGATGAATGTCACTGAGCTGAAGGGGCCGGCGATTCCACATTCGTCGGACTTGTTGCGTCGGCACCGGGCCTACGCATTGCCGTCTTCAGCCAGCTGGTGGGATTGCGGCTGTCGCCGTCTCCCTCCCCAGTTGGTCATACCAGTAAATGCGGTCTGAGACTAACCTAGCTTCGTATCCTTGTGTCAACTACGTCGCTTCGAGAGCGAATTTCATCACTCCATGAATCGCCATTGTGTCGATCTGCGCTCAGATGGGCGGCGAGCGACTGGGGGCTGTGTTCGGTCGGGCTCACGTTACTAGCGGTCCTTAAACGCAGGCGCCACATTCGCGCAGCCCGACGAGGCGTTCCGCATCTATACCCCAAGCGGCAAGCGCCTCTTCAGTATCGGTGCCGGTCGTCGAGGAACGATGGCGGATGGATCCCGGCGTTCTAGAAAATCGGGGAACGGGACCAGGTTGGACCATGCCGTCGCGCTGAACATACGTCTCTCGCTGCGCATTGTATCTGTGGCGAGGAGCATCGAACGTACGAAGGACAGGCGACGCACACGCGTCTGTACCCTCGAATATTGCCGTCCACTCCGACTGGGTCTTCATTGCAAACGTCTTTGCAAAGAGATCCTTCATCCTCGGCCACTGCTTCCGATCCATCTGGTCCGGTAGCTCTGCACCCTGGAAACCGAGCCCCTTCAAGAGATCGGCGTAGAAAGGAGCCTCGATTGCTCCAACAGCGAAGTATTCGTGGTCGGCCGTCTCGTAGACCTCGTAAAAGTGAGCTCCCGAATCCAATACATTGGATCCTCGCTCGGGGATCCAATGCCCCCCTTGCTGCGAGGCGAAGATCATCGCCATCATGGATGCTGCCCCATCGACCATAGCGGCGTCGACGATTTGGCCACGACCTGACTCACGGGCCTCAAGGAGCGCGGCGCAGACCCCGAAGGCCATCAGCATCCCGCCACCCCCGAAGTCGCCAACGAGGTTAAGTGGGGGTACGGGCCGCTCTTCCTTTCTTCCGATTGCCCAGAGTGCGCCGCTAACAGCGATGTAGTTGATGTCGTGCCCAGGAGTCTCGGCGAGTGGGCCCTCATGACCCCACCCAGTCATGCGTCCATATACGAGCTTCGGGTTGCGGACGTGGCACTCTGTAGGTCCGAGCCCGAGTCGTTCGGTAGCGCCCGGCCGGAACCCTTCAATCAACGCGTCCGCTGACTCCACCAGGTCGAGAACCAGCGCTTGAGCGTCTGGATGCCTCAAGTTGATGCCCACTGAAGGCCGGCTCCGATTCAGCAGACGACTCTGCGCATCGCCTGCGTCGGTCCTATCGCTCGGCCGCTCGAGACGAATCACATCCGCACCCGCATCGGCGAGCAACATGCAGGCATACGGGGCTGGCCCGATCCCACCGAGCTCGATGACCTTGATTCCGTCCAGCGGACCGCTCACGGACCAATCCCTCCGACACGTTGATCGAGAACGGTCGATGGTGCCAGGTCATGGAAAACGCAGTCAAGGCAGCGAAATGCGCATTCAGCGTTTGGGAATGCATGCGACTGATCGTGCCGACAGTCTCCGAATATGCCTGGCTCGACGACCGGCACCTCAAACGGAAAATACCCTGATTCGACGAGAGGCTCCTATTTCTCGATCTGAGGCTTGCAACCCCTATTTCAGCACGGTCGGTACGGCTACTTGGGTTCCGGGCCCGCTAGACCCTTCTCCGGGTGCCAAGACGGCCCGGAACGGCACGTTCCGATCCGAGATGGCTTCTACTAACGGGTACTTCGGAGAATTCAAGGGGTTGGGGCCACAGACGGCCCCGACACCCATCACCTCAGAATGCGCTGACCTGGAGTTTCGTCGGGGAGTAACGACGCACCCTGTCCGTCGGCGATCGAACTGCCTCGACCAACGGCACTGGGTCAGTCTGCGACCCGCTTCAAGGCAATAATCCCCGTTGGGGCCTTGGCCAAATTATGGGCTCGCTTGCGCGACCGAACTGGCGCGGGCTCCGAAAGCAGACTCAGAAACTGAGGGGTCCGGCGACGCGATGCAGCGCGCCATTGATCCAACCTGGGCGAGTTGGCCATCATGTCAGGCCGGTCGATCTCCCCTTGGACTTCCTCTCGGAACAGTTCCAACGCAAAACGCATCCGCTCGTCACGAAGAAACAATCTGCGTCGAGCTCCTGCGATGTGGCGCTCACCGTCGGACCGCAGGTGGATCGAGTGAAGAGACCCTGCGACCATAGGATGTGCACGCTGCGAAAGAGACGGCCACCACATCCTCCCGCTTGACGAATGATCAAGGAGATTCCATGACCGACCAGCTGATGTATCGCCCAGAATTCTTCGTGGGTGGCGACTGGACGCCCCCGACGGGCGACGACATGTTCGATGTGGTGTCACCCTCGACTGAAGAAGTCGTCGGGAGGGTGCCAGTCGCGCTTAACGCCGACGTCGATTCAGCTGTGGCTGCCGCTCGGAATGCTTTCGACGAAGGACCTTGGCCGACTCTGCCTGCGGCGGAACGAGCTGATGTCCTTGCGCGCGCTGCTGAACTTCTCCGACAGCGTCATGGAGAACTGGGTGAAGTGCTCGTAGACGAAATGGGTGCGACCACGACATCCGCACCCTTTACCGCCTTGATGGCCGCGGATACCTTCGACTATTACGCGGAACTCGCACGAGAATTCCCATTTGAGCGACGAATCAAAAATGCTCACGGAGCTGGCCTTGTCGTCGATGAACCAGTTGGCGTGGTCGGAGCAATCATCCCTTGGAATTTCCCCGTCATCCTGGCCAGTTGGAAATTGGCTCCAGCATTGGCAGCCGGCTGCGCCGTAATCCTTAAACCACCACTCGAGTCACCTCTGGGCACATTCGTCTTCGGCGAGGTGCTTCAAGAAGCGGGACTGCCTGCTGGAGTTCTCAGCATCGTTCCAGGAGGACGTGAAGTCGGAGAACATATCGTTACCCACCCTCGCGTCGACAAAATTGCATTTACCGGCTCCACCGCTGCGGGAAAACGCATCATGAGTCTGTGTGGACAGCAAGTGAAACGCGTGTCACTCGAGCTTGGTGGCAAATCTGCCTCCGTGGTGCTCGAAGATGCCGACCTCGGATCCGTCATCCCCGCACTCGTGAGCGCAGCGATGGTGAATGCGGGACAGGTCTGTGCCATGCAAAGCCGCTTGCTCGTACCCAGATCCCGATACAACGAAGCCACGGACTTGGCTGCGTCTGCCGCAGCAGCCGTCCGGGTCGGCGATCCTCACGATGCCAACGTCGACATGGGGCCGCTTGTATCGCAACGTCAGCGAGACCGAGTCGAGAATTACTTCGCGATCGCTCGCGAAGAGGGTGTCTCCATCGCATGCGGAGGTGGGCGACCGGCTAACATTCCGAAGGGCTGGTTCGTGGAGCCCACCATTCTCACGAGTGTCGACAACTCGATGCGTGTTGCTCGCGAAGAAATCTTCGGACCAGTCGTCTCCATTATCCCTCACGACGGTGACGAGGATGCCATCCGCATCGCAAACGATTCCCCTTATGGCCTGTCCGGAGGTGTATACAGCGGAGACGACGAACGCGGATTGCAAGCAGCTCGACGAATTCGAACAGGCACCGTCTTCGTGAACGGAAGCGCTGCACCGCCTCCCCTCGCTCCGTTCGGCGGCTTCAAGGAGTCGGGTATCGGTCGCGAACTCGGCCCGGAGGGACTTGCAAACTTTCTTGAGGTGAAATCGATAGGTCTGCCGCCATCTCTCGCTGAGGACTGACGCCTCCACGCCGATTGAATGGTCCAGACGTCGACCCAACGTCGAAGCTGACGGTAGACCCCCGACGCCTGAGCACGTTCGGCACTTGATGGGCCGTTGCCTTTCGGGCAGAACGGTCTAGTCTCCGACGCCATGCCTCTTGCTCTCTCAGATGAACATCGCGACCTTGCATCCGTGGTCCGGGTTTTGACCGAGCGCCACGACGTCCTCGCGCTGGCGCACGGCAAGCTGGAGGCAGACAGCGACCTGGATCCCGGATTATGGGCGTCACAGGCGAAGGCCGGCTGGTTCGCGCTTCACCTGCCCGAGACTTACGGCGGCCAGGGTTTCGGCCTACCAGAGCTGGCCATTGTGGTTGAAGAACTCGGCCGATGCGTCGCTCCCGGCCCATTTCTTTCGACTGTGATCGCAAGTGGGATCTTGGCGGCCTGCGGCGATGAATCGACGAGGAAGCGCTGGCTTCCCGCGCTTGCCGACGGTTCGGCTGTGGGTGCGGTCGGATTCGGACCATTTGCACTGGGGGGGCCACATGCCGACG
>Ga0207761_1000070_pt1 | contig 29560 bp, 23 predicted proteins | sample LuqExpMetageno34_FD_187792 | JGI IMG/M metagenome (GOLD analysis project Ga0207761, IMG submission 187792) | Tropical forest soil microbial communities from Luquillo Experimental Forest, Puerto Rico - Sample 34 (SPAdes) | ecosystem: Environmental > Terrestrial > Soil > Tropical forest ... | reverse complement strand
AATTCGCATCCGTGCCAAAAAAAAATGTGGTTTTCGTTCTGCTCGAGACTCCAGCTTGCGATCCGATTCGTGAGGGCATTCCCAGAGGAAACGCGGAGCATAGCTAGATCGCACCTCGGAGCTAAGTGCTATTCTTCGACCCCACCCAAGCCGAAATCGGTACGCTAGTAGGACAACAATGGTGAGGGGCAGGCGTTGACGGTGACCGATGGCAAGCAGCCCGGTACGTTGACAGTCTAGGGCCGCGCTGTTTCTTAAACGACTCGCGTTTACCGGCGCTCTGCGTTACCGTCGAACTCGCTGCGGCTTGCCAAGGAGGGTGTCATGCGTGGCACTGCTTTGTCGAAGACTATCCTGGTTCTCTCCATCCTTTTCTATGCACTGCTGGCGCGTCCGGGAAGCTCCGGTGCGCAAACCGTGGCCGCGGATTCGCCAACTCCTCCTTCCTCCGCAGGACAAACGCCTGATCTCCAGTCTGTCACGTCTTTGCTGCAGCAGCTTCAGGCTCAAGTCCAGACACTCAACACTCAGGTCCAGGCTCTGCGAGCTCAGCAGGAAGCCGCTCAAGGCGAATCTGCCGCTCTCCGCAAGGAACTCGAAGCCGCCAAATCGCAGATCGTCGCGCTCTCGACTTACCCTTCCGCCGTCGTTCCCTCCCAACCCGCGCCAGCGCCCGCAACCGCCCAAGCCTCCAATGACGAGCGGCTCTCCCGGCTCGAGGAAAACCTCCAGCTCACGGAAGCGAAAGTTGACGAGCAAAGTCAAACCAAGGTGGAAAGTTCTTCCAAGTATCGCGTACGCCTCACCGGAATCGTTCTGTTTAACAGCTACATTAATCGCGGCAATGTCGAAAACCAGGATTTCCCTCAAATTGCCACTCCTCCTTCAACTCTTGCCTCCAGTGGAACCTTTGGCGCCTCTTTGCGCCAATCTCAGATCGGCTTCGAGGCCTTCGGTCCCACCATCGCCGGCGCTCGCACCGGCGGTGAGGTTCAATTTGATTTTGCGGGTGGCTTCCCTGCTGCGCCGAACGGCGTCTCCTTCGGTATCATGCGTTTGCGCACCGGTACCGTTCATTTTGACTGGGAAAAGACCTCCGTCATCGCCGGCCAGGACTCACTTTTCCTCTCCCCGCTTAGCCCCACCTCGATTGCCACGCTTGCCGTTCCTGCACTGTCCTACGCCGGTAATCTCTGGAGTTGGGCGCCCCAACTACGGGTCGAGCATCGCTTCAACCTCTCCGATAAGGCGAAGCTCCTCCTCCAGGGCGGCATTCTTGATTCGCTTTCCGGTGAAACTCCTCTGTCCCCGTATTATCGCTACCCGACCTGGGGTGAGAATTCCGGCCAGCCGGCCTACGCTACGCGCATTTCTTGGAGCCATGCCCTCGCCGGAGAAGACCTTACCGTCGGGGCCGGCGGGTACTACGGCCGCCAGAATTGGGGATTCGATCGTACCGTCGACAGTTGGGCTGGCACGCTGGATCTTCTCTTGCCGATGCCCGGCCGTTTCGAATTCTCGGGAGAGTTCTATCGCGGCCGCGGCGTCGGCGGCCTCGGAGGTGGAATTGGGCAAAGCGGGCTGTGGAATGCCCCCCTTATCAATCCCGAAACCGTAGTGTATGGCCTGGACTCCATGGGTGGTTGGGTTCAGTTGAAGTTCAAAGCGACTTCGAAACTGCAATTCAACGGCGCCTTCGGCCAGGACAATCCCTTCGCGAGTGATTTGCGCGAACACGGTGGGGCCCAAAATTACTACCAGTATCCCCTCTCCCGAAACCAATCCGAACTCGCCAATTTCCTGTATCAGCCGCGCTCCGATATCGTCTTGTCTCTCGAATACCGCAGGCTCAAGACTTCTACCCTGGACAGCAACGCAAATACCGCCAATGTGCTAAATTTCAGCGTGGGGTACATATTCTAGTGCCGAAGCGCCGTCTTGGAGATTGGATCCCGGTTGTTACTTGTGTTTGCTCTGTGTTTTTTTCCGCTCCCTTGGCCGAGGCTCAGCAAAACACGGTTACAGCGCGCGTTCAGGTAGAAAACGGCCAGGCCGCCACGCCAACGAGAAGCGCCGCCGCAGACGCTTCAGAAGTAGTTCTCTGGCTCGTTCCTTTGGATGCCACGCCGCCGGATTTTGCCCCTGGCAAGCGGCTCCGGGTTGTTCAAAAGAACAAAAGTTTCCACCCGCACCTGATCGTCGTGCGCGTGGGTTCCACCGTCGACTTCCCCAACCGCGACCCCTTTTTTCACAACGTTTTCTCGCTCTTTGACGGAAAGCGTTTCGATCTCGGCCTGTACGAGGCGGGTGCCACCAACTCCGTGCGCTTCGACCGCGAAGGCGTCAGCTATCTCTTCTGCAACATTCATCCCGAAATGAGCGCCGTCGTCGTCACGGTCAACACCCCCTATTATGGTGTCTCTGACAAATCAGGCGCGGTCTCCATCTCCAACGTCCCCGATGGGCGCTACGAACTGCATCTCTGGTACGAACGCAGCCTCCCGGAAGACCTAAAGAGTCTCGGCCGCATCGTACATATCTCTTCATCGTCCCACGACTTGAGAGCGCTCGCGGTCCCACTCAATCCGAACTTCACAATTTCCCACAAGAATAAATACGGACAGGACTACGCACCGCCTCCCCCGCAGGGATACGGGCATCCCTGAATTGTTCACACAGTGGAAACGAGATTGTTCTCGCATACCGTCTGCACGGCCGCGTAACGGCTTTGTGCATTCAATCGACGCATGATCCGGTGCACGTGATTCTTCACCGTAAATTCGGAGATCCGCATGCTTTCCGCAATCTCTTTGTTCGTAAAGCCCCGTGCCAGTAGCGCAATCAACTGCTGCTGCCTCGCCGTCAGTCCCAGACTCAGGCATAATCGCTGATTCAAAATCATCGACCCTTCCCGCGTCATCCGCGCCACAAATCGAAATAGGTGATGACATAATCTCGGCGGACAGACCGCCTCTCCCGCCGCGACGCTTCGCACCGCCGCGATTGTTTCCTCCGCGCTCGCGTCACCCAACAAGTAACCGCTCACGCCCGACCGCACGGCCCGCAAAAACATCTCCGTATCCTCTTCCATCCCGAAAAGAATCGCCTTCTTTGCCGGGGAGCGCACCAGGAAATCGCTGATGAAATTTGCCGGAAAGACGGCAGCCGACGCCTGGTCGGCTAGCAGAATGTCGCAGCAAGAGCAAGCCGCCTGTTTGTACCCAGCCTCGCAAGAACGAATGGAATCCAGCAGTTGGAAATCCGATTGTTTGCAGAAAATTGCGGCCATCATCTCGCGCAGCAAGCGGTTCTCGATCACCAAAAGAATTTTCGTGATGCGCATTTCGGCACGGTCGGCAACGGTTCTCATGGTTCTCGGCGCTTCCAGGCGGGCAGCAAATCTCCCTTTCGGCGCGACTCCGTGGAGAGCTTACTCCAGATGCACCGCCTCTGTAATCTGCTGGCTGTCAAAATCCTGTCATGTTTCTGTCCCGCTCCCTAGAGCCGTCCGGGCTCAGCTCGAGGTAGTCGTTGCCGCTTCCAGTGTGTTCTGGCCCGCCAGGGGCAGCCGCACAAGAACCACCGTGCCAGATTCGGAAGTTTGTTCCACGGTCACGCTTCCAGAATGGTCTTGCACGATTTTTCCCACAATCGCCAATCCCAAGCCCGTCCCATTGGGTTTTCCATAGCTGACAAATGCGTCAAACAAGGTGCTGCGGATACTCGGTGGTATTCCCGGCCCATTGTCTCGAATCCGGATTTCGAAGCCGGACGGCTCCTTCTTCGCATCGATTGAAATACATCCGCCCTGCACCGGTGCCGCTTCGCACGCATTAAGGATCAAATTGAAAAACACACGCTCCAGTTTTCGCGCGTCAAACATCCCTTCCAGGTCTTCCGAAGCCACCAAAACGATCCGGGCATGCCGGAACTCTGGCTTGGAGTGGATCGCCTCGATTGCGCGCCTGATTACCTGGTCGAGCCGTGTGCGTGTCGGTGTAATCGCATTACGCTGGTAGGACAATTCCCGCAGTGAGTCGATTAGATCCGTCATCTGATTTGCGGCGGTTTTGATTTCCTCGTAGATCTCATCCTTTTTCAGTTTCAACGTGTCTGCTTCATAAAGAAACTCGGCGTTCGCCACGACCGCCGCCAGGTAGTGCCGCAAATCGTGCGAAATAGAACTTGCCGCCCGCGCCAGTGCCGCAATTCGTTCCGTCTCGATCCGCTGTTGCTGCAAGGCCAGTAATTGCTCGCGCATTTGCGCAAACGACGTGCTCAACTCCACCAGTTCCCTGCTCCCCCGCGGTGTAATCGAGTAGGTGTAGTCGCCCGCCGCCAGCGCTCTTACGCCGGATACCAGATTGTCCAGCGGCCGCGTAATCGTCCCCGCCACAAACCCAAACAGCACAGCCCCAAACAATCCGGCCAACCCGCCCGTGATGTAGATCGTGCGATTAAGTCGGTTAATGAACGCATTCACCGGCAGAAGTTGCATCATCACGTAACACCGTACCGGTGTTGGCGCAGATCTGTGCAGCAGTACCGACGAAAACGTATAGTGATCCGTCGCCAGTGCCAGGTCCCCGGACGTCCGGTCTGCCAGAAGCGCTCCATCGCGCAGCCGCCTCTCCAATTCGATTTCATCCTTCGGTGGCAGCGTCGACGCAATAACCGTGTGGTCCGTTGTCAAGGCGATCTGGTTGTTCGCAACAAGCGAGAGTTGCTTCGCAACCGCGGAATCTACCTGGTACCCCACCGCCAGCACCCCTAGCTGCACCGCCGCGTCACCGGCTCCTGACGTAATCGCGTGCAGAAACACCCAATACAATCGCCCGTCGTCGTACCACCACGACGCGTCCTCTCCCGCCTCCAGCGACCTCTTTATGTCGCGTTCCGCCATCGCCAACGTCCATCCCGGCTTTGTCATATGCAGTGCGACTACAGTTCGGTCCGGCTTCGCCAAGACGAGCAAATCGCTCCCCGCCAGTTTCCAGAACGTCTCTGAACCGTCCTGGATCGTCAGCGTGTGTTCGGTTGACATCATCGAAATGAGCGGCGGAAGATTCGCCAGCATCGCCGCCATCCGCGACAGTTGCAATTCCCGCTGCCTCTGCACGCTTTCAAACGCGCGCACCGACTCCTCCGTCCCGTCCCGTACCTGTTTTTGGATCTCCACGTTTACGGTATGTCGTACGAACAGCAACAACGACCCCGTCAGCCCCGCGATTATCAGCAAGGCACTAATAAATAGCTTGGAGCGCAGTCGCGGAGGTTTCATTGGTTGTTAAGTCGTTTCCTCGCAGCTTGCTTGACTTCCCTCAGTCCTTTTGAATGAACTTGTAGCCTGCTCCGTGCATCGTGATTAGAAATTCCGGGGCTGCCGGATCGGGCTCCAGTTTTTGCCTCAGCCGCAATATGTGGTTGTCCACAGTCCGCGTGGACGGGTAATTCTGGTAGCCCCACACTTCATTCAGCAATTCCTCGCGCGATATCACGCGCCCGGGCGAGGACGCCAGATACTTCAGCAGTTTGAATTCCTGCGCCGTCAGCGTTACGGGCTTTCCGCCGAGCGTCGCTTCCATGCTCGTGAAATCGATCCGTGCATCGCCGAACATTAGCACCTCGTGATTTACGCTTTTCGCCGCCACCGGAGAAATCGTAGCCTGCGCTGACGTCGTCCTGCGCATCGCCCTCCGCACGCGCGCAAGCAGTTCTTTCGGGCTAAAGGGCTTCGTCACATAATCATCGGCACCCAACTCCAGCAGAAGCACCTTGTCTTCCACTTCTGAGTTCGCGCTCAACACCACGATTGGCACCGACGCGGCCAGCGCCTTGAATTCCCGGCACAGTTCCTTCCCCGAAATCCCCGGCAGTTTCAGATCCAGCACCACTGCGCAGGGAATCTGTTTTCGAAAGTATTCCAATCCAACCAGCCCATCCGAAGCAATCTGTACCATCAGAGAGTCTGCTTCGAACAGTCGCTGTAGTGTTCGCTGCATCGCGCGGCTGTCTTCGACGACAAGAACTGTATCCATCGTTCTGATCTCTCCTGCTCGTGTCGCTGGCCTCTGCCTTACGGCCGAAACCCGCGTTTCCGTGATCGCTGTTAGTGTTTCCATATGATACCTCTCCTATACCCATAGTTCGCATGGCAGGCCCGGCGCCCCGACGCTTCCAGCGCGTGTGTCCAGCGCCTCTGCTCCACAGGTAGTCGGCACAGATCTCGCACGTGCAGAAGCGCCCGTTGTGCCACGTATCCCATTCGAGCCAATTGCAATTTCAGCCGCATACTCGAATCGGCGCATTCCACGTCTCCGATCGATGTCTGCGCGTTCCGCGGCCAGATTCGACTCCGCCAATATGTCCCTTGCATTCCGGAATCACCGATCAGCTCACTTGCAATCAGAACATTGCTTAAGCTTCCCGGCCAATCCGACAGCGCCCATTCGCATCCAAAATTATCAAGCCAGACTTCCAGGGGCCCACGCAGTGCTTCGGACATCCAGGCTCGCATTCGTCCCGGAAGAGGCCTATGAAACACCCTCTCGGCAAGGCCGAGCACAAATGCGAACGCGCTTTTCATCGCCCGCGAATCTCCTGCCCGCGCCACGAGGCGATTCCAAAACGCTTCTTCGGTTTCATGAAGGTCTAGAAAACGGCACAGTTCGAGAATCCACGACAGCCGGGCCCATGACCTCAGGGAGTGGCGATAGATGTGAAGCACGTGTAAGAGAAACTTGTCCTCGAGCGACAACTCCAAGCTCTTCTCCCCCTCAAAACTGCGAACCTCGGAGCGTTTCACGCAATCCGCCGGCGCCATGATCGACGTCCACTCCGACTCCTCCCAAATCCCAACATGTAGGTCCACCTGCCGATGCCTTTGCACCTCATACACGTTGTCACTGTGCGACGGAATATGCCGCAACGGTGTCGTGAAGCAAGTTTCGCCGATGCTCTCCAGATGTCTTGCCGAATAGCCAGCTGCACAAAGAGCCACTGCCGCCCTCGCTAGTGCTTCCGGTTCAACCAGAAAATCGAAATCTACCTGGTGCCGCAGATGCGCATCCTCGCAAAAATCAGGCACCAGTGTGAATCCCTTCATCGCGACGGCCCTGACCCCACATTCGCCAAACGTCCTCAGTAGACGACGGAACTCTTTCTTCATCTCCTCCGTGCGCTTTAGATTCTGGGCCGCTCGCGCTCGCAGTGCATCTTGCCAGTCAATCGCAATGCGCCGAGTCTCACCGAACTTTTCGAGTTGCCTCCAGAAACTCAGTGCCAATCCGCTCTCGTCCAGCCAATGCAACGCCCGGTGCCCTTTTCCGCTCTCCGCGTTGGGCAGCGCGCGGATTCCACCTAAGGAGGGCTCCCTGCGCAACGCCGCCAGCACGATTTCCTTGAATCGAAGGTTACGCATCGACGACGCGCCTCTCCTCGGCACCCGGAATTGACGACAGCAAGTGTGGTCCCAGCGCCTCGGTCGACATGCGGCACAGAATCGGCAACAGATATTCCTGGAACGTTGACGCACCCACTTCGACACCAATGAACCCCAGCAATTCCCGCCTCTCGTGGTCGAGCCCCAGCAGACACGCGGTTCCCATGTACACGATCGTCAGGGTTCCAGACGTCAGGGACAATGGCTCGTCCAATGTGCCCACCGCTTCCGCATCCCGCACCAGCTTCCATTCGAAGGTCCACTCCGCCATTTCCGTTCCCGCTTCATCGAACGGCAGGCCAGGCAGCAGCGTAAAATCGTTTGTTTCCACCACGACTCTGATCGGCCCAATCCGGTACCTCGCGCGATGTGGCGTGGGAATGAATCTTCGCAAAACGTCCAGCGGGTCTCGGTAATTTGCTGAATCATGCATACTCATTTTGCCTTTCCGCTAGAAAGTGGTCGACCGCAGTCGCCGTAGCCTGCGGGCTTTCCCCTGTGTGCAGGATCCATGCGGGGCACTCAGACAGTTTCTGAATGACCTTCGAACGCGAAACCTTCGCTTGCGGCAACTCTTCCGGGAGCCGTTCGGCGCCCTGCTCGAAAAATCCCTTTACATATTCCGCTCGGCACGGAATCATGCGGCAACCCCGCGCCGTACTTCGCTCCAGCAAGAACATCCACTTCGGCTCGGTCATCTCCTTCACCGCAAAGCCGAGCTCCCTTCGCGCATCTACCTCATAGGCTTCTTCTCCGTTCAGCGTCATTCGTAGAGCAAACTTCTCGAGCTCGGAAAAAAATCGCGTCGTATCCGGAAGCAACTTGATCGGCGCTGCGAGTCCGTGGGCTATCAGGCCAGATTCTCCAAGGGTTAGATAAGTCCAATCGTCCGAAACTACTGCGAATCCTCTTTTCCCGAGCGCCGTCGCCAGGGTGGACTTGCCCGCTCCCGATGCGCCTGCAACTAGCAACGCGCTTCCGTTTCGATCCAGACACGCGCAATGCAGCGGCGCCACACCCATCGTGGTCCCCAGAATTCCGATGGTTACGGGCAGAAGCAGGGAATCCCAAAAGGCCAGATCGCCCGCCGCTCTCGAGGTAAGCACAGCTCGAACGCGCCTTCGTAGCAGGTCGTAGGTAATCAATCCGCGTGGCGGGAGTGCCACCCACACCAGGTGACGAAGCCCTCGAAAATGCGCCCGCTGCATTCCTTCGACGTCGAGCGCCGCTTCCACGAAAATGTCCATCTCAAACGATTTCGCTTGCGCTCGTGGTTGCACCTTCTTCCATCGCTCCGCGGCCTGCAACACTTCCTCCGAATTTGTCGACAAAAAACAGCTAGCCCCGGCGACGGAAAAATCCGTTCGAAGAAGCAGCGCCTGTCGGTTGAATGAAAACGTCATCATCGCGCTCCAACTCTAGCGCGATTTCAAGCGTTTCCATCCCCCTCAGGGAACAAATGACAGTTGCGTGACATCTTCGTGACAACTCGCTCTTGCCCCTCATTTAGCGTGATTTCGTGAGCGACGGATGAAATTCGCATCCAAGAAAATCGTCTTCTTTTTCCCTTCTTTTGCCAGCACGGAGGCCACCGCGCCCCTCGGTATTCTGGCTGTTGCCACGCCTCTCCTCGCCGCCGGATACTCGGTGACGCTTATCGATTCCACGATTACCCCCAACTTCAAAAAGTGCGTTCTCCACGAAGTGAAGGATGCGCTTTGTCTGGCGATTTCGCTCGTCACCGGACCTATGATTCGCGAGACGGTTGAAATCGCCAAAGCCGTGAAAACGTGGAACCCCGAATTTCCCGTCATTCTAGGCGGCTGGCACCCCTCTCTTTTGCCGAAACAGACCCTCGAATGCCCCTATGTCGACATCGTGGTCCGCGGCCAGGGCGAAGACACGCTTCTTGACATCGTCGAACATCTCGAAGCGCGCGCACCCCTGGATTTAATTCCTGGCCTCGGCTTCAAGCGCGATCAAAAGCTTCACTTCACTACTGAGCGGCCGCTCAAACCCATCGTCGATCTGCCCCCTAAGGCCTATCATCTTGCCGACTTCGACGCCTACGAGCGCAGTTGCGGACGTCGCTGGGCCATGTACATTTCCAGCCTCGCCTGTCCTTTCAATTGTTCGTATTGCACGAACGCCGGTGTCTACGGCCGCAAATGGAACGCTCTTCCTCCTGAGCAATTCGTCGAAGAAACCGTCGACCTCACGCGCCGCTACAACCTCGAAATGCTTTGGATCGTCGACGACAATTTCCTCGTCGACCTCGACCGAGCTCGATTCATCGCCGAAGGCCTCGTTCGTGTTGGTGCCGAGTTTCGCTGGAGCATTCAAGCCACTACAAACCTCACGGCTCGCCTCAGCCTCGAGGATTTAAAGCTTCTCCGCCGCAGCGGCCTTCATCAGATTTGTCAGGGTGTCGACTCAGGCTCAGAAAAAATCCTGAAGGCCATGAACAAGACCTTCCAGGATTTCGATTCCATCTACGAAAGCGCCTCGCGCTGCTTGGAAGCAGGCATTCGACCTTCGTTCAACATCATCTTTGCCTACCCGGGTGAAGGGAAAACAGAACGCCGCGAAACCGTCAATTTCATGATGGACGTCTGCCGCCGTTTTCCCGGATCCGAATTCTGGACCAACATCTTCACTCCCTACCCCGGCTCCCCCATCATGGAACAAGCGCAGCAGCTCGGTATTCAAGTTCCAACCTCTCTCGAAGGCTGGGCCGATTTCTTCCCCCGCTACACCGTGCTCCCGTGGCTCAATGGCCGAGAACACCAGCACCTCCAAACCATGCGCGACTATCTTCGCATCGCCTTCGATCGTGTCCCCATCGCCCTCGACACGCGCAAGCGCTACGCTCGCATCGCTCAAAAATTACTTTCCTTCCCTGCACGCTGGCGTCTTGATCACGACACTTATGCCTTTCCAGTAGAGCTTTGGATCAACAATCGCCTGAAACGCAAATCGCCCTTCTTCAAGCCCGCCGTTGATGCCAAACGCTTCGAACCGGCAGCCGAGGGTGCCGCATGCTGATGCACTTCTTTTCACCGTTCTGTTCTTCCCCCCGAGAGTTCCATGGCTGATGTCCTCCTCACGCACTCCTATCACCTCGCCTACGATCGCAAGCAGGCGCGCAAAATGGAGCCCTATCCGCCACTCGGCACGCTCTACGCCGCCGGCCTGCTCCGCGAGCACAGCATTTCCGTAGCCGTCTTCGATCCGATGCTCGCAGAACCGCAATCGGGGTTGCGCAATTCCTTGCAAGTTCACAAGCCCCGCATCGTCGCCATCTACGAAGACGATTTCAACTTCCTCACCAAAATGTGTCTCACGCGCATGCGCGCGCTCGCCTGGGAAATGACCGAAATCGCCCGCGCCCATGGCGCACGAGTCATCGTGCACGGTTCCGACGCCACCGATCACGCTGCCGAGTATCTTCGCCGCGGTGCCGACTTCGTCATCGAAGGCGAAGCCGAATACGTTCTCCTTCACGTCGTTCGCGCCATCTCGAACGGAGGTTCCCCGGCGAACATTCCCGGCGTGAAATCCCTCAGCCGAACCGGCGGTTGCGAAACGATCGAAGCCTGTGCCCGCACTGCGCCGCGGCGCTTCTCCCCGCCACTCCCATTCCCCGCTCGAGATCTCATCGATTTCCAGCCCTACCGCCAAAATTGGAAGAAAGCTCACGGGTTCATCTCCTTCAATCTGCTCGCCAGCCGGGGCTGTCCGTTCCGCTGTAATTGGTGCGCCAAGCCGATATTCGGCGATACCTACCAACTGCGCCCTGTCGAAGACGTCGCCCTCGAGATGCGTCTTCTCAAGGAAAAATATGGTGCCGAGCACCTCTGGTTCGCCGACGACATCTTCGGACTGAACCGCCACTGGCTCCGGGATTTTGCGCGGGCCGTCCAAGTATTGGATTGCGCCATGCCCTTCAAGGTTCAGGCTCGCGCCGATCTCATCAATCCCGAAACCGCTCACGCTCTCAAGCGCGCCGGATGCACCGAAGTGTGGATGGGCGTCGAATCCGGTTCTCAGAAAATCCTCGATGCGATGGACAAAGGCCTTCGGGTCGAGGAAGTCATCGAAGCTCGCTCTCAGTTGAAGCGCCAAGACATTCGCGCCTGCTACTTCCTGCAACTCGGCTATCCCGGCGAGCGTTGGGATGATCTTTGCAAAACCATCGCGCTGGTTCGCGAAACACGCCCCGACGACATCGGCGTTTCCTTTTCTTACCCGCTTCCCAACACTCGCTTCTACGCGCGCGTCAAATCTCAGCTCGGCGCCAAGCAGAACTGGTCCGATAGCGAAGACCTCTGCGTCATGTTCAAAGGCACCTATACCGACACGTTCTACCGTGCCATCCGCGACGCGCTCCACGCGGAAGTCGAGCTCTACAAAGCCCCAAAAATGCACCCGGCTCGCGAAACTGAACAACTCGCCGAACAGTGGAAACTCATCGAATCCAAGGAATCCTCGAGCCGCAACGTCGATCCCACCGAACTGGCGCAACTCCCCGCGCCAGGAGATTCCTTCCCGACTCCCGCCAGTCCGTTTTTTGTTCCCCTTCGTACGCTCGCTCCAACGGCCGGAGACGCGAATGACTGATCTGGTCCTCACGCACGGCTATTTTCTCTACGAGGATCCCAAGGAACTCGAGATCCTTAAGCCCTACGTACCTCTCGGCATTCTCTACATCTGTTCTCATCTGCGAAATAAGGGCTTCAACGTGGAGGTTTTCGATACAACGTTTTCCACCATGGGTGCGCTCGCGCATTTTCTGCAGACCGAGTCGCCCTCCGTCCTTGGTGTCTATGCCAACCTCATGACCCGCAAAAAAGTTGTCGAGATTCTCCGCCTCGCTCGCCAGGCGGGCTGGAAAACCATCGTCGGTGGACCTGAGCCCGGCGCCTACGTTCGCGAATATCTCGAAGCCGGTGCGGAGGTCGTCGTCCTCGGCGAAGGCGAAATCACCACCGAAGAATTAATCCTCACTCTCCGCAAAGACCTCTGCCCCGACCTCTCCGCAATATCCGGCATCGCCTACCGCGACGAATCTGGCCGCGTCCATCAAACCGCACCGCGCCCGCAGATTCCCGATCTCGACGCGCAACCCTGGCCGGCTCGCGACGCCGTCGACATTCGTCGCTACATGCAAACCTGGCGAGACGCTCACGGCAAAGGCTCTCTCTCCTTCATCACCGCGCGCGGTTGCCCCTATCACTGCCGTTGGTGCAGTCATCAGGTCTTCGGCAAGACTCATCGCCGTCGCAAGCCCCTCGCCGTGGTCGACGAGGTTGAATGGCTACTCGCCACGTACGAACCGGATATGGTCTGGATTGCCGACGATGTCTTCACCATTCATCAGGGCTGGCTCCGCAGCTATGCGGCCGAAATGCGCCGTCGTGACCTGCGCATTCCTTTCGAATGCATCTCCCGCGCAGATCGTCTCAATGCTGAAGCAATCGATCTTCTTGCCGAACTCGGTTGCTTCCGTGTTTGGATCGGCTCCGAAAGCGGCTCGCAGCGCATTCTCGACGCCATGGAACGCGGTGTTACCGTCGAGCAGGTACAAACCGCCGTGAGCCTCTGCAAATCGCGCGGCATTCAAACCGGCATGTTCCTCATGTGGGGCTACGAAGGCGAGCAACTCGAAGACATCGAGGCTACGATCAATCACGTCAAAATCTCCGATCCCGACATTTTTTTCACCACGGTCGCTTATCCCATCAAAGGCACGGCGTATTACGAGCGCGTCGCCGACTCTCTCGTTCAGTTGAAAGTCTGGAATCAGTCCTCTGATCGTGAGCTCATCCCGAGCGGCCAGCGGCCGCGCGCCTTCTACGATTGCGTCGACCGCCTCCTTCAGAATGAAGTCCAGCTGGCCCGCCTCGAGCGCACCGGCGCGAATGAAGGCGCTCAGCAAGAATTGCGGCAGCAGGTTCACATCCTGCGCAAGAGTTTGTATTCCGTTTCGGCTGAGGTGCATGCGTGACTGGAGTGAATACCGCCACTGTCCCCGCTGCCGCAGCGGCGTTCGATCGCGTTGCTCACAACTACGATGAGCTCTTTACCCGCACTGCCATTGGTCGCGCGCAACGTCGCCAGGTCTGGACTCGCTTGCTTTCTGCATTTCAACCTGGCCAACAAATTCTCGAACTCAATTGCGGCACCGGAGAGGACGCGCGGTTCCTCGTGCAGCGCGGAATCTCCGTCACCGCCTGCGACGCGTCACCCGTAATGATCGATGTCGCTAAACACCAGAGCCGCTTCACTTCCGATTCCGCTAAACTCGAGTTTCTTCGCCTCGCCACCGAAGACCTCGATCTCCTCGCCGACCGACCTCTCTTCGATGGCGCTTTGTCCAATTTTTCCGGCCTCAATTGCCTCGACGACCTGGCCTCCGTAGCCTTGAATCTCGCCACCCTTGTAAAACCGGGAGGCCGGGTCCTGCTGTGCCTCTGGAGCCGCGCCTGCTTGTTCGAAATTCTCTGGCACGCTTCAAACGGCCAGCTTTCCAAAGCCTTTCGCCGCTTCGCCGCTAGGTCCGCCGCATCCATCGGCGGAGTCAAAATCCCCATCGCCTATTTCACTGCATGCGATGTAAGGCGCACCTTCTCACCCTGGTTCGCGTGCGAAAAGCGCTGCGCCATCGGCCTCTTTGTTCCCCCTTCCTATGTCGAGCCCTGGATGCGCCGGCATGAAAAGCTACTCGCGCGACTCGAAGTGCTCGATCAGTTCTGCACCCATTGGCCACTGCTTCGCAACGTGGGAGATCACATGCTTCTGGAGTTCGTCCGATGCAATCCGTAGGAGCCGCTTTCATTGCTGGTCGGATTCCACTCGCACGGCATATCTCGCACCTCACGCCGCAATTTATGGCTTCCGTCGAACTGCGTTGCCCCGAGTGCTCCGCTAGCCTTGCGGCTGTTTCCTATCACTCACTCGCGCATTATCACGAACCCTTAACGTGTCTCCGCTGTCGCTTCGTTTTGGCCCAGCGCCAGGGAATCTGGCTTGCTCTGCCCATCGATCGCCTAAGTTACTACGCTCGCTTCATCGATGAGTACGCTACGGTCCGCAAGACCGAAGGCCGCGGCAGCGACAACCCCGACTTCTACCTTTCTCTTCCTTATTGCGATTTGACCCGGCGCAACTCCTGGCAATGGACAATCCGCGCCCGTACTTACAAATACATCGAGCAGATTATTCTTCCTTCGCTCGACAGAGTCTCCACCGATGGCCTGTCTGCTCTGGATCTCGGTGCCGGCAACGGCTGGCTCTCTTACCGCCTCGCCGCTCTCGGTCATCGCCCCATCGCCGTCGATCTTCAAACCAATGCCTACGACGGCCTGGGCGCCAGCATTCACTACCAGAGCGCTCTCCCCGGGCTTTTCCCGCGTTTTCAGGCTGAACTCGACCGCCTACCTTTTGCCGACGATCAGTTCGACTGCGCTATCTTCAGCGCATCCTTCCATTACTCCGAAAACTACGATCACACTCTCGCGGAAGCGATTCGCTGCCTTCGACCCGGCGGCACTATCCTCATCGCCGATACCCCCTCCTACGCGCGAGAAGAATCTGGCCTTCGCATGGCCGAAGAACGACGCAAGGATTTCCAAAAACGCTTCGGTTTTGAATCGAACGCCCTCGCCAGCCGCGAATACCTTTCGACCGAGCGCCTCCTCGCGCTTGAAACCCGGCACAATCTCGAGTTCGCCGCCCACCAGGTCTGGTACGGCGTGCGCTGGGCTTGCCGGCCTCTCATCGCCAAATTGCGCCGCCGTCGCGAGCCTTCACAGTTCCGCATCTACAGCGCTCAGGTAAAAACCCAATGATCGTCCTTTTCAATCCCCGCGCTACGCGGCCACGCAATCGCCGCTTTCCTCTTTCCGTCATGGCCCTCGCTGCCGTCCTCGAGGGCCGTGAAAACTACCAGATCGTCGACGGCAACGTGGACGAAAACCCCACGGCAACCATCCTTGAACTCATCGCCAACAATCACGTCGAACTCCTGGGCGTTTCTGTCATGCCCGGTCCGCAAATGGTTTCTGCCGTCGCCGCGTGCCGCGAGATCCGGGAGCGCCACCCGAAATTGCCCATCGTGTGGGGTGGCTACTTCCCTTCCACCTACACCGACGCCGCTCTCAATGCGCGCTACGTCGACTACGTCGTCCGCGGCCAGGGCGAAGACACGCTTCTCGAACTGATCGACGCCCTTCGCGGCAATCGCCCCTGCGACAAAATCCTCGGCCTTTCCTATAAAGATATCTTCGGCCTCCACCGGCACAATCCCGAACGCCTCATGAAGCCTCCCGACGCGTTTCCCTGGTCGCCGTTCCACCGCGTCCCTGTCGAAAAATACTTGCGCCCGTCGTTTTTCGGCAAGCGCACTGCCGCGCATCACGCCAGCATCGGCTGCCCGTTTCGCTGCAGTTTTTGCGGTGTTCACGCACTCTACGGCAATCGTGAACTCGTCGAAGGTGCGCAGCGCACGGAAGCCATCTTGCGCCACCTGAAAACCGAATACGGCGCCGATTCCATCCAGTTCTACGACATGAATTTCTTCGCGAAAGAAAGCCACGCGCGCGAACTTGCCGATCGTCTCGCGCCTCTTAGCATGCGCTGGTGGTGCGAAGCGCGTATCGACACCTTCACCCGCTACTCTGACGCCACGCTCGCCGCCATTCAGCGCGCGGGATGCGCCATGATCTTCTTCGGCGCCGAATCCGGCTCGGATTGGGTTTTGAAGGAAATGCAAAAGGACATCACGACCGAGCAGACTCTCACCGTCGCTCAGCGCATAAAGCAATTCGGAATCATCCCCGAATTTTCCTTCGTCATCGGCAATCCTCGCGACCCCGAACGCGATACGCGTGAAACTCTTCGATTCGTTCGCAAACTAAAACGCATCAACAAGCAATGCGAAATCATCATTTATCACTACACGCCCGTCCCGCAGCGCACCGCCATGTACGGCAACGTCGACAATCAGATCTCTTTCCCCACTTGTCCTGAGGAATGGGCTACCAAGCGCTGGCTCGATTTCACTCTCCGCACCGACACCCGGACTCCCTGGCTCAAGCGGAAAACCAAGCGTCTCATCGACAATTTCGAGACCGTCGTCAGTTCCCGCTGGCCAACGGTCCAGGACATCCGTGCCCCTCGCTGGAGCCGCGCTCTCCTCAAGACGCTCAGTTCCTGGCGTTATGCCGCACGCATCTACGCCTATCCGCAGGAACTTCGCTGGGCTCAGCAATTCATCACTCTTCGCAAGCCAAAAGAAGAAAGCCTTTAGCCGCAACTCGGTAGCCATATGACATTTGCCACGCCTCAAATCGCTCTTTCGCCCACGGAAGCTTATCGCCTTTGGGCTCGGACCTACGATCATGAGCCCAACCCCATCCTTTCTCTCGAGCGCCGCGTCCTCGAGCCGCTCTTGCTTCCACTCGACGGTCTCGATGTCGTCGATCTCGGTTGTGGCACCGGACGCTGGCTCGCCGCGTTCAAGAATTCCGGAGCACGCTCCCTCACCGGCATCGATTCTTCCCCGGAAATGCTTGCTGTCGCCAAGTCCAAGGTCGCCGGCACAGCAAATCTTCTTCTCGTCGGCTGCACCGATGCGCCGCTTCCGGGGGCCAGTGCCGACCTTCTCATCTCCAGTTTCGTGCTCAGCTACCTCGAAGATGCCACTTCGTTTTTCGAGACCGCGAGCAGAATCCTTCGTCCCGGTGGCTCCCTCTTCTTGACGGACATTCACCCCGAGACCGCCGCCACCCTCAACTGGCGTCGGTGCGTCCGTTCCGGCAGGGAATTTCGCGAAATCCGCACGTTTCCCCGCTCGATCGAAGCCATCCGTTCTCTCGCCGAAAACGCTTCGCTACATGTGGTGCTCTTCCTCGAGCCGCGTTTCGGCAAAGAAGAGCGATCGATGTTTGTCACCAAAGGGAAGGATTCCTACTTCCGCGAAATTGCTCATCTTCCCGCCATCTATGTTCTTCAGCTCACTCGGCTGAAACAACCAGCGACATATCCTTTTTGGCCCCGTATCGAAAACCAAAACCGTTCCGTCTCCAGAATCATCGGCGCGCAATTTGCCCTGGGCGCGGAAACCGTCTTCCGCGGAGGAATGTGCATCGCCGATTCACGCATCGAAACTCTTCACAGCGGCACGCTCCCGCTTTTCGCCTCCGATCCGGAATTCTCTCTTGACCTCCACGGATTCCTCGTTCTTCCCGGCCTCATCAACGCTCACGACCATCTCGAATTCGCGCTTTTCCCTCGGCTCGGTCGCGGCAGCTACAAGAACTTCCTCGAATGGGTCGAAGACATCCACCAGTCCAGCAGTTCCCCGGTCGCCAAACACCGTCAAGTTCCACGCGAAACTCGCCTCTGGTGGGGCGGCATCCGCAATCTTCTCTGCGGCGCAACCACCGTCTGTCACCACAATCCCTACGATCCCGCGATCTTCTCCGAAGATTTCCCCGTTCGCGTTCTCAAAAACTTCGGCTGGGCCCATTCCATCTCACTTGATTCCGAGTTCTCGCAGAAAAAACGGCAAACTCCCAAGGGCCGCCCTTTCTTCATTCACCTCGCCGAGGGCGTCGATGGGCAATGCGCGGATGAAATCTTCCAACTGTCTCGCGCCGGCGCTCTCGATCAAGACACCGTCATCATCCACGGGCTGGGCCTCGGCTTTCAAGGCACCGCCCTCTTCCGCGCCTCCGGCGCCGGCATCGTCTGCTGTCCCACGTCAAATGTTTTCTTGTTCGGCAAAACTCTCACCCCCGCCGACCTTCGCGCCTTCCCTAAGGTCGCCATCGGCAGCGATTCGCCACTCACCGCGCTGGGCGACCTTCTCGACGAACTACGTTTCGCTCGCGAAGCGCTCCAACTCGCTTCCACTGACCTGTATCGCTACGTCACCAGCAACGCCGCCAATCTCCTCGCCCTGCGCAACGGCGAGGGCCAACTTCGAGTCGGTGCTGTCGCCGATCTCATCGCCATTCGCGATCTTGGCGAATCCCCAGCTGAAGCGCTTTCCTCGCTTTCCTCGAAGGATATCGAGCTGGTTCTCCTTGCCGGCCGCGTCCATCTCGCCTCCTCCGAAATGATGCGCCGCCTTTCTCCAGCCGCGCGCGAGGGTCTTGAGTGCCTCTGGATCGAAAACACACCACGATGGCTTCGCGCTCCGATCAATCAGCTCTTCTCTGACGCCGCGACTCACCTAGGTTGCGAAATGTTCCTAGGCGGAAAGCGGGTGCGTCTTGCATGCGAAAATTAAAAGCGCCGACACTGTGCAACCGTCAGAAGCGTGCGACAAAAATCCGCACGCGCTCCGCTCCCTGCCCATCCTCGTGATTTATGCACACAGCTCCTGCAACTGCCGCTGCGTCATGTGCGACATCTGGAAGGCTCGCGACGCAAGAACCTTCACCGCCGTTGAACTCGAGCGTCAGCTTCCTTCCATCCGTCGTCTTGGCGTTCGCTGGGTCGTGTTCTCCGGCGGCGAGCCCCTCATGAACCCTGAGCTTCCTCAACTCTGCGCGCTCCTCCGCTCTGAGGGCATTCGCGCCACGCTTCTGACCACGGGACTGCTTCTTCCGAAGCACGCGAAGGAAGTGGCTACCTCTTTCGACGACATCATCGTTTCTCTCGACGGCCCGCCGGCAATCCACGACGCCATCCGCCGCGTCAAAGGTGCGTTCGACCTTATCGCGACCGGCATCGAAGCAGTCCGCGCTATTCGTCCCGGCCTTCCTGTCACCGCACGTTCCACGGTCCAAAAAGCCAATCATGCCCATCTTCGCGAAACCGCGCGAGCCGCCCTCCGTCTGCAACTCAACTCCATCTCCTTTCTGCCCGTCGATCTCACTTCTCCCGCGTTCAACCGTTCTCTCCCTTGGCCTCTCAGCCAGCAATCCGAATTGGGCCTGACCCTCACAGAAATATCCACGCTCGAAAACGAGGTCGAATCTCTAATCCGCGAAGGGGCAAGCGAGTTTCCTCCCCGCTTCCTCGCGGAGTCCCCGGCCAAACTCCGCCACATCGTCCGTCATTTCCGTGTGCAATTAGGCTTGCTACGCGCGGAATCACCCATCTGCAACGCACCCTGGGTGTCGGCCGTCATCGAAACCGACGGCACCATCCGCCCATGCTTCTTTCACTCCCAAGTGGGTAAGCTCAACGGAAAAACGCTGGAAGAAGTAATCAACGGTGAAACCGCAATCCAATTTCGCGAAAATCTCGATATTCCCGACAATCCCACCTGCCGCAATTGCGTCTGCTCTCTCAACTACCGCACCTGAGCCGTCGGCTTCGGACACCCCGCCGCATCGTCGCCCGAATACATTTGCGGCTCTCCCAAACTCCCTGCCGCCGGCAAATGGCGGATGAAAACCACAATCGTCCAGATCTCCCGCTCCGTCAAAATCCCTTTCGATGCGGGCATCCCCGAGGGCGAAATTCCATTTTCAATCACCCACTGAATCTGCCCGTCCGTGTACGTTTGCACTTGCGGCGAATTCAGCTGTGGCACCGGCGGCGACATCCGGTCGGCAAATGGCACTCCCGTATTCTGTCCGTCCAGCCCATGGCACGCCGCGCAGTAGTGCGAAAACGCGATCCTTCCGTCCTGCACATTTGCCGGTATATCCGCCAACGGATTTCTCCCGTGCTTGCCACCCACCGTCACGGAATGCTTCACCTTCGTCATCAGCGAAGTTTCCCACTTTCCCGGTGGCGTTGCCTTGCAGCCCGCGATCACCGCTGCGAGGCAGCAAGCAAAAAAAGAAGCGCGCTTGTCCATCTGGCCCTCTCATTCCACAACGTGCAGAGTCAGCCTCATCGACCCGTGCCCTTTGCCGCAAAAATGCGCGCATTTGCCTTCAAACGTTCCGGCTGTTTCGGGTGTGAACGACAATTCCGTCGACTGCCCCTTTTTCACTTCCGTGCGCAGCCCCAAATCCTCAATCTTCAGTCCATGCGTGACGTCTGCCGAGTGCAACACCAGCACCACGGGTTCGCCCTTCTTGACCGTGATTTCGTTCGGCTCAAACGAGAATCGTTTCGCGTTGATGGTAATGGTTTTCACCGGCCCGCCATTCCCTCCACTCGCCACAGCTCCGAAAGAAACGCCCCAAAGGAACGCCACCCCCCAGTAAATCTTGCACCTCATTGCTACCTCTCTTCTGGAATTGCGTTTCAGGGCGGGACGTACTCGAAATCAGCCGTAGTCCTCGGCACTTAGCGATGCGCGAACCCGCATGCGTCGGAGCAGCCCATTAGCCTCGCGCGGCGAAATCGCTTCGGACGCGCTGTTTGAGCGCCCGCAGTTTTCCTGAAATCGCAGTCTCCTTCTTTTGGTTTCGCGTTGCGCTTCAGGGCAGCTCTGCTCATTCGGCGGCCGCGTACCGTCCTGCCAACGCTGGAACCCGATGCCCCGTGATTCCGAGTCCACCGTGCCGTGAATCGATCGTTATGCATATGGAGAGGGGTCAGAGGACCTCCGACGCCCAAGGTCAGGTGCGGATCCACGATGTAATTCAAAGGCAGGCATTCGCGCGTCACAGCGAAATAGCCTCGATAAGGCCCCGTTGCCCCCTTCTCTCGCGCATAAAATGCTTGGACCGCCACCGCGCGTGATTCCAGCAAACAGCGACTTTCCGAAGGCGCCACCAACAGCGCAGCAATGATCGGCTGAAAGTTCATCATGCCTGCATTCGTCGCGTTCACCCACGCAGGCGCGCCCGAAAACCCAGGCACGTTATCCTGCGCAAAGAGGCGCGCCGCACTCAGCGTTGCTCCCAATGACATTCTTGCGTCCTTTTTCGTCTTCGGAGTCCTTTCCACTCGCGCAGCCGCGAATGCACAATCATTCAAACCACTCTTCCGTTCATCTCGTAACAGCCATTAATCCTGCGAGACATTTTAGAGACTAGCGTTTTGCGGCCGCCGAATTGTCACCAGAAAGTCAAAGGCACGTCATCATCCTGCTGGATCGTTCCTGCCGGTCTTTTCCTTCGGCTCCATGAAACTTCTGCCTAGTCCGAATTGATACCCGGGCCTTAGTGCCATTTGGCACTGCCCTCCGTCGCAAATTGGACCTGCACGGCCGGCGCCGCCCCGCCAATACTCGCTCCGCAAGGAGATTCATATGGAAAAGCCGACGCGCATTCTCGTGGCAAATCATCCCCGGCTCATGCGGGAAGTGGTCGTCGTTACTCTCGCCAATCAGCCCGGCATCGAAATCGTTGGCGTAGTTACGAACCGCGACGAAATTCTTCTGCAGGTCTACGCCACGCTCCCAGATCTGGTCGTGATTGGTCTTGACGAAAACGAGGACCGCCCGCCCATTTGCGATCGTGTGCTCCGCGAGTTCCCCGCCTTACGCATCATTGCCGTTGCCGCGCGCGAGGATCGCACCCTCTGCTTCTGGGCTTCCTTCGATATTCATTGTCAAGACATCGAGGCATCCCCTGCCGGCTTGCTCCGCGCTGTTTACAACACCCTCGATTGCGCAGGACTGCCGTCATGACTTCACTGCGCGCTCAAAAGGAGTTCGCCTGATGGTTTTCCGTTCTTTCGTGCCCTTTATTCTCGCGGGAATGGCCTTGTCGGCATCCGCCGCAGCGCAACAACGCCCCGGCTCGCAATCCGTCTCGACCGAGCAGCCGCCGCGCATTTCCGATTTCGGCGCCGAAAATGAAAAGCGCGTTGCCGCTTCTCCTGAGCAGATCCGAGAACTCCTGGCCAAAAATCCAGGCCTTCTCGTCGAGCTCAAGAAATATGTTGCGCGCGAGGCTACCGCCAACGGCCAGATCATTGACGATTCCGACCTGTCGGAACAATCCATTTTCGAACGCCTCGGCGAGGACATCCTCTTCCGCGCCGCCGCCACGCGCCTCCTTCAGCACTACGGTTATTTATTGCCGGACGTGAATCCCGACTCCGAACTGGGTAAGCAACAGGAACTTCTTCTCAAGGAACGCGCTCGCCGGCTCGTGCAGATCGAAGCTCAGGAGGATGGCGAATCGCTCAAACCTCAATCCAAGGAGCAAACCGAAGCATTTCTCGCCTCCGACCAGGAATCCTGCAGTCCTCGCGATAGCGTCTCCGATTGCCCGCAGCCCTCTCCTCGCCAGCGCCAGCGTCGCGAATTGTCGAACCCCGCGGAATCCCCCGAAAATTCACCCGAACCTCCGCGGCTGCCCATTCAACCGCCGCAGTCGAATCGTTCGCCCCTCCTCGAAGCCGGCCCGAGCGGCGGCAATTTGTTTCAGACGCCTCTAAACACGGGCGACTCCGGCGATCTGTTCCGCGCGGCTGCCATGAATCTCTCGCGCGAATCGCTCTCATCGCCAGTCTCGCCTGCCGACGCCCAACGCCTCGCTGGGCTGCTGAAGAATAGCTCTTCTTCCCCGTCGATCGGCGAAAGCGATAACACTAGTTCGCCAATACGTCCTCGAGATCCTTCCACTGCATATCCGCGGGCGAAAAAAAGCAGGAGCTCTGCAGCGGCCCGCGATCACGACGCAACGCCAGGCGATATCGTCCACGCACGCAATCCTTATGCCGACGTCCCCTCGCTCTACGACCTCTACGTCCAAGTCGCGCCGCAGGATCGCGAGCCGCGCCGCTTCGGAGTGGAAACCCTCAGCACGGGCGACCGCGAATCGAACGCCCTTCCCATGGACTTGCCGGTCGATCCCGATTACATCATCGGTCCCGGGGACGGCCTCTCCATCGACCTTTGGGGTGGCATGTCGCAGCGCATTCAACGCGTCGTCGATCGGGAAGGCCGCATCTCGCTGCCCGAATCCGGACCCGTTCTCGTCAGCGGTCGCACTCTCGGCGACGTCCAATTCTCCGTGCAGCAACTCCTCCGCTCACAATATCGCGACGTCTCCGCCGATGTGTCTCTTTCCCGTCTCCGCACCGTTCGCGTTTACGTTGTCGGGGAAGTTCAAGATCCCGGGGCTTACGACGTCAGCTCGCTCTCCACTCCACTGAACGCGCTCATCGCCGCGGGAGGCATCACCGAACACGGTTCTCTTCGCGCCATCAAACATTTCCGCGGCAAGCAACTCATCGAAGTCGTCGACGCCTACGATCTTTTGCTCCGCGGCGTAAACTCCGATCAAAAGCGCCTTGAAAGCGGCGATTCCCTGCTGGTCCCCCCGGTCGGCGCGCAAATCACCATCGAAGGCATGGTCCGTCGTCCGGCCATCTACGAGCTTCACGGCGAGGATTCTCTCGAATCCGCTCTCGAACTCGCTGGCGGCATTCTTCCCGCCGCGGCGCTCAAACACATCGAAGTCGAACGTCTCGTCGCCCACCAAAATCGCACCATGCTCAGCCTCGACCTCTCCGCCGCTAATGACTCAGGCGACGTGCTTGCCCAACTCGGCAAATTCCAGATTCAAGACGGCGACAAGATCCACATTTACCCCATCGCCCCCTACAACGATCAGGCCATCTATCTCCAGGGCCACGTTCTTCGTCCAGGCCGTTATTCCTACCGCGATGGCATGACCGTCAAAGACCTCATCTCCTCCTACGCGGATCTGCTTCCCGAGCCGGCCGACAGCTACGCGGAAATCATTCGCCTGAAGCCGCCGAACTTCCGTCCCACGATTGAAAGTTTCGATCTCGCCGCTGCCCTTGAGAACCCCGGCGCCGCGCCACAACTCAAGCCTCTCGACACCGTGCGCATCTTCGGCCGCTACGATTTTGAGCCGCCCCCGGAGGTCTGGGTCGGCGGGGAAGTCCATTCTCCCGGTCAGTACACCACTTCCGGCCAAGCGCGCCTCCGCGATGCCGTCTACCTTGCCGGTGGAGTTACCTCCGACGCATCTTTCGACTCGGCGCAACTGTTTCGCACCGCGAGAGACGGCACCATGAAAATCATGAGCGTCGATCTTTCCGCCGCTCTCGCCGGCAATCCCGCCGACAATCTCGTTCTTCAGCCGCGCGACCGCATCGTCATTCATCGCAACACTGTCAAAGTTGATCCTCCCACGGTGTACATAAAAGGCGATGTCGCTAAACCGGGCCGCTATCCACTCACCTCCAACATGCACGTCGAAGATCTCGTTCGCGTCGCTGGCGGCCTGAAGCACAGTGCCGATCAACAGACCGCCCTCCTCGCCCACCGCGATACGACCGACTCCACTACCGCACCTCCGGAAAGCATCGTCATTAATCTCCGCGCCGCTATGACCGGCGCCGATAACGAAAACAAGCTTCTCGGCAACGGCGACGTTCTCACCATTCGCCAAAATCCCAACTGGAACGATCTCGGCGCCAGTGTGACGCTCCGCGGCGAAGTCCAGCATCCCGGCGTCTACGGCATCGGTCCCGGCGAATCGCTCGGCTCCGTCCTCGAGAAGGCCGGCGGCTTCACCGACCAGGCCTATCCCTACGGCATCGTCCTCACGCGCCGCTCCGTCCGCGATCTCGAAATGAAATCGCATCAGGAACTTATCGATCGCATGAAAGCCGAGCAAATCCAGCTCAAGGCCCTCCCGGAAAATGATCCCGACCAGAAAAATCTGAAACTCACCGCGCTCGCGCAAACCGAAACCACTCTCACACAGCTCCAGAGCAATCTCCCCGTCGGCCGTGTAGTAATTCACTCTTCACCCGATTCCAAGACCTTCGAACACGTCGCCTTCGAAACTCCGCTTCGTGCCGGCGACGTCATCCTCGTTCCCCAGAAGCCTAGCTATGTCCTCGTCCAAGGTCAGGTCTTCAACCCCGCGGCCGTGGGCTTCGTTTCCGAGCGCAGCGCCAATTGGTATCTCAGCCAGGCCGGCGGCCTCACCGAAGTCGCCGACAAAAAAGCCGTCTTCGTCATCCGCGCCGACGGCTCCGTTCTCGCCGCTAAAAACAACGGCAGCATGTGGTCTGGCAACCCTCTCGACGCCGTTCTCATGCCGGGCGACATGGTTGTCGTTCCCGAAAAAGCGCCGAAGATCGGCACCCGCAATTGGACTCCCTTGATTCAGTCGGCGCAGGTCGCGAGCTCCATCGCGATCGCGATCGCCTACTTCAAGCCTTAAGGATTTTCGTTTCGTGAGGAAAGGACCCACATTGGCGCGCTATTCGATGCTCATCACCCTGGCAACGACGACCGCTCTCCGCGTGTCGCCGGCACTCGCGCAGGAATCGGCGCCCGCGCCTACTGCGAACTCGCTTAAGGCCATCGACGTACCCGCGCCGACACCCAAGGCGGCCGCAACGTTTCACCGACCGATTCCCAAACAGAATTGGCTTACTTCTTCAGCATCCGATCTGACTCTCCTCAGCAGCCGTTTGGTCGATGACCAAAAACAATTCTGGACCAGCCCCCGTCACCTTCGCTACTCCGACGCCGAATGGCTCATTCCTCTCGCCGCTATCACAGCCGGAATGACTCTCACCGATCCAAATTTCAGCAAGAGTCTCCCGAATACTCCTGGCACACTCTCCACCTTTCAGCACGTGCGCAACGGCTCCGTTATTTCCCTCGGCGCCGCTTCCGGCGGACTTTACCTCTGGAGCCTGCACTCGCACGATCCACACCAGCGCGAAACTGGCCTGCTCGCAGGCGAAGCCGTTCTCGACGCCCTGGTCGTTAGCGAAGGCCTCAAATTCATCGCCGGCCGTCAGCGACCTCTCCAAGCGAACGGTCAGGGCAATTTCTTTCAGGGCGGCTCTTCCTTTCCTTCCACACATGCTGCCGCGGCTTGGGCAGCCGCCGGCGTGCTCGCTCACGAGTATCACGGTCCCATGACCAAGCTTCTCGTCTACGGCCTCGCTACTACCGTGAGTGTCGCGAGCGTCGGCAGCAAACAACATTTTCCTTCCGACGTCCTAGTCGGCAGCGCGCTCGGCTGGATGGTTTCCGAATATGTCTATCGCGCTCATCACGACCCTGAGCTCGGCGGCAGTTCCTGGCCTGGACTCAGCTCCATGCTTAAAGCAAACGAATCCGGTCCAGCGCAGTTTCCCGGCTCCGTCTACGTCCCCGTCGACAGCTGGGTCTACGACGCCTTCGATCGCCTCGCCGCTCTGGGCTTTCTCTCGAGCGCCATGCAAGGCAAACGCCCATGGTCCCGCCAGGAATGCACCCGTCTGCTCGCTGAGGTCGACGAAGCCCTCGCAAGTCGCGCCGGCTCGAATCCCATCATCCGTGCACAAGCGAACTCTCTCGTCGAATCTCTTCATCACGAATTCGCCCGCGAGGAAAATGTCTACGCAACCGGAAACACATCTGCTCAGCTCGACTCCCTCTACGCCCGCACGCTCAGCGCCAGCGGCACCGTTCTCAACGATGGCTACCACTTCGGACAAACCTACGCCTACGATTTCGGCCGTCCCTTCCGTGAAGGGACTAACGTTATTTCTGGCGCTACCGCCAGCGCCACCTACGGCAGTCTCTTTTTCTATCTCGGCGGCGAATTCCAGCACTCACCCTCCGAACCCGCACTCTCGACACCCGTCCGCAACTTCATCTCGACAGCCGACAAAACGCAACCGCCTCCAGCGACGCCTTTCGCGCCTATCAACCAATTCCAACTCCTCGACGCCTATGCCGGCATCAATCTTCACGGCTGGCTAATCTCCTTTGGCAATCAATCCCTCTCCTGGGGGCCCGGCCTCGGCGGCTCGCTCCTTCTTAGCGACAACGCCGCGCCGATTCCCATGCTTCGTATCACCCAACAATCCGCCGCGGATATCCCCGGCCTCTCTCGCGTTCTCGGCCCGTTCAGCTTCGACCAGTTTTACGGTCGCGTCGAAGGCCACAAAGGAGGATCCGACCAACCCTGGCTCTACGGCCAGAAAATCTCCTTCAAGCCCCTCCGCTCCCTCGAATTTGCTTACAGCCGCACTACCTTAATTGGCGGCGCAGGCCATCCGCTGACGTCCTCTCTTTTCTTCGAAAGCCTCTTCGGTCGCGTCAATGCTGCCGAAAACAGCGTCCCGGGCGATTCGCGCACCGCCATCGACTGGACCTGGCGTCTTCTCAAACTTCGCGACTGGGCGACATTCTACGGAGAGCTCGAAGACGACGACGATCTCATTCCACTCCAAAACGTTGCGAAAAGTGTGATCCGGCCTGGCATTTACTTCCCGCACCTCCCGTTTTTGCCGAGGTGGGATTTGCATTTCGAATACACCTCGTCCACCAGCCCGGGTCGCGCCTCCTTCCAGAATCACGGCCACCTCAACTACTGGAATCTCGATTACACCGACGGCTACACCAACAACGGCAACCTGTTAAGCAACACCGTCGGCCGCGAAGGCATTACGCTGCAAACGTGGTTGCGTTACTGGATCTCCCCCCGCCACACTCTCGATTTCTCCTGGAAACAGAACCGCGTCCTCAACGATTTCGTTCCCGGCGGCGGCAAATGGCAGGACTTTCAGACCAGCTATTCTGTCACGCGCCCCTCCGGCCTCTATTGCAAAGGTTTTTTCCAGTTCGAACACATCTCATCTTTCCCGCTTCTCTTCCCCAGCTCGCGCAATAACGTTACCGCTGCCCTCGAACTCGGTTTCTTGCCGCAATGGGGACGGCATTCCAGCACGACCAACTCAGCTCGTGCTGCGCAAAGCAATCAATCCATCGGGAGCTCTATGCGATGAATTCCAATTCTTCGGTTTCGCCATCTTCGGAAGCGCTTCGCAATCTGGACATCGACCATATCCTCGCGCAGCGCCTCCAACAAGACCGCCTCGAAAGTCGCCATCAGCGAATTGCCCGCATCGGCCGCGTCTGGGATCACCGCAAACTTCTCGGTAAATTCGCCTTCTGGGGCCTCATCGTGGGCCTCCTCGCCGCCTTCCTCATTCCGGTGCGCTACGCCGCCATCACGCGCCTCATGCCCCCCGATCCTCCGCAGGGCCAAGGCATGGCCATCCTCGCTTCCCTCGCAGGTCGCGTCGGAGCTAATCTGGGCGCAATCGGTAGCGATCTTCTCGGCATAAAAACCTCCGCGGACCTTTTCGCCGCAATTCTGCGGAGTCGCATCGTCCAGGACCACCTCATCAACAAGTTCGATCTGCGCGACGTCTACGGCGAAAGCCGCTATGTCGACGCCCGAAAAATTCTCTCCCGCCGCACGGACGTCTCCATCGACCGCAAGAGCGGCGTTCTTACCATCCAGGTCGTCGATCACGATCCCAAGCGTGCCAGCGAGCTTGCCCAGGAATACGTCGGCCAGCTCAACAACGTCGTCACTCAACTCAACACCTCCTCCGCCCACCGCGAGCGCGTGTTTCTCGAGCAACGCCTCGGCCAGGTCAAATCCGAATTAGGCACCGCCGAAAAAGACTTCAGCCATTTCGCCAGCAAAAGCGGTGCCATTGACATCAAGGAACAGGGCAAAGCCATGGTCGAAGCCGCCGCCATCCTTGAAGGCCAGTACATCGCCGCGCAGACCGAACTCCAGGGCCTCCGCCAGATCTACACCGACCAGAACATCCGTATCCGCGCGGCGCAAGCTCGCGTCAACGAGCTCCGCCACCAGCTCACGAAGATGGGCGGCAAACCCGAAACGGGCGAGCCTCCGCCCTCGCTCGAAACCGCCTCTGCCTCAAACTCCGGCGAAGAACTCTATCCCTCCATTCGCAAACTTCCCCTGCTGGGCGTCACCTATGCCGATCTCTATCGCCGCATGAAAGTCCAAGAAACTGTCTTCGAGACCCTTACCCAACAATACGAGCTGGCAAAAGTCCAGGAAGCCAAGGAAGTTCCCAGCGTCAAAGTTCTCGATCCGCCCGAAGTCCCCGAGAAACGTATGTTCCCGCCGCGCATTTTGCTCATCATCGCAGGCATGGTTCTGGCATTCGCTCTCGGCGTCCTCTGGATTCTTGCCACAGACAACTGGGAAAAAATCGATCCCCAGGACCCGGGCAAGATTCTCGTCCTCAATATGGTTCATAGCGTGAGACCTCAGTTCGAATACGTCGTCCAGCGGCGAAATTCGCTCTCCACGCGCACCAAACGGTTATTCGATCGTTTTCAAAGAGAACCCGCGCCAGCGGAAACCAAGCAGTAACGGCGAGGAATTCTCGACCCGGAGTAGCTATCGCGTGACTCAGCTTCGCACAACGCTCGCC
>Ga0207761_1000069_pt1 | contig 29594 bp, 25 predicted proteins | sample LuqExpMetageno34_FD_187792 | JGI IMG/M metagenome (GOLD analysis project Ga0207761, IMG submission 187792) | Tropical forest soil microbial communities from Luquillo Experimental Forest, Puerto Rico - Sample 34 (SPAdes) | ecosystem: Environmental > Terrestrial > Soil > Tropical forest ... | reverse complement strand
ATGATGTCGTCGACGAGCGCGTCGATCACGGGATCGGAAATGCCGGCGAGATTTTGCGACCCCTTGGTGCGTGCCGCCTGCGAGGAGAAATACGTGCGCAGCGAATCGCCCGGCGTCGCGGAAAAGCTCATGCGCTCGACCGTGATGTCGAAATCGAAGTCGTCGACGCGCGCGCGGTACTGCACCGGATCGACGATGCGCAGGCTCGCCTCGATGCCGAGCACGCCGAGATTGCGGATATACGGCAGATGATGCGGCTGGAAGCTCGGCTCGTCGATCAGAAATTCGATCACGATCGGCTGCCCGTTCGGAAGAGCGCGCTTGCCCTTCTTCAACTCGCAACCGGCGTCGGCCAGAAGTTTGGCGGCATTGCGCAGCCAGCGCCGGTCCTGCCCGGAGCCGTCCGTCACCGGGGGACGATAAGGTTCTCCGAATACCTCGGCCGGCAGCTTGTCGCGATAGGGCTCGAGCAGCGTAACTTCCGCCTCCGACGGAATACCCGACGCCTTCATCGGTGAATTCTCAAACACCGATTGCGTGCGCTCGTAGGAGCCGTACATGATGTTCTTGTTGGTCCATTCGAAATCGAAGGCGTCGATCAGCGCCTCGCGCATGCGCGGGTCCTTGAACTTGTCGCGGCGCGTGTTGATGAACCAGCCCTGCGTACCGGAGGGCGTGTCGTCGGGAAGCGTTGCGCGCTTCACGCGCCCATCGTTGAATGCCGGGAAATTGTAACGCGTCGCCCACGTGCGCGAGGTGAATTCCTCGCGGAAGAAATAATCGCCAGCAGTGAAGCCTTCGAAGCCGACCTCGCGGTCGCGGTAGTATTCGTATCGGATGACGTCGAAATTGTTCGTTCCGCGCGCAGCGGGAAGCTCCGCGCCCCACCAGTCCTTCACGCGCTCGTATTCGATGAAATGTCCAGCCTGGAAGCGGCCGATCTTGTACGGTCCACTGCCGAGCGGCGGATCGAGCGTCGATTCGTCGAACGGACGCTTCTCGTAGTACGTGCGCGAGAAGATCGGCAGGCTGGCGACGAACAGTGGCACGTCGCGCCCGCGCTTCGGCGCAAATCGGATGACGGCTGTTCGGTCGTCTGTCGCTTCCGCACCCTGCATGTCACGCAGAAGCTGCGCGATGATCGGGTGACCTTTCTCTTTCAGAGTGGTCAGCGACCACGCGACGTCCTGCGCAGTCAATGGCGTGCCGTTATGGAATTTCGCTTCGGGTCGCAGCAGGAACGTGTAGGTCAGCCCATCGTCCGAGATACGCACGGCACGCGCGGCGAGCCCGTACATCCCGTCAGGCTCATCGCCGGAGCGCACCATCAAGGCCGCGAAAATAAAATCGAGCCCTGTCGCGCCGTCACCTTTCAGGATGTAGCCGTTGAGCGAATTGAAGGTAAGGAACGAGCCGTTATAGCCGCGCGTCGAGACGATTTCCGAATAGCGCCCCCCTTTTGGCGCCGACGGATTGACGTAGCGGAAGTTCTTGAAGTCCGGCGGATAGCCGAGATCGCCGAAGGCCGAGATGCCGTGCCGCTCTTCGCTCTCGGCCGCCAGACTCCGGCTGAGCGGCAACGTCGCGCCCGCCGCCGCCGCGGCACTGAGCACGAGAACGCGCCGGCGCGACAGATCTAGCATCAGGAGCGCGACGGCGCCTTGGCCGCCCTCTCTGCGTCCCACCACCACACGGTCGGAAAGGCTGCCGCGCCGTACTTCGGCATGTTCTCGGGATGCGAAAAGCGGTCCCAGCGGGCGGTGCGCTGCGCGCCCGAATACCACTGCGGTACGACGAAGTGATGCCAGAGCAGCACGCGGTCGAGCGCATGCGTGGCGGCGACCAACTCGTCGCGGTTCTTGGCAAAGATGACGCGGTCAATCAACGTGTCGATCGCCTTGTCCTTGATACCCACGAGATTGCGCGAGCCGGGCTGGTCGGCCGCCTGCGAGCCCCAGAAACCGCGCTGTTCGTTGCCGGGCGACAGCGACTGGGCCCAACTTGCGACAACGATGTCGAAGTCCCACTGCCGCAACCGGTTCTCATATTGCGCGGGATCGACGAGACGCAACGCGACAGAGATGCCGAGCCGCTCGAGCGAGGGTTTATAGAACAGGATGACACGTTGGAACGCCTGCTCCGCGATCAAAAATTCGACCGCAAAGGGCTCGCCGGTCTTCACGTTGACGAGCTTGGTGTTGCGCACTTCGTAACCAGCGTCCCGCAGCAACGTCAGAGCTTCGCGCAGATTGTTGCGCACTGCGTCGGATTTGCCGTTCTCCGGATTCGTATACGGCTTGGCGAAGACGTCGGGGGGCACGGCATCGCGGACGGTATTGAGAATGTCCAGTTCAAGGCCCGTCGGCAGGCCCGAACATGCGAGCTCAGTGCCAGCGAAGTAGCTGTCGTTGCGCTTATAGAGTCCGTAGAAGAGTTGCCGGTTCATCTCCTCGAAATCGAACGCGAAGTTGAACGCGCGGCGCAGCCGCTCATCCTTGAACTTGTCCCGGCGGATGTTGAAGGCGAAAGACTGCATGCCGCCGACGTTGCGCGTCGGAAATTCCTCGCGCACCACGCGATGCTCGCGGACCGCAGGAAAATCGTAAGCCGTCGCCCAGTTCTTGGCGATGTTCTCCGTGCGCCAATCGAGCTCGTCGGCCTTGAACGCCTGCAACGCGACGTCGGAATCGCGGTAGTAGTCGTAGCGGATCTGTTGGAAATTGTTCGTGCCGATCGTGACGTTGACGCCCTTGCCCCAATAGTCGGCGTCCTTCTCGTAGAGGATGGTCCGCCCGGCGGTCATGTCCTTGACGCGATAAGGACCCGAGCCGAGCGGCTGCTCGAGCGTGGTCTGCGTCACGTCACGTTTGTTGCCGTTTTTGCCGGTACCTTGCCACCAGTGCTTTGGCAGCACGTAGAGCTGGCCGACGATCTGCGGCAGCTCGCGGTTGCCGGGCCCATCGAAGGTGAAGGTGACCTCACGTTCGCCTGTCTTTTCCGCCTTCACGACGTGACGGTAATAGGCGGCGAGCTGCGGGCTGTTCGCTTTCCAGACCTCCAGCGACCAGATCACGTCGTCCACCGTGACCGGCTTGCCGTCATGCCAGCGCGCATTGGCGCGCAGCCGGTACGTGACCGAGGAATGGTCGTCCGGATGGCTGACAGCCTCCGCGAGGAGACCGTATTCGGTCGACACCTCGTCTAACGCAGGTGTCATAAGCGTTTCCATGAACAACTCGGTGCCCATGGCAAGGCTGCCCTTCACGCCGGCGATGACGGCGTTGAAGTTGTCGAAGGTCCCGAAGGCGACCTGCCGCACATTTCCACCCTGCGGCGCCTTTGCATTGACGTACTCGAAATGCGGGAAGTCGGGTGGGTACTTCATCTCTCCGAAGAGGGAGAGGCCGTGTTTCCATCCTCGCTCCGCCGTCTGCGCTGCGGCGGACGATGCGCCGGACAAGGATCCGAGTGCGCCAAGCGCCGGCACCGCGAGGGCCGCTGCGGAACCACGCAAAACGGAGCGACGGGACACACGCATGCAATGAACTCCGGCGCCAAACGCGCGATTAAGGCCAATCGGGACAGATTATGTCTGTTTTCCGGTCCGGTGACAGCGCCCTAACGCCGCGCACCCGACCTTGGTGCCTGAGAACAGGCGCCGACAGCCTAAGCAACAGAGAAACGGCCGGGAAAATCCGGCCGTTTGTGTCGGTGAATTGGGGCGATTACTTCGCGCCGCCCTTCGTCGGGGCATTGCCGCCGCCCGGAGCCGCGGCCTCAGGCTTCGGCAGCGGCACGGGGCTGTCGGCCAGCGTATCGAGGAATGCGATCACGTCGGCGCGCTGCTGCGGGTTGCTGATGCCGGCGAAGGTCATGGCGGTGCCCGGGACGTACTCGCGCGGTGACGTCAGGAATTTGTCGAGTTCATCGAAGGACCACTCGCCGCCTTTCGACTTCATCGCAGTCGAGAAATTGAAGCCGCCGCGGCCCTCGCCGCGCCCGCTGTCAACGATGCCGTACAGATTTGGGCCAACCCGGTTCGGGCCGCCCTTGTCGAACGTGTGGCAGGCCTGACACTGCTTGGCGATCGTCTTGCCGCGATCGAGGTTGGCTTTGGCAAGCCGCGCGGGCAGCGGCTCCACCTGCTCCTTGGCCGGCGCCGCGGCGCCACCTTCCGGCTTGGCCGCTACGGCGATTTCAAATCCGGGCTTCGCAGGCGCCTGCGGCGCGAACAGCGCATTGGCCCCGATGTTCAACGCAAGCAGAACGAGGCAGGTGCCGAGGACGGCCCCGAGGATTTTGTTGAGTTCGAAGGAATTCATTGGAAATCGGGGCTCCCGAAACGGGACAAACAATGCGGGGGCGCCCAGCCTTACAGCCGGAAGCGAGGCGGACAGATACCGGTTTGCTCCCCGTCTGGCAACCCGTATAAGCGCCCGGTCCACCTGTCGTTTTGCCGATATTAACGGGCTTCACGCGATGCCCCAAACTCTTGTCCTGATCCCCGCCCGCATGGCCTCGACCCGGCTTCCCGGCAAGCCGCTCGCCGACATTCATGGTCTGCCGATGATCGTGCACGTGCTGCGTCGTGCGCAGGAGGCCAAGATCGGCGAGGCCGTGGTGGCGACCGACTCCGAGGCGGTCGCAACCGCCGTCGAGAAGGCCGGCGGGCGCGCCATCATGACGCGAGCGGATCATGCTTCAGGCTCCGACCGCATCCACGAAGCGCTGCAGGCGCTCGATCCGGAGCGGCGGGTCGAAATCGTCGTCAACGTGCAGGGCGATCTGCCGACCATCGATCCGAGCGAAATCCGCGCTTCGCTCGCCCCGCTGAAGGACGCGGCCGTCGATATTTCCACCTTGGCAGCCGTGATCCACGATCCGGCCGAACTGACCAATCCCAACGTGGTGAAGGCGCACGGCCGGCCGGTCGCACCCGCCCGCATGCACGCGATCACCTTCACGCGCGCGAACGCGAAGGGCTCCGGGCCCCACTACCATCACATCGGCCTCTATGCTTATCGCCGGGCTGCGCTGGAGCGCTTCGTGGCGTTGCCGCCATCTGAAAACGAGAAACGCGAGCGACTCGAGCAACTACGCGCGCTTGATGCCGGCATGCGCATCGACATCGCTGTGGTCGACACGGTGCCGCTTGGGGTGGATACGCCGGAAGACCTGGACAAAGCGCGCGCGATGCTTGCGCCTTGACGGCGCGCCCGCACCGCGCGACGCATGCGCGCCGAAAGGATCGATCGATGGCCAAGAAGAAGATTATCTACCAGGGCGAGCCGGGCGCGAATTCGCATCTCGCTTGCAAGGAGGCCTATCCAGGCTACGAGCCGATCCCCTGCCCCACCTTCGAGGACTGTTTTTCCGCCTTGCAAGGCGGCGATGTCGACTTGGGCATGATTCCGATCGAGAACTCGGTCGCGGGCCGCGTCGCCGACATCCATCATCTGATGCCGACGTCCCGGCTGCATATCATCGCCGAATGGTTCCTGCCGATCCGCAACCAGTTGATGGCGCCGAAGGGCGCGACGCTGAAGACGATCAAGACCGTGCAGAGCCACGTGATGGCGCTCGGCCAGTGCCGCAACGTCATCCGCGAATTGAAATTGAAGCCGGTCGTCGCCGCCGACACCGCGGGCTCCGCGCGCGAGGTCGCCGAGGCGAAGGACACGGCCCGCGCGGCGATCGCGTCGCGGCTCGCGGCTGAGATTTACGGCCTCAACATCCTGAAAGAGAATGTCGAGGACGAGGCAAACTCGACCACGCGCTTCGTCGTGCTCTCGCGCGAGAAAGCCTGGGCGCGACCGGGCAATGGCAAGACCATCACCACCTTCGTGTTCCGTGTGCGCAACCTACCGGCCGCGCTCTACAAGGCGCTCGGCGGATTCGCGACCAATGGCGTGAACATGACCAAGCTCGAGAGCTACATGGTCGGCGGCAATTTCTTCGCCACGCAGTTCTACGCCGACGTCGAAGGTCATCCCGACGACCGCGCGCTCGTGCTCGCGCTGGAGGAACTTGCCTTCTTCTCCAAGGAACTCAGCGTCCTCGGCGTCTACCCCGCGCATCCGTTCCGCGATACGTTCAAGGAAGATAAAGAATAACGCGGAGGAGCGGATGGCTGCGCCGTCGAAGGTCGCACTCGTCACCGGCGCGGCGCGCGGGATCGGACTCGCCACTGCCAAGCGCTTTCTTGCCGATGGCTGGCGCGTGGCGCTGCTCGATATCGACGGCGACAATCTCGAGCGGGCTCATGCCGCAATCGCGCGGCCCGACGAGACCTTGGCGCTGATCTGCGACGTCGCCATTCCTGAGCAGGTCGCGCGCGCTTTCGCCGAACTGAAACAGCGCTTCGGCCGTCTCGACGCGCTCGTCAACAATGCGGGCGTCGCGATCTTCAAGCCGATTCTCGACGTCACTTACGAGGACTGGTCGCGCGTGCTCGCCGTGAACCTCAACGGCCCGTTCCTGTGCACGCAGGCCGCCGCCCCGATCATGCGCGACAATGGCGGCGGCGCGGTCGTCAACATCACGTCCATTTCGGGCCTGCGCGCCTCGACGTTACGCATCGCCTACGGCACCAGCAAAGCCGGTCTCGCGCATCTCACCAAGCAGCAGGCCGCCGAGCTCGCTTCCCTCGGGATCCGAGTCAACGCGGTCGCGCCGGGACCGGTCGAGACGGCCATGGCAAAGGCGGTGCACACGCCGGAGATCCGCAAGGACTATCACGACCACATGCCGCTCAACCGCTACGGACTGGAAGAGGAATTGGCCGAGGCGATCTATTTTCTTGCCAGCGATCGCGCGAGCTACATCACCGGCCAGGTGCTGTGCGTCGACGGCGGCTTTGATGCCACCGGCATCGGCCTGCCGACGCTGCGGGCGCAATTGTGGAATGGATAGTCTCATGCTCGGCATCACGATCGCGCTCGCCTTGCACATCCTGAGCGCCGCCGTGTGGGTCGGCGGGATGTTCGCCGCGTATCTGTGCCTGCGTCCCGCGGCGGGACCGCTCGAACCTCCGCAGCGGCTCGCGCTGTGGCGGCGCTTCTTCGCCAAATTCTTTCCCTGGGTGTGGGCGTGCGTCGTGTTGCTGCTTGCAAGCGGCTACTGGATCCTAGTCACGCATTTCGGTGGCTTCGAAGGCGCGCCGCTCTACATCAATCTGATGCAGGCGCTCGGCTGGATCATGATCGCGCTGTTCGTCTGGCTCTTCCACGGCGCCTGGATAAAATTCAAGCGCGCGGTCGATGCGCAGGACTGGCCGGCCGCGGGCGCCCAACTCAACCGCGTCCGTCAGATCATCGCGATCAACCTGCCGCTCGGACTGATCGTCGTGATCATCGGCGGCACTGGGCGATTTTGGGTGTTTTAACCAGCGAGCCGCGGGCACGTCCGAACGTCAAATCGTCTGATTATACTCCCCGACTTCCGGATGCGTGCGCAGGACGGAATCGACCGCCTTGAACATGTCACGCATGCGCGCTTCAGAAGCCGGGCTTTCGACGACAACCACCAGCTCCGGCTTGTTCGATGACGCGCGCACGAGTCCCCAGGTCCCGTCCTCCACCGTGACGCGCACTCCGTTGACCGTGACGACATCCCGGATCGGCTGACCCGCGACCTTCTCGCCTTTCGCTTTCGCCGCAACGAAGTGCTTGGTCACTGCGTCGACGACGCCGTATTTCTTCTCGTCGTCGCAATGCGGCGCCATCGTTGGCGAGCCCCAGGTCTTCGGCAGCGCGTTTTTGAGTTGCGACATCGATTTTCCGGGGTTGCGGTCGAGCATATCGCAGATCGCAAGCGCTGAGATGAGACCGTCGTCATAGCCGCGGCCGAACGGCTTGTTGAAGAAGTAGTGGCCAGACTTCTCGAAGCCGGCGAGCGCGGAGAGCTCGTTGGTACGCCGCTTCATGTAGGAATGTCCGGTCTTCCAATAGTCGGCTTTCACCCCGTTCTTTTGCAGCACCGGATCGGTGACATAGAGCCCGGTCGACTTGACGTCGACGACGAAGGTCGCGCCGGGATGTAGGCTCGACATGTCGCGCGCCAGCATGACGCCGACCTTGTCGGCGAAGATCTCCTCACCCTCGTCGTCCACCACGCCGCAACGGTCGCCGTCGCCATCGAACCCTAAGCCGACGTCGGCCTTGTGCTCCAGCACCGCATCGCGGATCGCGTGCAGCATCTTCAAGTCTTCCGGATTCGGATTGTATTTCGGGAACGTGTAGTCGAGCTCGGTGTCGAGCGGCACGACGTCGCAGCCGATCGCCTGCAGGATGCGCGGGGCGAAGGCGCCGGCCGTACCATTGCCGCAGGCGGCGACGACTTTCAATTTGCGCTTGATCTTCGGCCGGTTGGTCAGGTCGGCGATGTAGCGGTCGGGGAAATTCTCGACGAACACGTAGGAGCCGCCGCCGTCGAGCCTGAACTTGGCGCCGAGCACGATCTCCTTCAGCCGCGTCATCTCGTCAGGCCCGAAGGTGAGCGGACGGTTCGCGCCCATCTTCACGCCGGTCCAGCCGTTGTCGTTATGTGACGCCGTCACCATTGCGACGCACGGCACATCGAGCGCGAACTGCGCGAAATACGCCATCGGCGTCATCGCCAGGCCAATGTCGTGCACCTTGCATCCCGACGCGAGCAAGCCGGAGATCAGCGCCATCTTCACCGACGCCGAATAGCCGCGAAAATCGTGACCGGTCACGATCTCCTTCTTCACGCCCATCTCGCCGATCATGGTGCCAAGGCCCATGCCCAGCGCCTGCACGCCCATCAGGTTGATTTCTTTTTCCAACAGCCAGCGCGCGTCGTATTCACGGAAGCCTGTCGGCTTTACCAGCGGCGTGGATTCGTAGTCGTAGGTGTTGGGCTTGAGCGCGGGCTTCGGCGTCGGAAACATTGAGGTCCTCGTGCAAAGGGCTCGAGTGACATAGCCCAATGCTCGAAGGCCGCAAAGCGGTCCGCTACTGCTCCAGGACCAACCGGCCGTCGGCCACTTCGTACCGCCGTAGGCGCGAGAGGAACGACATGCCGAGTAGGTTGGTCGAAAGGACCTCATCCGGCAGCACCAGCGCGGGAACATCATAGACGGTGATGCCGCCAAGCTCGACGCGATCGAGCGTCGCGGGCGCGGCCTTCACCTTGCCATTCGCGGTGGTCACGAGCGCCGTGTATTCGTCCGCACGCGGCCGGACGCCTGCATTCTCAGCGTCGGTCTCGCGCAGCACCACCATCGAGGCGCCGGTGTCGACCAGCACGCCCACTAAGCGCCCGTTGATGCGCGAGTCGATATGGAAATGACCGTCGCGCTCGCGTTCGACCATCAGACTGCGGCCCGACGAGACGGGCTCGCGCGGACCGGTTGCCGCGGCGGCCGCCTGCTGCGGATGCGCGGAAACGACCTTGTCCGCCAACCGGGCGACATACCCGCCGCCAACCACCAGCACAGCAGCGAAGATGAGAACAGAGCGCATGCGAGCCTCGTGATCTGGCGCAGTATCGCGCACGCAGCTCAATGCGAATTTAACGTAGCCGAAGCGCCGGCGCGGTGGTCAGCGGCGGATTAACGCTTTCGCTCGAATTGTAATCACTGCCCGCGGGGCTTGGCCCGGCGGGTCGGTAACGCACTGGCCGGATCGTCGGGCCACGGGTGCTTCGGATAACGGCCGCGCATATCGGTCCGCACCGCCGCGTAGCTGCCGCGCCAGAAGCCCGGCAGATCACGGGTGACCTGCACCGGCCGGTGCGCGGGCGAGAGCAGTTCTATGACCAGCGGCACGCGTCCGCCAGCGATGCTCGGGTGCTGCGTCAGGCCGAACAGTTCCTGCACGCGAATGGAGATCGTCGGCCCCTGCTCGGCGGCGTAATCGACCGGCACGCGCGTGCCCGTCGGCGCCTCGAAATGCGTCGGCGCTTCGTCGTCGAGCCTTCGGCGAAGATTCCAGGGCAGAAGGTTTATGAGTGCATCGGACATCTCGTCCGCGCCGATCTGAGCGCGCGATGTCTTGTCCATGAGCACTGGCTCGAGCCATTCCGCCGTGTTCTGCACCAGCGCAGTATCCGACAGATCGGGCCATTCCTCGCCTTCGGCAGCGCGGAGAAATCCGGCGCGCTGTCGAAACTGGAGCGCCGCCTTGCTCCACGGCAACTTGTCGAGTCCTGCCGCGACGATCCCCTCTGCAAGGATGCGCGCCGTGTCCGCGTCGGGCGTAATCGGCTTGATCTGCTCGTTCAGCAAAATCGCGTTCAGCCGCCGTGTGCGGCGCGCGCGCAAAGATGCGGACGCATGATCGAAGCTTACGCTCTCGCGTTCTTCGATTCGATCCGCGAAACGCTTCTCGATCTCATCCGGCGTGATCGGCGTAGCGAGCAAAATCCGGCTCGCGGCCGCGGCGCCGGTCAGCTCGGCGACGGCAAGGAATTGCTCGCGCGCGAGCGGCGAAGCCAGGTCGACCTGCCCGCCGCGCCCATTCGCCAGCAGGAACGCGCCGCTGCCACCGCCGCGATTCTTGGCGATGCGGTCGGGATAAGCGAGCGCCAGCAATGCACCTGCAGAGACATTGCCATTGCCTTTTCCGCCCGCAATGTCGGCCCAGCGCCTCACCATCGCGCGCGCATCGTTGGCCCGCGGCGAACGATCCCCGCGGATTTGATCCAGACGGTGGCGCAGGTCGACGTCATCGCCACCCAGCCCGCGCTCCGTGATCACGACGGCAATGGAAGCGGCAAGATCGCCTGCGCCGTCGCGCCCGGCGTCGACCACCATGCGCGCCAGACGTGGCGGCAGAGGGAGTTGCCGCAACTTGCGGCCCTCGTCCGTAATGCGGCCGTCCGCGTCGACCGCCCCGATTTCATTCAGAAGTGTGCGCGCTTCATTGAGCGCGGCCGCAGGCGGCGGATCGAGAAAAGCGAGCGTCGCGGGATCGCGCGCGCCCCATTCCGCGAGGTCGAGCACGAAGCTCGACAAATCCGCCGAAAGAATTTCAGGCTGCGTATAAGGCGCGAGCGAGCTGGTCTGCGGCTCGTCCCACAGCCGGTAACAGACGCCCGGCTCGGTGCGTCCTGCGCGGCCGCGGCGTTGGTCGGCGGCTGCCCGCGATACGCGTACGGTTTCCAGCCGTGTGATGCCGACGTCGGGCTCGTAGCGCGGCACGCGCGCGAGGCCGCAGTCGATCACCACGCGCACGCCTTCGATGGTCAGTGACGTTTCGGCAATGGACGTCGCGAGCACGACCTTGCGCCTGCCCGACGGCGCAGGCGCAATGGCGCGGTCCTGCTCGCGCGCGTCGAGCGCCCCGTAAAGCGCGACGACATCGGCGGCGGGATCGCGCACGCGCTCGTTCAGCAGCATCTCGGTGCGGCGAATCTCTCCAGCGCCGGGCAGAAACACGAGCAGCGAGCCGCTCTCGGCGCGTAGCGCGCGCTCAACCGCATCCGCCACCTGATTTTCGATGCGCACCCGCGGATCGCGGCCGAGATAGCGCGTCTTAACGGGAAAGGCGCGGCCTTCACTCTCGACGACCGGCGCATCGCCCAGGAGCTTCGAGACGCGCACAACATCGAGCGTCGCCGACATGACCAGGATTTTCAAATCCTCGCGCAGGCCGGCTTGCGCGTCGCGCGCGAGCGCGAGCCCGAGATCGGCATCAAGCGAGCGTTCGTGAAATTCATCGAACAGCACGGCGGCGACATTCTCAAGCGAAGGATCGTCTAGAACGAGCCGGGTGAACACGCCTTCGGTGACGACCTCGATGCGCGTACGCTTGGAGATTTTAGAGCCAAAGCGCACACGCAGACCGACTATGCCGCCGATCTCTTCCCCAAGCGTGAACGCCATTCGCGATGCCGCCGCACGCGCGGCGAGCCGCCGCGGCTCCAGCACCAGGATTTTCTTGTCGTCCGCCCAGGGCTCATCGAGCAGAACCAATGGCACACGCGTGGTCTTTCCGGCGCCCGGCGGCGCGACCAGGACGGCGGCATTACTCTCGCGCAGCGCCGCAGTGAGGTGCGGCAAAGCGGAGTCGATGGGGAGAGGGGTGTCGAATGTGCGCATCAAATCGCGATGTCGTCCCCGCGAAAACGGTGACCCATACTCCGCAGTATCGGAATATCGATCCCGGGTCCCGCTTCGCTCGCCCGGGACGCCAGTTATACTTGCCTCGGCCGGCCGATGCCTTCGTAGGCGAAGCCATGGCGCGCGACGTGGTCCGGACGGTAGACGTTACGGAGATCGACGAGGACAGGTCGCTGCATCACAGATTTTAGCCGCTCGAAGTCGAGCGCGCGGAACTGCTCCCATTCGGTGACGATCACCAGTGCCGATGCACCTTCCGCGCAGTCATACGCGTCCTTGCAGAACGTCACGCCGGAAACGAAACTTTTCGCCTGCTCCATCCCTTCCGGATCGTAGGCGCGCACCTTCGCGCCCATATCCTGGAGCGCGGTGATGATCGGGATCGACGGCGCCTCGCGCATGTCGTCGGTGTTCGGCTTGAAGGTGAGCCCCAGCAGGGCGACCGTCTTGCCGCGCACGTCGCCATGCAGCGCGGCCGAGACCTTGCGTGCCATCGCGCGCTTGCGCGTGTCGTTGACAGCGACGACCGCCTCGATGATACGCAGCGGCGCTTCGTAATCCTGCCCGGTCTTCAAAAGCGCGATCGTGTCCTTCGGGAAGCACGAGCCCCCGTATCCCGGACCCGCGTGCAGGAACTTGCTGCCAATGCGATTGTCGAGACCGATGCCGCGCGCAATGTCCTGCACGTCGGCGCCAACCTTCTCCGCCAGATCGGCGATCTCGTTGATGAACGTGATCTTGGTCGCGAGGAATGCGTTCGCCGCGTATTTGATCAGCTCGGCCGTGCGGCGCTCGGTGAACAGGATGGGCGAGCGGTTGAGATAGAGCGGCCGGTACAGCTCGTTCATGATCTCGCGCGCGCGCGCGTTGTTTGTGCCGACGACGATGCGGTCCGGGTGCTTGAAGTCCTGGATCGCCGCACCTTCGCGCAGGAATTCGGGGTTCGACACCACTGCACATTCGCAGTCCGGCCGTGTCTCGTGAATGATGCGCTCGACCTCGTCTCCGGTTCCGACCGGAACCGTGGACTTCGTGATCACGACGGTGAAGCCTTCCAAAGCGCGCGCGATCTCTCGGGCCGCATCGTAGACGAAAGAGAGGTCCGCGTGCCCGTCGCCGCGCCGCGACGGCGTGCCGACCGCAATGAACACCGCGTTGGCTTCCGACACCGCCGGCGCAAGCTCGGTCGTGAATTTGAGCCGGCCGGCGCGCATATTGGTGCTGACCAGATCGGACAACCCGGGCTCGTAGATCGGAATCTGGCCGCGCTTGAGCGCGTCGATCTTGCCCCCGTCGCGGTCGACGCAGGTGACCTCGTGTCCGAAATCGGCAAAGCAGGCTCCGGAGACGAGGCCAACATAGCCGGTGCCGATCATAGCAACGCGCATGGTTCAGTCCGTAAAAGTCGTTGTCAGCATCGTAACGCTGCGATAGCGCCGTGCTTAGCAGAGAGCTTTCCGGATTTACAGGCCGCCCTTGTCACCGTTGATTTGCGTGCTCCGGCGGCCCACATTGCCGGCATGCCCGCCACAGCCAAGACGTCCAAGGCCAAAGCGCCTCAAACCGCCGCGCAGCCTGCGCTGACCGATGCCGAGCCTGTCGTCCGGCCGCTGAAAAAGGGCGACCACGTCTTCCTGGTCGACGGCTCGGGTTACATTTTCCGCGCTTATCACGCGATCCGTTTCGAGCCGCGCACCCCGCAGGGCGTGCACGTGAACGCGGTCTACGGCTTCTGCGCCATGCTGTGGAAGCTGCTCAAAGAGATGAAGCCGGATGAGAAGCCAACCCATCTCGCCGTCGTCTTCGACAAGTCGGAGAAGACGTTCCGCACCGAGATGTACAAAGACTACAAGGCGCACCGTCCGCCGCCGCCCGACGATCTGATTCCGCAGTTTCCGCTCATCCGCGAGGCGGTGCGCGCCTTCGAGATCCCCTGCATCGAACTCGCCGGCTATGAGGCCGACGACCTGATAGCGACCTATGCGCGCATCGCTTGCGAGGCCGGCGCCGCGGCCACCATCGTCTCGTCCGACAAAGACCTGATGCAGCTCGTGAACGATTGCGTCGTGATGTACGACACGATGAAGGATGTGAAGATCGGCATTCCGCAGGTGATCGAGAAGTTCGGTGTGGGGCCGGACAAGGTGATCGAGGTGCAGTCGCTGATCGGAGATTCGACCGACAACGTGCCTGGCGTGCCCGGCATCGGCCCGAAGACAGCGGCGGAGCTGATCAATACCTTCGGCGACCTAGAGACCGTGCTCAAGCACGCCGGTGAGATCAAGCAGGAGAAGCGCCGCCAGAGTCTCATCGACAACGCCGAGGCCGCGCGCATCTCGAAGAAGCTCGTGACTCTCGATAATAAGGTGCCGCTGGAGGTGCCGATCGAGCAGCTTGGCGTGCGCGAGCCGGACTACAAGGACCTCATCGCCTTCCTGAAGTCGATGGGATTCAAGACGCTCACGCAACGCGTGGCGGAGAAGAGTGGCGTCGATGCCGCCCAGGTCGAAGCCGAGACCAAAACGATTGCCCGTCCTGCGCCCGCTAGCCGCAGCGGCGGTCAGGGCCAGCTCGCACTGGATGCGCCGACACCACGCACCACGAAGATCGGCGCACCTGGACCGGCCGAGACGCTGACTCCAATTTCGCTCGCGGAGAAACGCATCGCCGCGCTGCGCAGCGCCACGCTCGATGCTTTACGCTACGGCACGATTGAAACGCTTGCAGAACTGCAACGCTGGCTCGCGCGCGCGACCGACACCGGCGTGCTGGCGATCAAGGCAGAAACGAACACGCTCGACCCGCTGCAGGCGTCGCTCTGCGGCATCGGGCTCGCCGTTGCGCCGCACGAGGCGGTCTACGTCCCCCTCGGCCATCGCGATGCGAGCGATAACGATGCCTCCGGCCTGTTCGCCGCCAAGCTTAGCTCCGGGCAGATCGGCGAGCGTGAGGCGCTCGACGCGCTGAAGCCGATTCTTGAAGACGCCTGCATCACGAAAGTCGGCCACGACATCAAACGCGACGTCGTGGTGCTCGCCTGCCGCGGCATCACACTCGGCGCCTGCGACGACGTGATGCTGATGTCGTACGTGCTCGATGCCGGCAAAGGCGCGCACGATCTCGACAGCCTCGTCACCCGCTATTTCGGCCGCGGCTCGGCGCGCTTTGTCGACGTGAAGAACAAGGAGAAGGCGCTGTTCACGCCGGAAGCGACCCCGATCGCGCGCGCGGCCTCGTACGTCACCGAGGACGCCGACGTGCTGGTCCGTCTGTGGCAGGCGCTGAAGCCGCGCATGGCGGCCGAGCATGTCGTAAGCGTGTACGAGACGTTGGAGCGGCCCCTGCCGGCCGTGCTCGCGCGCATGGAGCGGCGCGGCATTTCCATCGACCGCGCGGTGCTGGCGCGACTGTCGAACGAGTTCGGCAAGGAGCAGGTGCAGCTCGAGCAGGAAATCAACAAGATCGCCGGCACACAGGTGAACCCGGGCAGTCCGAAGCAGCTCGGTGATATCCTGTTCGGGCAGCTCGGATTGCCCGGCGGCAGCAAGACCAAGACCGGACAGTGGTCCACCGGCGCACGCACACTCGAAGAGTTGGCGGAGCAAGGCCACAAGCTGCCGCAGGTCATCCTCGACTGGCGGCAGGTGTCGAAACTGCGCTCGACCTACACCGAGGCGCTGCCGAACTACGTCAACCCGCAGTCGCAGCGCGTGCACACGTCCTATGCGCTCGCAGCCACGAGCACCGGCCGCTTGTCCTCATCCGAACCGAATTTGCAAAACATCCCCATCCGCACCGAGGACGGCCGCAAGATCCGGCGCGCCTTCGTCGCGGCGCCGGGCATGAAACTCGTCTCGGCCGACTATTCGCAGATCGAATTGCGCCTGCTCGCCGAGGTCGCGGACGTGCCGAGCTTGCGTAAGGCGTTCCAGGACGGCGTCGACATCCACGCGATGACCGCGTCGGAGATGTTTGGCGTGCCGGTGAAGAACATGCCCGCTGACGTGCGCCGCCGCGCGAAGGCGATCAATTTCGGCATCATCTACGGCATCTCGGCGTTCGGCCTCGCCAACCAGCTCGGCATCGAGCGCAGCGAAGCGGGCGACTACATCAAGAAATATTTCGAGCGCTTCCCCGGCATCCGCGACTACATGGACGCCACGCGCGACTACTGCCGCGAGCACGGCTACGTGCTCACGTTGTTCGGGCGCAAGTGCCACTATCCCGAAATCAAGGCGAGCAACCCGTCCATCCGCGCCTTCAACGAGCGCGCGGCGATCAATGCGCGCCTGCAGGGCAGCGCAGCGGACATCATCCGCCGCGCAATGGTCCGCATCGAGCCCGAGTTCGCGGCCGCGAAGCTTTCCGCGCAGATGCTCTTACAGGTGCACGACGAACTCGTGTTCGAAGTGCCGCAGAAGCAAGTCGCCGACACGATCGCACTGGTGAAAGACGTGATGGAGAGCGCGCCGCATCCCGCGATCGCGCTCAACGTGCCGCTGCGAGTGGATGCCCGCGCGGCCGACAACTGGGACGAGGCGCATTAGCGAGACGAGCGCCTCAAGAGACGCATTAGTCGCTGTACCGCGGGACGATGCGGCGCCCCGCGGTCATCTTCAAGCAACAGAGTCGCAGACGAACCCGGTCAGCCCTTGAGGCGCTTGTTGCACTCGCTCCAGTAGCCGCCACCTTTTTCAATCCATTTCAGACTGCCATTGGCATTCGTTGCCTTGTTGGCGTTGTATTGATCGACGCAGGTGTGCATGCGCGCGTGGCCCGGCGTTTCTTTGGAATATTTTGGGCTTACCGCGTTCGGGAACACCGCCGTGCTGTATGCGGCCGGCGCCGATCCGCTGGTGGCGCGTGTCGTCCGCCTAGCGGTCGTCGGCGCCGCTGTCGAATCCGGCGTCGAGGTGGAGGCAGCCGGACTGGCGTCGGCGCCGCACTGGGCCTTACGGAAATCCTTCCATTTCATTCCCTGCAACGTGCCGGCAGACTGCGCCTCTTTATATTTTGCGCTGCATTCCTTCATCGTGAGTGCGGTCGCCGGGCTATGGACAGCCATTGCGAGCGCGAAGGCGATCGATGTGCAGACCAGTTTCGTTTGAGCTTTCATGGGATGGCTCCTCAGCATTGCCAAAACGGGGTCCGGCTGCCTGGCGCGAGGCCACGCAACCGCGCTTGTTGGAAAGCAATCAGGCTCTCAATGACGCGCGGGCTCGATCAGAGTTCCATTGGGGCTCATGCGATCCACCGCGTCGGGGAGGTGCTCCGACAGCATCGCAAGAATCTTGTCGGTCGGCAGGCCAATGGCGTTGGCGAGTTGCTGGACAAGCGGATTGCCGAGCGCATCACGGATTTGCTCGGCGCTGACAGGCAGGTTGGATCCATTGCCGAGCCAGGAAGCGACCTGGCCGCCGAGACCTGATTCCTGCAGCTTGGCAAGCAGACCGGTCACGTTGCCAAGGTCGGTCTTACCGAGGACCTGCGACAAAAGGTCGGGCAACGCGTTTTTCTCGAGATTGCCGGCGTTCTGACCCAAAAGCTGATTGACGGCGTCTTTAAGACTGCCGCCGAGTTGATCAAACAGACTCATGGAGCATCTCCTTGCACCCCCCGGTTCCGGTGAGAGCAGGTCGCCCGACGGGCCCCTGTTAGCGAAATATTTTTTGATCGAGATTATTATTGCGGCAATTCGAAATTGCCGGGGCTTCTCGCTTGCGCGCGAAGTCTAACTACAAGCATCACTGCGCAACCAATGTCATTGACGCATATCACAAAAGCGACCTCCGCGGATTCCGCAAAACCGCGCACAGCGACGCCAATACCATGATGCCGTGGTGACAGACGGCCTTTCGCCGCAGCGAGACAGCCACCTCAGGTCGCGCAGAATGAAGCGGATCAGCGCGGAGCCTGCTCCAGCAACGGCTTCATCACGGCGTACAGCGCGTTCTTCGCCTCGAACCCTATGCCCGGCACGTGCGGCATTGGTACGCGGCTGTCGACGACTTTGCATTCGTCGGCGAAGCCGCCGAACGGCGCGAAGACCTGCGGATACGACTCGTTGCCGCCGAGGCCCAGACCGACTGCGATGTTCAGCGCGAACTGATGCCCGCCGTGCGGCACGCAGCGGCGCGGCGACCAGCCATGCATGCGCAGCATGTCCAGCGTGCGCATGTATTCGACAAGGCCATAGGACAAGGCCGGATCGAACTGCAGCCAGTCGCGGTCGGCGCGCAGGCCGCCGTGACGGATCAGGTTTCGCGCGTCCTGCATCGAGAACAGGTTCTCGCCGGTCGCGAGCGGACCGCGATAGCGGGTCGCAAGCGTGGCATGCAGGAGATAATCGAGCGGGTCGAGCGGCTCCTCGTACCATTTCAAACCGTACGGCCCGATCGCGTCGCCGCAGGCCAGCGCCTCGTCGAGGTCGTAGCGACCGTTGACGTCGACGCAGAGGTTTTCGCCCTTCCCACCGACCACCTTCAGCGCCGCTTCGATGCGCTTCAGATCGTCCTTCAGCGGCACGCCGCCGATTTTCATTTTCACCGTCGCGTAGCCGAGATCGAGATAATATTTCATCTCGTCCTGCAGGCCCTGGATATCCTTCTCCGGATAGTAATAGCCGCCGGCGGCGTAGACCCACGCGGTCTTGTCGGCTTGGCCGTTGTTGTAGCGGTCAGCGAGCAGGCGCCAGAGCGGCACACCTTCGGCCTTCGCCAGCGCATCCCACAGCGCCATGTCGAGCACGCCGACTGCGACAGAGCGCTCGCCGTGCCCGCCCGGCTTTTCGTTCTTCATCATCGCTGCCCAGCATTTCGCCGGATCGATAAGCCCGCGCGCGTCGACAAGCTCATCGCGCTTGGCATCTTTCAGCCGCGGGATGAAGCGCTCGTGAAGCAGGCCTTGCGGCGCATAGCGGCCATTCGAGTTGAAACCGAAGCCGACGACGGGTTTTCCGTCGCGCACCACGTCGGTGAAGATCGCGACTACGCTCGCGGTCATGGTCGAGAAGTCGATGTAGGCGTTCGCGATCTTGGAGGAGATCGGAACGACGATGTCGGCAATACCGGTGATGCGCATGAGCTAACCCATGGACGAGACAGACGCGCTGCATAGCGCCCTGCCCCCGCGGGCACCAGTATGTTTTCCGGATGGCGCGTCCCGCCAAGAACCCGCGCCGTGCCCGCACCTGGGCCGTGCGCACCTGGACAAAATCAGCTCTGCTTGTCGTCCGGCCCCGCCAGAATTAGTGCCCAATACACCTTGTATTTGGAGCGCGGTGTGTAGACGGCGGCGATGCCGATGCGCGTTGCGCCCTTCAGCAGCATGTTCTCGCGGTGTGGGGGAGAGTCGCGCCAGCCGGAAAACGCTTCCGCCAAGGTGTGATAGCCGGCAGAAATGTTCTCGGCCGCGATCTGCGCTTCGTAGCCCGCGTCCTTGAGCCGACTGACGAACGGCTTGCCGGCGCTGTGGTCAAGCTTGTCGCGCTTGGCCATCACCTCGGCCTGCGACTGCGCGAGCCGCATCAGTTCCGGATCGAGGGTGACCGCGGAGAGCCCGTTATTGCCCCGATAGCCGGAGATCATCGAAGCGGCGGCAGCGGGGTCGAGCTCCGCGCCGGGTTGCGCGAGGTTGCGATAGAAACTCGGTTCCCCCTTCGGCACATAATTGTCGGTGCCCGCGCAGGCGCAGAGAGTAACCAGCGCGACCAAAGGCGCGAACAGACGCAGCATGAGAAACCCCTCCGAATCCCGCGGTCACAAGCCTCAGGACCATGGCCGAACGGTGGTGAATTTTTTACCGTCTTTGGGACCGCGGTGGAGGGGTAGCGCGCGCTTCGGCACTCCATTAGCATGCTTACAAAACAAGTAATTGCAGGAGGGAACAGCTTCATGCCGCAAGCACGTACGCCGGGCGCGACGCGCGCCGGGCCGGGCGATTACCTGTTCGATCTCGGCACAGTTTCGAGCATCATGGGCGGCCCGGCCTACTCCACGGCGCACGGTCCCTGCATCGAGGGCGACCGCATGATCGTGGGACTGATGCGTATGCCAGCGGGCACCGGCGCCGAACCGCATTCGCATCCGAACGAGCAGTGGATCTACGTGCTGGAAGGCACCTTCAGCGGGACGATTGCCGGTACGCCTGTGGAAGCGAAACCCGGCGCGGTGCTCTACATCCCGGCCGACACCATCCATTCAGGCGGCGCGGCACCTGAGGCCGACCTCGTCTTCTTCACCGTGAAGGACGCATCGCACAGCCTGCATGGCATCAAGGCGAGCTAAACGCTGCTTCAGCGGAGGCGTTCGAGACCTCCGGCCTACAACGTCAATCGAAAAACGAATCCGGCGAGGATCGAACACCATGAAACGTCTGGCCATGCTCGCGTCCGCTCTCCTGCTTGCGCTCGCGGCGCAGGCGGCGAGCGCGCAGGAGAAATACCCGAGCCGCACGATTCGGATCGTCGTGCCCTACGCGCCGGGCGGCGCGACTGACATCGTCGGCCGTATTGTCGCGGACGAGATGCAAAAACTCTCGGGTCAGCCGGTCATCGTGCTCAACAAGCCGGGCGCCTTCGGCATGATTGCGATCGACGAGGTGGTGAAGTCGGCACCCGACGGCTACACGGTGATGGTCGGCAACGTGTCGACCAATGCGATCACGCCGGTGATCTACGCCAACAAGATGAATTACGACTACACCGCGAAGGTCGCCGCGGTGACCAATCTCGTCGATATTCCGGCCTTCTTGGTCGTCACCACCGCGAACGATTTCCCGGTCAAAAGCGTGAAGGAGTTGATCGACTGGGCCAAGAAGAACCCGGGCAAACTCCGGTACGGCACCGTCGGCGTCGGCTCTTATCCGCATTACGACTTCGCTTATTTTGCCAAGCGCGTGGGCGATCTCGACGTCGTAACCTTGCCGAACAAGAACGGCGCAAGCGGCGTGATCCAGGACATGTTGCGCGGCGACGTGCAGGCCGCCTTTCTGAACGTCGCCAGCACCGCCCCGCATGTAAAGTCTGGCGCGTTCCGGGCGATCGCGCTCGTCAATAAGGAGCGGCTGCCGGACTATCCCAATCTGCCGACGATGAAGGAGGTCGGGTACGACGGCGTCGGCACGATCGCGTGGAACGGCATGTTCATGTCGTCGGAAACGCCGAAGCCGGTGCAGGAGGCCCTGTTCAAGCTGGTCAAACAAGCCCTTGGCGCGCCCGAGGTGCAGGACAAGCTGCACAAGCAGAACTTCATTATCTCGCCGAACAAGTCGCTTGCCGACGCGCAAGGCTGGCTCGCCGGCGAAATCAAACACTGGCGCGAGATCACAGAGGTCGTGAAAATCGAGACGCAGTAGGCGATTTTAACCCCACCTTAACCGCCCGACCCCGCACTAACGGGCTGCACACCGTTCGCACATACCGTCATTCGACGGGGCCGGTTTATGAGTGACGACAAGTTCACGCCCGAAAGTACACGCCTGACAGCCGGCATCCTGCTCTCCGGCGGCGCGAGCCTGTGCGCCGGCTTCGTCCTTATTCCGTTCGTCCTTCCTGCTCTCGAATTCACCGACGCTCATCCTGCCTTCGCGACGTCGGTACTCGAGGCTGGGTGCGCCGGGTTGATCGGCATCACGCTAATGCTCGGCGTGCGCATCCGGCACTTTGCCGTGCAAAACGGGCGCATGCGCACGGCTCTGCACAATATGTCGCAAGGCCTCTGCATGTTCGACTCCGAAGAGCGGCTCGTCTTCTGCAATCGCCGCTACAAGCAATTGTATGATCTGCCGGACTCGATCGGCCCCGGCAGCACGCTCGTCGAACTTTTGCAGACGCGCCGGGCGGCGGGCACGTTCGATCACGACGTCGAGGACTACTGCCGTGCACTGACCGCCTCGCTGGCCGATGGGCGTGTCGTCAGCCGCGAAATTGCGATGCCCGACGGACGCACAATTTTGGTGACCAACCGTCCGATGATGGGTGGCGGATGGGTGGCCACCCACGAGGATATTACCGAACGCCGCAATGCCGAGCGCGAGCGGATCGGGGTGCAACAGCAGCAGGCGCAGCGCGAAGCCGTGGAAGAAGCAATTCGCGGCTTCCGGCAGCGCGCCGAAGAGTTGCTGCGCACCGTAGCCGAGGGCGCGATGGCAATGCGCTCAACCGCTGGCGTTCTGCTCGAAAGCTCCGGCCGCACCGCCAAATGTGCCGAAAGCGCCCTCGCCGCATCCGATGAAGCCTCCACCAATGTACAGACCGCAGCGTCCGCAGCCGATGAGTTGACGGGCTCGATCTGCGAGATCGGCCGTCAGCTCGACCTCACCACCCAGATCGTGGGCGCCGCCGTGGGCGAGGCGGCCGGCACCAACACGCAGATCACGGCTTTGGCCGCCGCCGCACAGAAGATCGGCGAGGTGATCAATCTCATCCGCGCGATTGCCGGTCAGACCAACCTGCTCGCGCTGAACGCAACCATCGAAGCGGCACGGGCCGGCGATGCCGGCAAGGGCTTTGCCGTGGTAGCAGCGGAGGTGAAGTCGCTGGCGGTCCAGACCGCTCGCGCGACGGAGGACATCTCGCTGCTGATCAAATCCGTGCAGTCGGCGACTGGCGGTGCAGTCGACGCAATCGCGCGCATCTCGAACCGCATGGGCGAGATCGACGGCTGCACGACGGCGGTATCGGCGTCGGTGGCCCAGCAGAGCTCGGCCACTTCCGAGATCTCGCAAAATGTGAATGGTGCGGCGACCGGCGCGCGCGTCGTTGTCTCCGTGCTCGACGAGGTGGCCGAGGCCGCCGGGGACACGCGGCACTCGGCCGAGCACGTGCTCGCCGCCTCGGAAGCGGTGGAGACCGCAGCGGCCGCGCTGCGCGGTGAGGTCGAAGGCTTCCTCAAACGCGTCGCCGCATAGACGCTCGCGAATTTCGCCCTTTCGAACCGGGCGCTTGCGAACTTTGCTGCACGTCCGCTTCGGCTCGGATAGCTTGCCGGGACGGAATCGGAGCGAATGATGCGGTTGGGCTACTTCACGATGCCGGTGCACCCCATGTACCGCGACTGGTCGCAGACACTACGCGAGGATCGGGAGGCGATCATGCTCGCCGACGAACTCGGTTTTTACGATGCGTTTGTTGGCGAGCATCTGACCGACGCCTGCGAGACGATCACCAACAGCATGATTTTCCATGCGACGCTGATCCACGCGACCAAGCAGATCAAGCTCGCGACCGGCACGACCAATCTCTCGCAAATGCATCCGGTGGTGATCGCGGTGAACGCGGCGATGCTCGATCACCTCGCGCAGGGTCGCTTCATCATGGGCGTCTCCGCCGGTGCGCTCACGTCGGACGCGGAAGCGCTCGGTCTGCTCGACGAGGATCGCAATAAAATTTTCGCCGAGGCGATTGACGTCATCCTCGCCATTTGGGAGCGCGATCCGCCCTACGACATCGATTTCCCAGACAACCGGTTCAAGGTCGCGATCAGCCGCGTCCCCGCGCTCGATCTCGGCGTCGGCATCATGGCGAAGCCGTTTCAGAAGCCCCGGCCCGAAATCGTCGGCACCGTCGTCGCGCCGTTCTCACCCGGCGTCGTCCAGATGGGCAAGCGCGACTTCCACCCGTTGTCGGCAAACTTTCTGCTCAGCAAGCATCTTCGCTCGCATTGGCAGAATTACGCGAAAGGCAAGGCGGAGGTCGGCCAGGCGGCACGTGCGGAGGATTGGCGCGTAGCGCGCACGATCTTCATCGCCGACGACGACGCGACCGCGCGGCGCTACGGCTGCGAGGATGCGAACAGCCCATATCGTTTCTATTTCACCCAGATGCGCGCGAAGATGAAGCGCGGCAACCGGCTTTACGTTTTCAAGCGCGAGAAGGAGCAGCCGGAAGACGAGATCACGCTCGATTACGTGATGGACAATTGCGTCACATACGGCACGGTGAACAAAGTCGTCGACGAAATCTTGCAACTGCACGAGGAGACCGGCGACTTCGGCGAACTCGTCTATGCCGGTATGGACTGGGTCGATCCCCAGCTAGCCAGGCGTTCTATGCAGCTGATGGCCGAGAAGGTGATGCCGCGCGTGAATGCGGCGCTCGGCAAGAAACAGGCCGCGGAGTAGCGCACCCGGGCGTCGTCCTCCGCGAAAACCCAGCACTGCGCACGTCATCTCCGTAAAGCGTCGGAAGAGTTGGATCGCCTGCCTGCGCGGGCGGCTGATCGGGGCGGCGAAAGTCCCCGCCACAAGCGTCCCCACCGCCTCGGCGCCTTTCTCCAAATCCTTGGCTGGAATGCACGCCGCGACGTAACGGTCGGGACGCAGCAGCAGCACGTGATCCAAATATTCGGCGAGCCGTGGATTGATCAACACCTCACGCACCGCGATCGCGCCTTCGACCGCCTCTTCTCCGAACACCACAATGCGCGGCTTGAGGTCGCTCCATGGTTTCTGCTCGAGCTTCGGCACAATGCTCGCCGCCCGCGACGAGCGCACAAGCAGCGCGAAGCCCGGGCCGAGCACGTCGTCCAGCCGCATCTCGCCATCTGCCGTCAGCACGCGCGGCTGCGGAAACATACGGCCAACGAGCGTCGTCTTCGCAGGCTTACCATCCGGTACGATGAAGCCGTGCGCAAAGCGCGGGGGCGGCTTGAATTTCATTTGCGAGACATAATCGCGGGCCTTGGGCCACAGCGACAAAAGGCGGAATGCCTGCTCGGTCGCGAATGCATCGAGTACATTCCGCGGCCGCATTACCCGTCCAATGGTGAGCGCAAACCCGACCATCGACCAGGCATGGTCGCGCCGTTCCGACTCGTAGGTCGCCAGCAGCCCCGGTCCCAATTCGCAGCGCGTCACCGCGGCAAACTTCCATGCAAGGTTGGTCGCATCACGCAAGCCGCTGTTCATGCCCTGCCCCGCGAACGGCGGCGTGAGATGCGCCGCGTCGCCAGCGAGATAGACGCGGCCTTCACTCCAGCGATCCGCCAAACGGGCATGAAACGTGTACACGACCTTGCGCACGACCCTGCTCTCCGGCACCGCCTCGTGCTGGTGAAGCAGCCGCGCGATCATGTCGGTCGCGAGCACGTCCTCCTCGCGCTCGTCATCGTGCAGCATGAATTCGTAGCGCCGCGTGAGCTGCGGTCCCGGCAGCGCGATGCACGGCCGCTTCGGGTTGCAGAACACCTTTGTATGCGGTGATGCGACCGGCGAGTTCTCAAGATCGACGATCAGCCAACGTTCGCGGAACGTCGACCCGCCCATGCCGATGCCGAGCTTGCGCCGCACCGGGCTCGATGCGCCGTCGCAAGCGATGAGGTAATCGCAGGCGACCTGATGCTCCTCCCCGGCTTGCCGGATTTGCAAACGGACTTCGGACGCATCTTGCTCGAAGTCGATCAATTGATGTTCGAATGCGCCGGTGACGTGCGCAAAGCGCGCGAGCGCCTCACGTAATTGCCGCTCCAGAACGGGTTGGCGGAACGCATTGCGACGCGGAAAGCCGAACGGTTCCTCGGTCGGCTGCACCTTGGCGAAGCAGCGCCTCCGCGACGAAAAATAATGCGAGCCGTAGCCGGCGACGGTCTCGCGCATCGCCGTCTCGGCGAGGCCCGCCATCTGCATCGTGCGTAGCGACTCGTCATCAATCGACACCGCGCGCGGCTCATGCACGGTCGCGGCGTTCCGCTCGATCAGCAGGCAGGGGGCGCCATAGACGCCAAGCAGGTTGGCGAGCGTCAGCCCGGTTGGTCCAGCGCCGACGATGACAATAGGAATACGGGAGGGCAGCCGCATTTAATGAAAGTGCCCGGGACAAGCCCGGGCACAACAAACCATCTGTACCAAGAGGTCAGCGAACGGGCGATTCGGCAGGCGCGGGATGTGCGCTGGCAACGCTCTCGCTCGGCGGCCTACCGGGCATTACCACCACGCGGGTGCCAACTTGAACACGGCTGTAAAGGTCCTCAATGTCCTCGTTGAGCAGCCGGATGCAACCCGAGGAAACGGTCTGCCCGATCGTCGAAGGCTGGTTGGTGCCGTGGATGCGATAGAGCGTGTTGCCGAGATAGAGCGCGCGCGCGCCGAGCGGATTGCCCGGGCCACCCGCCATGATGCGCGGCAGATAGGGCTGGCGCTCAATCATCTCCGGCGGCGGGAACCAGTCCGGCCATTCCTTCATGCGCGAGATGCGCTCCGTGCCCGACCAGGTGAAGCCTTCGCGGCCGACTCCGATGCCGTAGCGCAACGCCTTGCCATGCCCGAGTACCAGATAAAGATAGGTGTTCGGCGTATCGACGATGAGCGTGCCCGCCGGCTCCTTGGTCGGGAAATCGACCAGCTGCTTTTTCAGATTGGCCGGCAACACCTTCGGCGTGCCGGTTTCCGGCTGATCTTCCGGCGGCAGCGTCATCACCGAAGTGCCCGGGACCGCGCTGGCGATCGGCTGGCCGGGCGTCTGCGAAGCGGCTGGCTGCGGCGGCTGGCTCGCTATGGGGGCGGAGATTTGGCCCGGGACCACCATGCCCGGCGGGCGTATCACATCGGGTTCGACCACGCCCGGCGGTGGCGGCAAGGGCCGCGTCTCGAGCTGGTAGCCATACGCGGGTTCGTCGTCGGCATAGGCCGGGCCGAAGCCGCTCTGAGAAGCACTGTTCGGGTAATAGTGGCGTCCGCGCGGATCCTGCGGGATCGAGCCGGTTGGGCCCCGGGAGTCATAATCGTCGTACCGGGCAACACCGGGCGGCGGCAGCGGCTCGGAGTACACTGGATAGCCGCCATAGCCCTGAGCGCGGGCACTCCCCCCCAGCAGAACGGCCACAGCCGGCAGAATCAGCAGGAAACGGCCGTACAATCCGAACATTCGTCACCCTTGGAGATTGCGGCCCCGCGCGGCCCCTAATCGCTTGCTTGGATTGCCCCGTGATGAAGGCACATTCAAGACAACAGTGCGATTGGGCGGTGTCGGAAGGCGCATGCCCGTCCACCCATCAAACAGCCCGTTGGTAAATTCCTGCTTAACAGCCGGTTTTGGGCACCACTAGAGGACGGCCGACGAAACTGAAGAGGAGTGCCGTTTAGGCAACATACCTACTTCTTGGCTTCGTCGGCCAACACCTGTTTAGCAACACGATGCGCATCGACTGCCGCCGGGAAGCCGCAATAAACGGCAATCTGCCGCAGGATCGCGGAAAGCTCCTCGCGGGTGACACCGTTTCGTAATGCTCCACGGAAATGCGCCTCGAACTCGTGCATCCGGCCTAGTGCCGCAATCATCCCTAGATTGAGGATGCTGCGATCGCGTGGCTTCAGCGCCTCGTCGGTCCATACCGCCCCCCAGCAGTATTCGGTGAGCAGTTCCTGGAATTTACGATTGAAGTCGTCCGTGTTGGCGACCGCGCGATCGACGTAGACGTCGCCGAGGACCTTGCGACGCATTGCCATCCCGCGTTCGTGAAGAGCCTTGTCCATTTCACCCTCCTGTTGTGCCGATCGGTGCGACAATGTTGACAGAGTTGGACCAATCGCGTCCATTGCCCTGCTTCGCGGGGACAGCAGATCGCGAAAATACATTAAGATCAGGCACTTGCGGGACGCGGCCGAAAACGGATCCAACCGCATGACCGGCCTCGCAAGCCACAGGTTTCCTGGGCTCCGGCCGTTCAATGTCGTAAGGCATCGTACGGATGGACGCCCAATGCCCAGGCTCGAATGGACGACACTGACGAAGCGCTCATGGCTCGCGTCGCCAAAGGCGACCAGGGGGCCTTTCGTTTGCTCGCCCGCCGGCATTTGCCCGCCATGGTCGGGCTTGCCCGGCGGATCCTCGGCAATGCCGCCGAGGCCGAGGATGTCGCCCAGGAAGCCATGCTGCGGGTCTGGACGCACGCTCCGAAGTGGCAGCCTTTGGCCGCGTTCAAGACTTGGCTCACGCGTATCGTGGTCAATCTCTGCCTCGACCGCAAACGGAAGACACCGTTGCTCGATCTCGACTCCGTCGGCGAGGTCGCCGATTCCGCTCCCGGAGCCCGCGAGCAGGTGGAAAGCGCCGAACGCGAGCAAATGTTGGCTGCGGCCATTCAGCAGCTTCCGGATCGCCAGCGCAGCGCGATCCTCCTCACCTACAGTGAGGGCCTGAGCAATGCGGAAGTGGCCGGCATATTGGAAACCTCGGTGTCGGCGGTGGAAACGTTGCTGGTGCGCGGCAAGCAGAATTTGCGGCGCGCGCTCGGCGGATTGATCGATGAAGGTGACTGAGATGACGAGAGACGAATTGCTGAATTGGCTCGATGCGCATGGCGCTGATCTTTCGCGTTGGCCAATCGAACAGCGCGGAGAAGCCGAACGGTTGATTGCAGCCGATGCCGGTGCGCGCGACGACGTGCAGGCGGCCGCGCGGCTCGATGCGATGCTCGCGCGCTTTGCAGGCACGGAAGACGAGCGCAGCGCCGCACGCATTCTCACTAAGCTGAACGGGCCGCTGCCGCGGCAGAAGCGGCCGTTTTGGCGCCTGCCGGCTGCGCTGCTCGACTGGCAGTTCGCGCCAGCCTGGCCGCGCGTCGCTGCGCTCGCCGGCTGTGCGCTGATCGGCTTCAGCATTGGCATCGCCGGCGTCGACCGTTCGCTCGCCACGCCCGACACGCAGATCGCGAGCCACGACATCGGCACGATGGTGTTCGGACCCGAACTGTTTGCGGAAACGCGGCCATGACAGTCTCGCTCGCTCCCGCCGCCATGACGCGCGGCTCCTCGCGCTGGCTGCTGCTCGGCTCGCTCGCGCTCAATTTGTTCTTCATCGGCATTGCGCTGGCGATGGCGGTGCGCCCGGCGTCGGCACCCAGGCCCACGACTTGGGATCCGGACGTCTTCGTGCGCATGGAGCGGATCGCGCAGACGCTGCCTGCGGCCGATGCCGCGGTGCTGCGCGCGCAAATCGATTCGAGCCGCTCCGCGCTCGCGAATGCGCAGAGCACATGGCAGGGCGATCGCGACAGCATCCGCGACACGCTGCGCAAGGAGCCGTTCGACGCGGCCACCTTGCGATCCGTCATGGCCCGCACCCGGGCGGATCGGCAGAGTTACGATCAGGCGCTGCAGAACCTGTTCGCCGAAGCGGCATCCAAGATGTCGCACGAGGGCCGTCTTGCACTGGCCAATTGGCCGCCGAACCGGAAGAATGCAAATCAGGCGCGCTGATTGGCGCGCCTGCCCGATTTTTTGAGAGTTTTGTATGCGTTGCAGTGCGGGGTTGGGATGGGCGACGACACGCGAGCGCCCCATGAGTACGATGCTGGCTACTTGCCTCGCACTGCCGCTCGGCGGCTGCCTTTTGACCACCGCGCCCGATCCGGCGCTGACGATCCCGTCCCATTACACCGGCGCGCCGAACCTGCGCGCAGCCCACGCGCATACGCCCCCGCTCGACTGGTGGCGGTCGTTCCATTCGCGCGAACTGACCGGCATCATCGAAGACGTGCGTACGTCGAATCTCGACATCGCGCAGGCGGTCGCG
>Ga0207761_1000067_pt1 | contig 29746 bp, 25 predicted proteins | sample LuqExpMetageno34_FD_187792 | JGI IMG/M metagenome (GOLD analysis project Ga0207761, IMG submission 187792) | Tropical forest soil microbial communities from Luquillo Experimental Forest, Puerto Rico - Sample 34 (SPAdes) | ecosystem: Environmental > Terrestrial > Soil > Tropical forest ... | reverse complement strand
GGCCCACGGCGTCCTGCCGGTGCCCGCTCCAGCCACAGCTCGGCTGTTAATGGGCAAGCCGACGTATTCGAACGGTTTGCAGAAGGAACTCGTTACGCCAACCGGTGCCGCTATCGTAGCCACACTCTGCGAACATTTCGGCCCGCAACCGGCCATGAAGGTCAGCGCAATCGGCTACGGCGCAGGCACGACCGATTTGGAAACTCAGCCCAATGTTCTCCGCCTGATGGTGGGTGAAGTTGCGGCCAAGCAGGTGGAAGGGCACGGCGGCACCATACGCGTGCTCGAAGCGAATGTCGACGACATGAGTCCGCAAATTTTCGGGTATTTGCTGGATAAGGCCCTTGCCGCCGGCGCCCTGGACGTTTTCTCTGCACCGGTTCAAATGAAAAAGAGCCGGCCAGGCATGCTCGTTACAGTCCTTTGCATGCCCGAAGACGAAGCAAAATTCCGCGAGATGCTCTTCGCGGAGACTACGACGATCGGCGTTCGAAGCCATCTCGTCGAGCGATACGCCCTGGCGCGAGAGCATGTGAAGGTGTCAACCCGGTTCGGAGAAGTCCGGGTCAAAGTCGCTCGGGCCAACGGGCGCGTGCAGCAGGTTTCGCCGGAATTTGACGATTGCCGTAGACTGGCAGAAGAGAAGAACGTGCCTCTGCACGAGGTCATGCAGGCGGCTTTACTGCGTTACGAAGAGCAGCATAAGTGAAGTTGTAGGGCCCGCTTTCGGCCTGTTCGCCGAAGCGTTTGCGGAGGCGAGAGGCGGGCCGCGGTTGGTGCGGTCGGATTTCTGAGAACAGGGAATGGCTGAGAAAAAAGAAAAATTCTATATCACCACGCCGATCTACTACACGAACGGCCTGCCCCACATCGGGCATACCTATACCACGATCATCGCGGACACACTGCGCCGGTACAAGAGAATGCGCGGCTACGACGTCGTGATGACCACCGGCACCGACGAGCATGGCGTGAACGTCGAACGCGCCGCGAAGAAGGCCGACATCCCGGAATCCGAATTCGTTGCCCGCATGGCGGATGCGTGGCGCAAACTCTGGGACGAATTGGGCCTCACGGCTGACGAATTCATTCGCACCACCGATCTCAACCATGTCCGCACCGTGCAGCGGCTCTTCCGGCTCTGCAAGGAAAACGGCTATGTCTACAAAGGCCACTACACCGGCTTGTACTGCATCTATGACAACGCCTACGTCAGCGAACCCAAGCCCGGCAACCTGTGCCCCGATTGCGACCGGCCTTTGGAAACTGTCACAGAGGAGAACTATTTCTTCAAACTCTCTGCATTTCAGAAGCCACTTCTCGACTTCTACAAGAAATTCCCCGACTTCATTCAGCCCGAAACCCGCAAGAACGAAATCATCAGCTTCGTCGAGGGCGGCCTGAAGGATTTGAGCATCACACGCACCACCGTTCGCTGGGGCATCCCTGTCCCGGGTGAAGAGCCCCACGTCTTCTACGTCTGGTTCGACGCGCTGACCGCCTACCTCAGCGCTGTTGGTGGACCGGAATACGAGAAACGCGGCATGTGGCCAGCCGACGTCCATCTTGTCGGGAAAGACATCATTCGCTTCCACACAGTCTACTGGCCGGCGTTCTTAATGGCTGCCATGCTGCCGCTGCCCAAACAAGTGTGGGCTCACGGCTGGTTCCTTATGGACGCAGCCAAAATGAGCAAGTCGAAAGGCAATGTCGTTCTGCCTCGCCCGATCGTCAACATGCTCGGCATGGACGCGTTGCGCTACTTTCTTTTGCGCGAAGTCGTCTTCGGCCAGGATGGAAATTTCAGCTACGACGCCCTGGTCACCCGGTACAACAGCGATCTCGCCAACGGCCTGGGCAATTTGGCTAGCCGCACCGCGGCGATGCTCGAGAAGAACTTCGCCGGTGTCATACCCAAGCCGGGCACACGCTTGCCGCAGGACGAAACGCTCGCGAAAGAGGCGCAGAACGCCATCGGCGAAGTGCTGGAACGCTACAACAGATTTGAATTCGCGCGGGCGCTCGAAACCATTTGGACTGTAATCGCCGCCGCGGATAAGTACTTGACCACCGAGCAACCCTGGGCTCTTGGGAACTCGCCCGACGAGGAGTCTCGCAAGGCCACCATTCTGTGGACCACCGCCGAGTTGCTCCGCATCGTCAGTGCCCTCGCACATCCCGTTTTGCCCGATAGCACGGCGAAAATCTGGGCACTGTTAGGGCAATCCGCCGCGATTGAGGCGGCGCCGCTGGATGGCTTGCGCTGGGGCCAACTGGCTCCGGGCACGAACCTCGGAAAGTTCCAGGCGTTGTTCCCTCGAGTGGAAAAATCGGAAGCGGTGGAGAGGATTGAAGCTATGGCAAACGAAGAATTGAATCCGGCACCGGCGCCCGCGGCGGCTCCGGGAAGCACTCATGGCGGAGCGGCGTCTGCTCCGGCTCCCGCGACGGGCGCCTCCGACAAGATCGGCATCGAGGACTTCGCCAAGGTCGAGATGCGCGTCGGCCAGATCAAAACCGCCGAGCGCATCGTCGGTGCGGACAAATTACTCAAGCTCACCGTCGATATCGGCACGGAGATTCGCCAGATTTGCGCGGGGATCGCGCAATACTACGAACCCGAAGCCCTGATCGGCCGCAAGGTCGCGGTCGTAGTCAACCTGGCTCCGCGTAAACTGCGTGGCGTCGAATCCAACGGCATGATCATCGCCGCCTCCGTCGGCCCCGAAGGTCGCCCAGTCCTTGCAGGCTTCCATGAAGATGTAGAAGTCGGCGCTCGCCTGAAATAATCCGAGCATTTGTAGGGGCGCAGCATTGCTGCGGCCCCATGTCCGCACGATTCAAGATTTGAAGATGTTTTGGCGTCAAGACGTTCGACGTTCCGCCGATTCCCATGGACCTCATCGACTCCCACGCCCACATCGATTTCCCGCAATTCGCGGAAGACCGCGACGCCATGCTCGAACGCGCCCGCGCGGCCGGCGTCAACACCCTTCTCGCCATCGGCGTAGGCCCGGGCCCTGAAAAGCTCGACGCCGCCATCCCCTATGCGGAAGCCCATGACTGGATCTACACCACCGTCGGCATCCATCCCCACGAAGCCAAAGAAGTCACTCCAGCGCATCTCGACACACTAGCCCGTCTGGCGCGACATCCCAAAGTCATTGCCTGGGGCGAGATTGGCCTCGACTATTACTACGATCACTCCCCGCGTGACGTGCAAAAGCGCGTCTTTCGCGATCAAATGGAATTGGCGTATGCGGCAAAGCTGCCCATCATCATCCACTGCCGGGACGCGTGGTCGGACTGCCTGGATCTGCTGGAAGAAGCCTGGAAACCGACCGGACTGCGAGGCATCCTGCACTGCTTCACCGGCACTTTGGAAGATGCCAAGCGCGGCATCGACATGGGTTTCCTGGTCTCCTTTACCGGGAATTTGACCTATCCAAAAGCTCAGAATATTCGCGACGTTGCGAAGGCTCTGCCGCTCGAGAACATTTTGATTGAAACAGACTCTCCGTACCTCGCGCCGCAAATCTACAGGGGGAAACGAAATGAGCCCGCCTACGTTGCGGAGGTGGCCAAGGCGCTTGCGACTGTGAGAGACTTAGGGGCGGAAGAAATCGCCTCGAAAACATCCAATAATTTTCGGCGCTTCTTCAAACTGCCCGGTCCGGCTGTGTCCCCGGGTGGAGTGTCCCGCTAACCAGGGCAGCGGGTCCAGGAGATCGGCCATCGCTTTATTGACGGTCAAAGAAATTTTTGAGCTAGTACGCGAAGACCTTGTGCTGGTCGAACAGGAACTGTCCCGCCAGAGTGCCTCCGCTTATCAACCGGTATCCGAGATCACCAGCTATTTGCTTGGCGGGGGAGGGAAGCGGCTCCGGCCCGCGTTATTGCTGCTTTGCCACGGATATGCCGCTGGCCGGAACGCTAATCGGGACAGTGCCGTGAAACTCGCCGCGGTTGTGGAACTGCTCCACAGCGCCACCTTGATTCACGATGACGTCATCGATAGCGCCGACACGCGTCGCGGCCGTCCCTCCGCCAACTCCCGCTGGGGAAATCATCGCAGCGTGCTGGCGGGTGATTGGCTTTACATGCAGTCGTTCCAGATTGCCCTGCAGGAGCGCAATTTTCACGTCCTCGATATCCTGATCGACCTCACCCAGAAAATGGTCGAAGGCGAACTAATTCAGTTGGCGAAGATTGGGCGCATTGACGTCACGGAAGAAGACGCGCTCCAACTGGCCACTTACAAGACAGCCTGCCTGTTCAGTGGATGCGCGCGCCTGGGTGCTGTGCTCGGCGGCATGGATGAAAAGCACGAGAAAGCACTCGCGGATTACGGGCGCTACGCGGGACTTGCCTTCCAGTTGGTGGATGATCTGCTGGACTTCACGGCCTCAAGCGAGCAATTGGGAAAGCCTGTGATGAGCGACTTGAAGGAAGGGAAAGTGACTCTTCCGCTGATTTATGCAATGGAGAACGGGCATTCCGAGGCACGTGAACTTGTGGCCCGGGTGCTAGAAGAGAAAGAGTTCCACAGCGTGCAGCCGGAGAGGCTCGTCTCCCTCGTGCGCGACTCCGGCGCCTTGGCTCGTGCCCGCAATCTTGCTCACGAATATGCTCGCCGCGCCAAGGTATGCATCAATGGAACCGGCGATTCCGAGTGTAGCCGCGCGCTCATGACCCTCCCCGACTTCATCCTTGAACGAGAGTACTAGCATTCAGCTCTGTTCCGCCGCTTCACAGTATGCTCCCCTTTAAACTTGTCTATCACCACGGCTATGACCTCAATCTCGGCGAGCATGTTTTTCCTTCGCAGAAGTACCGCCTGATTCATGAGAAATTGCTGACGGACGGGATCGCCTCTCCCGGAGACTTCATCGAACCACGCGCAGCGAGTGACGAGGACATCTTGCGAGTCCATACTGCCGAGTGGATCGAAAAGCTCAAGACCGGCAAATTATCGCCCAGCGAAAAAATGAAATTGGAAGTCCCGTATTCGACGGAACTGGTCGAAGCATTCTGGCTGGCTGCCGGCGGCACCATTGCGGCTGCGCAACATGCTCTGCACGACGGTTTTGGTTGCAATCTGGGCGGCGGTTTTCACCATGCTTACCCGGGACACGGAGAAGGATTCTGCGCCATCCACGATGTCGCAGTGGCGCTCCGGCGGTTGCAGCACGACAAAAACATCCAAAAAGCGATGGTCGTCGACACCGATGTGCACCACGGAAACGGAACCGCCGCCATCTTCGCCAAAGACGATTCGGTGTTTACCCTCTCCATCCATCAGGAAAACAACTATCCTGCTCTTAAGCCACCTTCCACGATCGACCTGAACATGGAAGATGGAGTCAGCGACGACGAGTATTTGGCCGCATTGCTGCCTGCGGTACGGCGTGGCCTCGAGAAGTCCCGGCCGGACATGCTCTTCTATGTTGGCGGCGCGGACCCGTATCGCGAAGACCAGCTCGGCGGGTTGGCACTAACGCTGGATGGCCTGAAAACTCGTGATCGTCTCGTCTTTCAGGAGGCGCGCAGGCGTGGCATTCCCGTGGTCACAACCCTGGCAGGTGGCTATGCGCGGCGCGTCGAAGACACCGTACAGATTCACGTAAACACAGTCATCGCGGCGCACGAGACCGCCACGGACAAGAACTAATGGACCTCAGCTGTGGCCGGCGCAACTTGGTCGATGTGGTCGATGGCTTCCGTCAAGTTTTTTTCGAATCCTACGGCATCGAAGCCGTCAGCGCGAAAAGCGATCTTCCCAGTCCGATCCAGCACTAGGGTAGTGGGGAAGTTCTCAATCCGGAAGACCCGCTCCAACCCATCGGCAAACAATGCCGGCGTTTTGAATTTCTCCGCTGCCAGGTAAGGTTGCACCAGCGATTCGTCGTCATCGCAATTCATCGCATAGAACACCACGTCACCACGTCCAACATAATGCCCGGCCACGCGGTCAAACAGCGGTTCGAGCGCGCGGCACGGCCCGCACCAGGTCGCCCAGAAATTCAGAACCGCAATCTTGCCCTTGGCGTCCGCGAATCGTACGGAACTCCCGTCCGCAACCTTTCTCAAAGTGAAGTCATAAGGATCTTTGGCGGCAGGGTTACGAGCCGATTTCCTCGCGTTGTTCGCGGCCAAATCGTCTATCGTGCGGAGCAGGTAATCCCCCAAGCCGTCCTCCGAGCCGTGAGCGAGCCTCCATGCGTTCCCAAGCTTCTTCCGCAAATCCGCCCGCGAAGGCGAGTTGCTGGCTCCATCTGCAAGGGCAAACGCCCGCGCATACTCGAGAATCGCGCCGTTCAGGTCGTTCCGCGTCTCCGCGAGCTCACCGAGATGTTCAGCTGCGGAAGACGTGGGGGCTAGCGCGTAGCTGGCCTCGAAATCCTTTTGTGCGTTTTCGGCATCGTGAAGTTTCTGGTACAGGCCGCCGCGCACCTGAAGCAGGTTGCTGCGATCTCGATTCTTGCTGCTTTCCCATTCCTCGACGGACACTCGTTTCGATTTATCCGCAGGAGCCTGATGATCGACATACTCGAGCACGCGGCTGCAGTAGAAGACCGCCCGGCGATAACCGGCTATATCGCCATACCGGTCAAGCAACTGGATAGTCACAACGGTGTTGGAGATGTCGTCGGGATTCAGCGCCACCAATCGTTCCGCGTAATCGACTGCACGGGTAGAATCACGCAACTGCATGCAGGCTTCCACCAGAGCTCGATAAATCTGCACCCGCTGCGCGGATTGCGGGTACTGCTTTAGAAACGTCTCCAGGTTCTTCACTAATGCCGCGCGGTCGTTCGAAGCGCTCTCAATCGCCTTTTGCAGCGCCTGCTGCTCGACGACGTCGGGCCGCTCAGGGCTGCCGGGGGGAGGTACCCCCGGGGCCCCCTGCGGTGGCGATGCGTCTTGACTCCACGTCACGCCCGGTACCGCCAGCGCAATAAATGCCAGGAAGAATGACAGCCGGACTGGGCGGCAGGTGCTCACGAGCCTATTGTACAGGCTGCCGCGAGCTTTAAGGGAATTGCCTGAGTCCTCGTTGACGGAAACGCGATCCGCCGGTCGTTGCCGTTACGAGCCTTGGATATAAACGCCGCCGGATACCGTATGCACTTCCACGCGGCCCGAAGAAGAACCTACGTGCGCGCGCAGCGAATGTTTGCCTTGCTCCTCAAGTATCACGGGAATATTCGTTCGAATGTCGCCTGAAGTGGCCTCCGCCGTGAGCAAGAAGCTCGAATTTGGAGGCACGCGCAAATCCACCGAGCCAGAAACGGACTTCACTTCCCAGAGTCGGCTTGCACTCGGATCGCCCGAGACACGAACGCTCCCCGAAATGGCATGCACCTTCAGGTCATTCGAAACTCCGTCGACCTCGATCGATCCGCTGGCGCTCGAAACCTCCACTCGGTCTCCGGGACTTTTGACCCGAATCGACCCGGAAGCCGCACTCACTTTCAGGTCACCCTTGATATCGGCCAGGACGATATCGCCGGATGCCGTCGAAACCCGCGCGATTCCCCCGATGGCGGAAGCATCGATCGAGCCGCTGGCTGCGTTCATGTTGACATCCCCGTCGACCCGGTAGACGTGGACATATCCCGACGCCGCCGACGCTTTCACGGGTCCGCGAAAATTGTCGATGCTGATTCCCCCGGAAGCCACTCCGGCATCGATTTCGGTATCCCGCGGCGCGTCAATCTTGTATTCGATCGAAATGTTCTTGATCCAGTTGGAATTCTTTCCGATACGGATCACCGAATCGTGCTGCTCGAGCGGAGGGTTCGCGACCACTTCCTGCACATTCTTTTCGGAGCTGCCAAATACCGACCAGCCTGGCGTCACCTTCCCATAGACGTGAACTTTGCCGTCGCCACTGCCACGAATCTCTACGTTACCGGAGCCATTGCTCAGCTCGATTCGCACATGTCCCGACACGTTAAAATTGCGATCAAAGGTGTTATCCGCAGCTAGAACGGGAGCGGAGGCGAAAGCCGACGACACGGAAGCCAGGAAAAGTGCCGAAGTGCAGATGCGGCGGACGGCCATTGTTGAGGAGTTCATAGGGCCACTCTACCCTCCTGCTCCTAGATACGAACCCAAGGGAAATTATGTTCCCTGTGATTTTGCCAGGCTTTCGTTCAAAGAGCCCTGCCGGTAGCCCTCCAGGTCCAACGTCACGTAGGTAAACCCGGCGGCCCTTAGCCCTTTGGCAATCTGCGTCGCCATCTCCGGAGTCAGAGCGCGGCCTAGTTCCTCAGGCGCGATCTCCACACGGCCCAACGTGTCGTGGAGACGAACCCGGAACTGCCGGAAACCGAGCCTGCGCAATGCCTCTTCTCCCCGTTCGATCAGCGACAGCCTTTCCGGTGTTACCTCGGTTCCGTAAGGCAGTCGAGAAGACAAGCAAGCAGAGGCCGGGCGATTCCACATGGGTATGCCCGCGCGCTCCGCTAGAAACCGGATTTCCTGTTTGTGCATTCCTGCATCGAGCAGCGGCGTAAGCACGCGATGCTCACTCGCGGCGCGTTGGCCGGGGCGAAAGTCGGCAGTGTCGTCGGCGTTGACGCCATATGCCAACGCGGCGATACCCCGCAGCGAGGCCAGCGTATCGAGCACGGTGAAAAGCTCGTCCTTGCAGTGGTAACAGCGATTCGAATCATTCACGCGGTATGCCGGATTTTCGAGTTCGTGGGTTTCCACAAATTCGTGAATAACCCCGGAAGCTTGAAGAAAAGCCTCGACCTGTTCACGGTCAAAAGAGGAGTAGCTCGCGGAAATGGCAGTCACGGACAGCGCGCGGTCGCCTAGTGTTCGATGGGCTGCCCACGCTAAGTAGGCCGAATCGATCCCGCCCGACAAAGCAACGATCAGGGAGGGCAACGTCCTCAATTGCGAGAAGAGACGCTGCTCTTTTTCCTGCGCGACGTCCGCCGAGGCCTCTCCAGTCCGAATTTGCACCAACGAACCCATCGACAAAAAGTATACCGCACCCGGTTTCCAGACCGTATTGCACCCGTTGCCATTCACCGTCGCGATTGCATTCGAAGACTTGCAGGAGCGCAGCACCGCTTGCCCTGAGCTTCGAAGGGCAGCGGCCCATGCCCACAAAACTTGTCTTATTTTTCGCGATGCACCTATTTGAAATCCAGAAGCACGTCCACCGTGCCCTTCTCCGGATCGGTCTGCAACCAATGTCCAACCGTGTCGTAATGCACCGGCAGGCCCTTAAAAATATTGTCGCGGTGCGATTCCAGCGTGGTTAGGAATTGTTCGAAGACGACTTTATCGAGCACGTCGCCCGGCTTGATGGTCCAGGCATCGCGAATCTGGCGTTCTCCCGCCAGAGACATCCCTGTAATCGTCATCTCATGAAACCGGTACACTTTCCCCTCCACAATGTCGACGTTATAGGACACGGCATGGGCCTGATCGTCGTAGTCAGGCTTGGGCGTGACCTTGGCCTCGAGATAGCCGAGATGCCCGAACGCACTGCGCACCCGATCCCACCCTCCCTCGATGGTCATTCCATTTGCCGCGTCTCCTGGCTTCATTCCCAATGCCTGATTGAGCGTTTCGACGGACACCGCGCTGTTGCCCTTCCATTCGGCGCTCTTCCACTGGTACAGCGCCCCCGGGTCGCACGGCACGTAGACATTGATGTCCTCCGGGAATTTCTTGTTCGGATTGCCCGATAACCGCACTTCGGCCGGCCCGATCTTCGCTCTTAGAAATCCCAGTTGCTGATAAATCGGCCGGATCGCCTCGCTCAGGAACAGGTCGATAGCGAGCCGCGAATAATTCTTGCCGCGAATGTCGCCCAGATGTTGTTGAACAGCGAGGTTCTCTTTCAGTGCCGCGTCGCTGAAATCGACGCTGGCGATTCTCTGCGTCACGCCCTCTACCTGGAACTGCTGCACGGGTGCGTCCAGCAGCGGGTCGGACAAGACAAAATGACGCACTTCCGCCTTCAGTCCATGTTCCGTGAGAAACGACGCGATGGAGTTGCCGGCGAGATCGACAATCGTTCCTCCCTCAGGCAGCGTTCCATCGAAAAACGGAAGATTCGTCTTGATCGCGTCCGTCAGTTCGCCATCGGTGAACCACGGAAAATTGTCATAGGCAACCGGCAGCCGGGGAGTTTCCTCAACGTGATATGTGACGCTGACGGCGTCATTGTGAGTCTCGAACTTGTAACTCACCTTGGAAAAGAAACCGCTTCGCAGCAGCAAATCTGCCGCATCTTGCAGTTCCTTCCGTCCTACCTGTGAATTGACTCCCAGGCCGGAAAGCTTCGCTACCTGATCTTCGTTGAAGGTCTTCATCCCTTCAGCGTGGATAGCCTTGAGAGTCGCCGTTTGCGAGAAAACACTGCTTGGGAGAGCGATCAGCGGAAACAACGCGAGCGGAAGATACCAGAATCTCCGGCGCATGGGCCTATTGTAGCCGAAATGGTCGCAGGCTGCCGATGCGGCGTTCTCAGTAGACTGTTCCGGCGGGTGACGTTGCCGCAGAAGCCGCTTGCCGGTGAATTTCGCGGGATTTGTCGATGACCCACTCCGGAAACACCGGTGTATTCTGTGCCGGCCGGCCCCGCGTGATTGCCCAGTGGTCGAGCCACGAGGTACCTTCGCCCACATATTCATCCGGCGAGCTGTAAGCGCCATCGCTCAGCGCATCCTCTAGCGTTATGAATTGGTAGCCGCGCTTGCGCAGGAGGGCGACCAGATCCCCGATGTGTTCCGCTTCGAGCCAGTTGCCGTGAAGTAGCAGAATCTGTCGCGGTTCGTATCCGAACAGTTCCTTCGAAAACCGTTCATAGTAGTCAAAAACCGTGGTGTTGTATTCGAGATACGAATCGAGGAGCTGCTTCTGTAACGCCGCATCGCCCCGCCGGTGCGCGTCATCGTACACGCCGCCATACATCCAGTCCCACGCGTCCATCGTGATCGGGGCAATTCGATAACCGCGAGCCGTCAGGAACGCCTCGGCTTCCCGTCGCGTTTGCAGGTCCGCACCGGCATCCAGATACGGATGCCGCAGGTAACGCAGCTTCATCTTATGTTGGGCCAGTAGCTGCCGGGTCACTGTCTCGCCGCGGATGACCTCCTCTTCCCAAGCCTGGAGCGGGACGCGGTTCAGCGACGTGTGAGCGAAAGTGTGGTTGCCCAGCTCAAATCCGTTGTCGAGCCACAGATTCAGCGACTTTATGCGGTCGTCAACTTCTCCCGGCTTGTACAGCTTTTGCTCGTTTACGAAACCGACCGCCGGCACCTTTTGTTCGCGAAGCGTCGCCAGCAGCTTGGTCGTCATTTCCAGGATTTCACTGGCAGGCATGGAATTCGCGCCGCCCGCGGGCAAATCGTCGATGGTGATCGCGATCATCCGTTGTGGTTGAGGAGGTGCTTGCGCGGGAAGGCGAGGACAAATGCTGCCGGCACAGATACTGGTGACGAATAACGCGATTGGACCGATTCGCATCAAGCTACCCCCTGAAGGAACAGCACCACCCGGCTGCGTCGGGAATCATTCCACAGTCACGGATTTCGCCAGATTTCGTGGCTGGTCGACGTCACATCCCCGCCGGATGGCGATGTGATAGGCAAGCAACTGCAGCGGCACGATTTCCAGAAGTACCGAGAGTAGATCGGGCGCCGGCGGCAGCTCGATGATAAAGTCCGTCGCCTCCCGCGCCAGTTGATCGCCCTTCGTCACAACCGCGATCACGATCCCGTCGCGCGCTTTCACTTCTTTGATGTTCGACACGCTCTTTTCGTACAGCGTCTTCGACGCCGGGTCTGATTCGTCACGCGTCGCCAAGACCACCACCGGCAAATTTTCGTCGATCAGAGCGTTGGGTCCGTGCTTCATTTCGCCGGAGGGATAGCCCTCCGCGTGGATGTACGAAATCTCTTTGAGTTTTAGCGCCCCTTCCAGCGCAATCGGATAATGAATCCCCCGCCCCAGGAAGAGGAATCCCACTTGCCGGAAGAATTGCCGGGCGAGATTCTCGAATAGTCCCGACTCTTCGGCCCGCAGGATATTCTCAATCTTGTGCGGAATCTGCGTGAGCTCCAGCATCAGCTTCTGTGCTTGTTCCGGCGATATCTTTCCTCGCAGTTGGCCCAGGTAGGAAGCCAGCAGGACCAGCGCGGTGATTTGCGCCGTGAACGCCTTTGTGGATGCAACGCCGATTTCCGGCCCGGCGTGCGTTAAGATCGATCCTGCCGCCTCGCGCGTAATCATCGAGCCGAGCACGTTGCAGATCGCCAGCGTTGGCGAGCCTTTTTGTTTGGCTTCCCGTTGTGCGGCCAGCGTGTCGGCAGTCTCGCCGGACTGGCTGATGCAGACCGTCAGTGTTTTGGAATCCAAGATGGGGTCGCGATAGCGAAACTCGCTGCCATAATCGACCTCCACGGGCAATCGGGCCAACCGCTCAATCATGAACTTCCCTGCCAGGCCGGCGTGCCAACTGGTTCCGCACGCCACGATCCGCACATTCTGAAATTCGCGGAACTGCGCTTCGGTAATTTGCATCGAGTCTAGAAACACTTTTCCCGTGTCCTGGGAAATTCGCCCCACCAGCGTGTCCTGCACGGCGCGCGGCTGCTCAAAAATCTCCTTCAGCATGAAGTGCTTGTACCCGCCCTTTTCCGCCATGATCGGGTCCCAAGTCACCGTGTGGGCGGGGCGCTCCACAGGCTTGCCGTCGATATCCGTGACGCACACGCCGTTGCGCGTCAGCACCGCGACGTCCCCATCCGCAAGAAAAAAGATGCGCCGCGTATGCTCAAGTAGCGCCGGAATGTCGCTGGCCACAAAATACTCGCCGTCACCCAATCCAATCACAGACGGTGGGCCAATGCGCGCCGCCACTAGTTTCTGCGGGTCATTCGCGGAAAGGAAAACCAGCGAGTAGATACCGCGCAGATCCTTCAGCGTTCGCCTCGCTGCGTCTTCGAACGGAAGTTGCTTCGCGTATTTCTCCACCAGGTGCGCAACCACTTCCGTATCCGTCTCCGTGACAAACTTGTGCCCCTCGGCCTGCAGCTTCTCCTTCAGCTCGAAATAGTTCTCGATGATTCCGTTGTGCACCACCACGTATTGGCCCGAACAGTCGCGATGCGGGTGCGCGTTCTCCTCCGTCGGCCGGCCGTGAGTCGCCCACCGCGTGTGTCCGATGCCGTAAGTTCCGTCAATCGGCGAATTCTGAATTGCGGTTTCCAGATTCTTCAGTTTTCCCGGCGCGCGCCGCAAATGAAGCTTTCCGGCTTCATCGACAACCGCGATTCCGGCGGAGTCATAGCCCCGGTATTCCAGCTTACGCAGTCCCTCAATGATCACCGGAACAACTTTTTTTGAGCCGATATAGCCGACAATCCCGCACATTTGCGTCTTCTCCGTGGGCGAAAATTGAGGTTATCACGAGAGCGAGGCCGGGCTGATGAAAACTGGGTTTTACTGCCTTGCAGGTTACTGCGGCTGTGTAGGGGGCTGCGATTGTGTCTGCGCTTGCGGCTGGTTGAGGGTCCGCGCGATGTCCGTCGAAACCAGCTTATCGTTTGCATCGAAATGGAAGGTCACCCGCGCGGTTACCGGCTGCAGTTTTTGCTTATCGATATGCCGGATGACTACGATCAACGCGTCGGTTTTCCCACTGGGCTCGACCGGATAACCCCGCGTTGAGACAAATTGATTCACGATCGAACTGGGTGTCCCAGGCGGGAGGTTCGCATCCAGCATTTCCTGAATCGGCTGCAGCTGCGGATCGCTCACCTTCTGAGTTTTCTCGCATCCGGTCGCGAGCAGCGCCAATGCGATCGCCCCTACGGCACAGAGAAATCTGGCCGGCGCGCTGCGAATGGAGGTGTGACGGAGCGAGGTCACAGGGTTCTACTCGACAATTTCGAAGCGGTATTCTTCAATTACCGGGTTAGCGAGCACTTCCTTCGAGATGCGTTCCAGCTGCCTTTGCGCTTCGTCGCGATTCCAGCCGTCCAGATTCAGCACAAAAAACTTCCCCTGGCGGACATCCGATATCTGCGAATAGCCTAATCCCGACAATGCATGTTGAATGGTCTGTCCTTGCGGGTCAAGCACGGTACGCTTCGGCATTACCCAGACATGTGCTTTCATGCACACAGTATAGCATCAGCCTCAGACCGGTCAGGCTGGCCGCAAGTGCAGGCGCTTTCGTTCCTTTGCAGGCAAGAACGAGTATTTGAAGCTGTTTTCGACGAGTCGTTTGAGCTCTCGTTCCGTCAGGCCCATGGCATGCGCTTTTTGATATTCCTCGCCTAAAGTTACGTGGAACATCGGCGGATCGTCGGTCGACAAAACAACCGGGATCCCATGCCGGAGCAATTTGGGCAGCGGAAGGTCGCGGAGCTGAGGTGCGGGAAGCTTCATTTGACGGCTGAGAGCACCCGTGCACAAGTTACTGGTGGGGCAGATTTCCAGCGCAATTTCCCGTTTGGCCAAAACGTCCATCAGTTTGCGGTCGTGAATTGCCGCGATCCCGTGTCCGATGCGGTCCACTTCGAGCAACTCGATCGCTTCTCGCATCTTTTCCGGCCCGCCGATTTCTCCCGCATGAATCAATCGTCGCAGCCCGCATTCGGATGCCATTCGGTACACGCGGCGGAACTCTCGAGTCGGTATGCTCAACTCGTCGCCGCCAATCCCGAATGCAACGATCCGCGGTGAGCGGCAGGTCTTCGCCCACTGCACCACCTCCCCGGCCATGTCTGCTCCGAACTGCCTTACGGCGTCAAAAATCCAATTGAGCCGCAACCCGTTCTTTTCAAAAGACTCGCTTGCCTCCATCAACGCTTCGAAGTTCGCCTGCGGGTTCTGTTTGCGCAACAACATCACTCCAACGGAAAGAGTCACCTCTGCGTAGCGCACATTCTGCTCCCGCAATTGTCCGGCAAGGTCCGTGGCAAGCAGTGCAAAATCCTGCGGATCCACCAGAAATGACGTGACCCATTTGAATGCATCCAGAAACTCCGCGAAGTTCCGGTAGTCGTATCGCCGCCGCACTTCGTCCTCTGTAAGCTCCACGCCGTGCCGCTTCGCCAGTTGCACCGCCACCGCGGGCCGGATCGAGCCCTCTAGATGCACGTGCAGTTCTGCTTTGGGAAGGGAGGCAATACCTGCTGGAAATGCGCCGGGCGTCACAGGATCCGATCAGTGGGGAAGTTGCGGTTTGCCGGCGTTCACCCAGGCCGTCAGCCAATAGGAGCCGACATCGGTGGACGCGTCGGAAAGCTGTCGTATGAGCGAAGCCGCCGCGAGGTTGTAGAACCGGTCGTAATAGTCATCCGTGTAGGAGCTCAGTCCGCGCTTCGCACTGCGGTCGGCAAGCAAAATGGATTCCACGTTGCTGTGGGCGTTCAGGCAAGCATCGAACGCGAAGTCCGTTGGATCGGTGATGAAGAATGCGTCATGGGGATTCAGCGGGAAAAATGAGCCGTAGCGGTCGATCAGCACGGTGTTGAATCGTTCGTTCACGCCACGCTGCCCGCTCATCGTTCCGTCGAAATTCTCGGTGGTGTTAAAAGGATCGTGAGCTTCGGCAACGTAGTTTGCCAGAAACGCTGCATCCTCCTTCGCTTCGTCCCAGCGCCCTGCCCGCAGGTCTTCGGTGAGTTTCGCGCTGTACACACCAATCTGCCAGGGCAACAACCCCGTTGCGTCGATCTTTGACTTGCTGTATTTCGCCACCGCCGCTTTGAAGTTTCTCGGCAGCGCATCGAAAGGGAATTTCCCGTATTTGTCGAGCTCGATGAAGTGATTCTGCCGCTCATTCGGATGCCTGTCGAGAATATTCATCGGGTCGTTCACGTGCTGCACGAAGTAATTCCGGTTTGTCTCAAAAAAGGGCCTGAGATCGGCGGGAAGCGTGTCAACGGCGCGATTGACAATTAGCCGCTGCGCGTTGTTCCCCCAGGCCTGCGCTTGGTGAGGCAGCAGTAGCACTATCAGAAATACAGCAACCAGCAGCGATGCACTCCGCCTCAGCCACATCTGGAATCGAGCATTCATGCGATATTCGGTCATGCCCTCGGCGCAGTATTCAGCGTGCTCCGGTGCCGGCTATAAGCAAAGTAAATCACGAGTCCGATTACTAGCCATACAAAAAAACGAATCCAATTCTCGAGCGTGAGGCTCGCCATCAAGAGCACACACGTCAGGATCGACAGGCCCGGGAGAAACGGCACCAGCGGCACTTTGAATCCGCGTTGCCGGTCCGGTTGCGTTTTCCGAAGCACCAGCACCGCTGCCGCTACCAGCACGAACGCAAACAGTGTGCCGATGTTAGACAGGTCCGCCAGCGTCCCAATGTCGAAAATTCCCGCGGGGATTCCTACAACAAAACCTGCCACCCATGTCGCGAAGTGCGGCGTCCGGAAACGCGGGTGAACTCGCGAGAACGCGCCGGGCAATAACCCGTCCCGCGACATCGCGAACCATACGCGCGCCTGCCCGTATTGATAAACGAGCAAGGAAGAAATCATGCCCATCAGGGCGCCGATGGTCACCCAGCGCTGCAGTTTGTCCAATCCGATGTTATGGAGCGCGGTGGCGACTGGGGCCGCATCCCCTTTAAAGATGTGAAACGGCTGAATGCCGGTGAGAACAACCGCTACTCCCACATACAGGGCCGCGCAGATCAGTAGCGAAGCCATGATCCCTAGCGGCAAGTCACGTTTGGGGTTCTTGCATTCTTCGGCGGCCGTGGAAACGGAATCGAAGCCGATGTAGCTGAAGAACACGATCGCTCCGCCCGTCAATATCCCCTGGAATCCGTTCGGGGCAAATGGCTTCCAATTGATCGGGTTGATGTACTTCGAGGCGAAAATAACAAAAACGAAAATCGCCACCAGTTTTATCCCGACCATAATGCTATTCGATGTCGCGGATTCTTTGATCCCGGTCACCAACAGCACCGTCAGTAGCATCACGATTAGAAAACCGACCAGGTTGAAATGAGGCAGCCATCCCATGCCCGGCTGATAAGCCGGAGTGCTCAACCAGTCCGGAAGCTTGACGCCAAACGAACTGAGGAGGCTATTCACGTACGCGGAGAAACCGACCGCGACCGCCATGTTCGAAACAGCATATTCCAGGATGAGATCCCATCCGATGATCCACGCGACAAGTTCACCCATGGTCGCGTATGTGTATGTGTACGCGCTTCCAGCAATCGGGATCATTGACGCGAGTTCGGCGTAACACAGCCCCGCGAATCCGCATACGATCGCCACCAGAAAAAACGAAACCGCAATCGCTGGTCCTGCCCCAGGACGCCCCGCCGCTCCAAGTGCATGGCTGCCATGGAGCAACACATCTAATACCGGCGCCTTCAGCAGCGAGGGCACTAAAACCTCTTCCCCCGCCGCGGCTGTGCCCGTCAGCACAAAAATTCCCGTCCCGATGATCGCCCCGATGCCGAGCGCGGTCAGACTTATCCAACCGAGCGTTTTCTTTAGTCTTCTTTCTGGGTGTTCGGCATCCGAGATGAGCTGGTCGATGTTCTTACATCGAAATAATAGGGGATCCACCCATTACGCTCCGAATCGCGCCCTTGCGCACGATGCATCTGGCCTGGCCGGGTCACGAGTTGTGGGAATGATAGCGCCTCACTTTATCGCGAGTTCTCCTGCCGTGCAACCGAACACCGGTGCGCGACACCTCGGTTGGATTTTCGCCATCGCGGTACTTCCGGGGGATTGCATTCCACTTTCCCGCGATATACATTCGCCTTGCAGAGATCGCTCCCGCCCCGGATTGAAGCTCAGGGCTGCCTGCCTGCACGACGCAAAATCCGAATTGACGGTCGAGTTCGAGGGTATCTTCATGCGTGGGCTTTTCTGCCGGCTTTGGGTTGCAATTCTTCTGCCTGTCTTGCTGCTCGCAGTTGCCTCTCCGCCCGCTTCTGCGCAGGACACGCCTCCCTCATCCGGGCCTCAGGTCACGACGCTGCGGACGATCGATCCGCACGATTTTCATGAATCCCTCATTGACCGCTTGTCGGGTGGGCTGACTCAGCAGATCCCGTTTCGCATGGTGACCGATTCACAAGGCCGGATTCTCGTAACCGATCCCTTCTTATCGCTGGTCCACGTATTCGATACGAAAGCCGCGAAGCGCTGGCAGATTAACGGGGATCACCTTCAGCGCATGGTTTTTCCTACCTACATTGCGGTCGATGCCGATGACAACATCTACGTCAGCGAACCCCTTCGCGCTAGCGTGGCCGTGTTCCGGCCAGACGGCCACTTCCTACGCACCATCGGCGGCGATCGGCTGTATACCCCTTTTGGGCTGGCGATCGATCAGGCGGCGCGGAAGCTCTATGTCGCCGACCACTATCGCGATGAAATCCAGGTGTACTCGCTCGACGGGCAGTTGCTGCAAACGATCGGTTCGCGCGGCACGGGTTCCGGTGAACTCATGGATCCCTGTGACATAGCCTTGCATCAGGGCGTCTTGTTCGTCCTGGACAAGGGGAACGCCCGCTTCCAATTCTTCGACCTCGTTGGAAACTCCAAGGGAACTTGGAACTTCGGAGACAAGCAAAGTCCTGTAGCATTTGCGCTGGATCCCGCGGGCAATTTATTTGCCGTCGACACCCGCTCTCTCGGGATGCTGGTCCTCGACCCCACCGGCAATCTGGTCAGCACCTTCGATCCGGTTCGTCTCTATGGCCAACCTAGATCGTCTAATTACTTCCCGGGCGTGACCAGCGTGACCACTAGCCCCGATGGCTCCATTCTGGCGCTTCGTCCAGCTCTCACAATTGATTATCTAAAACTGCAAATGGAAAGCCCCGCACCGGTGGACAAATCGACCACTCAATAACCTCGTCACAAGAAAACGTCGTCATTCGGAACGAAGTGAGGAATCTCTCTTCGGTTTTCTTGTGGAAGGACCAACTTCTTCTTGCCGACTTGTCCACTTTCAAATCTGTTGCAGCTGTGCGTATCGCTCAATGAACTTTTTTGTCCCGCGACCCGGGAAACTGACGCTCACACGCCGGTCGTCATCCTCCCCTTCCACGCCCACAACCGTCCCAACTCCATACTCCGGATGCCGGACCTTCTGTCCCAAAAGTGGGTCGGCGTTTGCGCCACGCTTAGTCGCTGGCCGGCTGAACGAGGGACTTGGGCTGGCCTTGCGCTGCGCCGTCCGTTGACTTGGCGCCGGCCCGCCCCGCACCCTGCGCAGAAACTCTTCGGCCGAATAGGAATACTCGGGATCAGGCTCGTACCGCCGCGTCTGTCCGATCTCCGCCATGGACCCGCGCGCCGTATCGACCAGCTCGCTCGGAATCTCTCCCAGAAAACGGCTGGGCATCGACGCCCGCATCTGCTGTTCGTTGCCGAAAATCCGCCGGTAAAGCGCCCGCGTCAGCGTGAGTGATTTGCGGGCTCGCGTCATTCCCACATAGACCAGCCGCCGCTCTTCTTCGATTCCTTTGTCCTCGTTGATGGACCGGCTGTGCGGGCAAATGCCGTCCTCCATGCCGGTAAGAAACACGTGGTCGAATTCCAACCCTTTCGTGCTGTGCAGCGTAATCAGCGTGGCCCCGGGCTTGTCTTCGTAAGCGTCCGCATCGCTCACCAGCGCCGCCGCGTCAAGAAAATCGGTGAACGATTCTCCCGCTTCCTGGCTTTCTGCCACTGCACGCGTGAGTTCCTCCAGGTTCTCCAGTCGCGCCACATCGTCCGGCGTGTTGCGGTCCCGCAACATCGGCATGTAGCCGGATTCTTCCAGAAGGAAGCGCAGGAATTCCGCGGGCTCCTTCTGCGTGTACGCTTCGCCCAACCGCATCACCAGTTCCCGAAACGCGCGAATCGGCGCGACCGCCCGCGTCGAAGTCGGATTCGTCATCAGCGATTCAATTGAGTCCCAAAGCGACAATTTTTCCCGGTCCGCTATGTCACGGAGCGCATCCACTGTGGTCTTCCCGATTCCGCGTGCCGGCACATTCAGCACCCGCAGCAACGAAATGTCATCTTCGGGGTGCAACGCTAGTCGCACGTATGCCAGCGCGTCCTTGACCTCCGCGCGGTTGTAGAAGCTGAACCCGCCGACCAGTTTGTAGCGCAACCCTCGCCGGCGAAACACCTCTTCGAAGGCGCGCGACTGGAAATTCGTACGGTATTCCACCGCGCAAGTTTGGTCGGGGTCGTCCGTCAGGATTCGTTCGATCTCGCCCGCGACATACTCCGCTTCCGCTTGAGCATCGCGCGCCTCGAAGTACTGAAGGTTCGTTCCCTTGGCCTTCTCTGCCCGGAGCGACTTGCCCAGCCGGTCCGGGTTGTTGGAAACGACCGCCGCAGCGGCATCGAGAATGGTCTGCGTGGACCGGTAGTTCCGCTCCAGTCGTATCACCCTGGCCGTCGGAAAATCCTGCGAGAAGCTCAGCAGAATAGAAACGTCCGCGCCTCGCCATCGGTAGATCGACTGATCTTCGTCTCCCACAACGCAGATGTTCTGCCGCTCGTTCGTCAGCAGCCGCAGCAAGTCGTATTGAACCCGGTTCGTATCCTGGTACTCATCCACGTGCACATAAGAAAAGCGGCTCCGCCACCGCTCGCGAACTTGCGCGCTTTCTCTCAGCAATCGCGCCGAACGCAGCAGAAGGTCGTCGAAATCCACCGCTTTGCTCAAGCGAAGGATTTCTTCGTAGCCCGCGTAAATGTCCGCAACCTTTTTGGTGTCGGGCCCAAACGCTTCCGAGCGCATTTGTTGGTGCGATTGTGCATGGTTTTTCGCGTAACTGATGCGGCTCAGCACATTGCGCGGCGTAAGCGCGTCATCGTCGATCTTCAGCCGGCCCATGACCAGCTTTACCGCCGCTAACTGATCGTCGTCATCGTAAACCGCAAAATCCTTTGGCAGGCCCGCCGCGGCCGCTTCCCGGCGCAGTAATCGCGCGCAAAGGGAATGAAACGTCGAGAGCCACGGGCGCGCCGGAGGTACGCCGGCATGCAGCAGAAGATCCGTAACGCGATTCTGCATTTCCTCGGCGGCTTTGTTGGTGAACGTCACCGCGAGAATGCTCTCGGCCGGTGTGCCGCTGGCAATGAGATTCGCCATTCGGTATGTGAGTGCGCGCGTCTTGCCCGTGCCTGCCCCGGCCAGGATCAACACCGGTCCTTCGGTAGTTTCGGCCGCCAGGCGCTGTTCAGGATTCAGTTTTTCCAGGAGTTCTTGCATTCCGTGCTTTCGCTTCGAAAAGTTTTCAACAACCCATGTTAGCCGAGGCCTTGTAACCCGGCAAACTGGACGTCCGTTCAGCCTGTGGAAGTTTTTTGTCGCAGTCCAGAAAATCAGATCGCCGCGTCTTTTCCCAGTCGAATATCGAAATAGGAGATCGGTTGGTTGTTGCCCATCGTCGTCAGCGAAGGAAGATAAAGATGCGCCGACTGCAACAACTCCACCTCGCCTCGCAGATTGAAGTACACCAGGCCTTCCACGAAACTGTGCGCTCCAATCACCGTTGAGGGAATTCCGGCATTCTGGCAAGCATCCCGCATCGCGGTCCAGTTCGCGTCCCGGCCCGGCCTCGGCTTTCCCACGGGGATCGGCAACGGATTGCGCCGCGCCGTCGGATCCTTGCCGTTGTCCTTCAGCAGCACCGTGTCGGCGACGTCGTCCGCCGTCAGCGGTTCGAGCTCCTGCCGATTCTCCTCATCGATCTGCACCAGCAAGCGAATGCGTCCGAGGTTGATCTTGATGCCTTGATCGTTGTCGTTTTGCACCCTCACGTGAATCGCGACCACTCCGCCCGCGAACGGAGACTTTTTGGGAAACTTCTCCTTGTAGCGGCTCGCCGTGGTCCACGGCTCCGCGCCGATTGTTACCCCTTCGTGCGTGTCGCGGAATGGGTCAAGCGAAACCATCTTTGACTGGCTCGCGCTCTGCGGAAACAACGAAAAATTGGGTGCTAAAGCGAGAAGGCAAGCAAGGAGAATTCGCATAAGGCTATAATAAACTGTTTGCATTCCTAGGCCTTCGATTCCGGTGGGCATAACAGGGTTGCCCTTGTGCCGGAGACGCAGGTGTTCTCAAAACCGGAACAGACCGGAGTCATACACGGCGTGTATTTCGTTTACAGCTTGCTAATGGGTTTGGCCGCCCTCATCGCGTCGCCCTATTGGGTGATCAAGGGCTTGCGCCACGGAAAATATCTCAGCAATTTAGGCGAACGCCTCGGCTTTTCTTTTCCTGGCTTGGCAAAGTTGCCTGCGACCCGCAAAGACGCAGTCTGGGTGCACGCGGTTTCTGTTGGAGAAGCCCTCTCCGGTGTCGCGCTGGTGAAGCGACTGAAGGAAGCGTATCCGGGCTGGCCGATCATTGTCTCGACCACCACATTGACTGGTTTCGCGCTGGCGAAAGAGCGCATGCCTTTCGCGGACGCATTCCTGTATTTCCCGTTTGATTGGGCGTTTTCCGTCCGGCGGGCCTTCGATGCGGTCCGTCCTGCGCTGGTAGTCGTGCTGGAAACGGAAATCTGGCCGAATTTCCTCCGTGAGGCCAACCGGCGGAGCGTCTCCGTAGTGTTCGTTAGTGGGCGAATTTCAGACCGCTCCTTCGCGCGATTCCAGAAATACCTCAGCCTTTTTGGATTTTATCTTCGGCCCTTTCTTGCATCTGCGCTTCGAAATGCTTGCTCCTACTTGATGCAGACAGAAACGGACGCAGAACGGATCCGCGAGTTAGGCGCGCCGGCCGATCGAGTGACCGTCGGCGGCAATCTCAAGTACGACATGAGTCTGCCGCAACCGACGCCCCTGGCCCAATGGCTCGCCGAAGAATGCAAGCGGAACCAGCGCTGGCCCTTGATCGTGGCTGGTAGTGTGGTGGCAACGGAAGAACCGCTTACGCTGATCGCCTTCGGGGTTGTTCAAGGTGATTTTCCCAAGGCACTGTTGGTGCTGGCTCCTCGAAAGCCAGAACGATTTGCGGCTGCGGCCGATTTCATTGAAGAGTCGCATCGCAAGTTCGTTCGACGCTCCGAATTGCCGGTTCCTGGACCGGGTTTCAGCAGCAACGGTGGCGCGAAGTCCAGTGGTGTTCCGGACGACGCCAGCGTCCTGTTGCTTGATAGCATCGGTGAGCTCGCTTCTTTGTACCGCATCGCCGACGGCGCGTTTGTGGGTGGTTCGCTTGTTGAGGCCGGGGGCCATAACATTCTGGAGCCTGCGGCCTTCGGCAAAGTCCCCGTGTTCGGCCCGTCGATGGAGAATTTCGCCGCCATCGCCGCGCGTTTTGTCGAAGCCGGCGCTGCGATCCAGGTAGGCAGTCCGGAAGACGCCGGCGTCGAGTGGATCGAACTGCTCAAGCAACCCGAAAAAATGAAGAGAATGGGCGATTCGGCGAGGTCGCTGATTGAAAACAGCCGCGGCGCTTTGGATCGCGTGATGGCCGAACTCAGCAAACGCTTGGACAGGACAGCGAAATGACTTTGCCGCCGTTGCTGCGGCTGGCGCTGTGGCCGTTCTCGGTGCTCTACGGGCAAATCGTGCGCTTGCGTGCCGCTCTCTACGCGCGTGGAATTTTCCGCCAGCGGCGATTGAGCCGGCCCGTGATTAGCGTAGGAAATCTCACCGTCGGCGGAACCGGGAAAACACCGACAGTCATCTGGCTGGCCGAGCGCTTCCTCGCAGAGGGGAAGCGTGTGGGAATTCTTTCGCGCGGCTATAAAGGTACCGGCGACTCCAGCGATGAAATCGAATTGATGAAATCCCGCCTCAAGAATCAGGCTGTCTTCGGCGTCGGCCCGGACCGGTTTGCGAACGGCAAAGAGCTCGAAGCAAGCGTCGACTTGTTTTTGTTGGACGATGGTTTTCAGCATCTGCAACTCGCTCGCGACGCCGATATTCTCTTGATGGACGCGTCTCAGCCCCTCGCTCGCCAGAAACTGCTGCCCACGGGCCGCCTTCGCGAGCCAGTTTCCGCCATGACGCGTGCCGACATCCTCATATTTACCCGAACGGAGACGGTTCCCGGAACCAGCGCGGCCATCGAACGTTTCCGAGAATTTCCCGTGTTCTCCGCTGCCACACGTTTGCTCGGCTTCCGTCGTTTGGGAACACAAACTCCCTTTCCTCCACTGGAGACGGTGGGCTCCGGGCCGTTCTATGCTTTCTGCGGCATTGGCAACCCTAAGGCCTTCTTCCGTGATCTAGAGAACTGGAAGGTCCCCGTCGTGAGCCGTTGTGAATTTGCTGATCATCACCGCTACGATCAGCGCGATGCTCGCGAACTCGAGGCTGCCGCCAAGAGCACTGGTGCCAATGCGCTGCTCACCACCGAGAAAGACAGTCAGAATCTCGCTGGCGTGGCTTTTTCAGAACTGCCCATTTACGTTGCCGTAATTGATTTGGAAATTGCCAAGGCCGAATCTTTGCTAAATCTGTTGCACGAAAAAATGGCTGCCAGGATGTCCGTCGTATGAGGATCGTGATTCGCGCCACGAACTGGGTTGGCGACGCGATTATGGCGCTGCCTGCCTTGCGTGCCGTGCGAACTAAATTCCCCGACGCACACATCAGCATTGTGGCCCGTCCTTATGTGGCTGACATCTACCGCGACCAGCGCCTCTGCGATGATTTGATTCTCTACGACACGAAAGGGCCCCACAAAGGTTGGCGGGGAAGGGAATCGTTGGTCGCTGAGTTGCGCGCAAGGAAGTTCGATGTCGCCTTGCTCTTCCAAAATGCCTTCGACGCTGCTTGGCTCGCTTGGCGGGCGGGAATCCCGGAGCGAATCGGCTATGCCCGTGATGCACGCAGCTGGCTATTAACTCGCGCTATCCCGGTTCCCCGCGAAGGCCAGATTCCACCGCACGAAAAGTTTTACTACCTGGAGCTTTTGCGCCGAGCAGGCTGGCTCGATGACCTCGACGACGTGCAACAAATTGCGCTGCATGTTCCTGACTCGGAAAGGCATCGCGCCATGCAGACTCTGGCAGATGCCGGCTCCCGCCCCAACGCCTTGAGGATTGCCGTGGGCGCCGGTGCCTCTTACGGCTCGGCGAAATGCTGGCCACCGGACCGCTTCGCGAAAGCCTTGAACGAATTTCGCGCGCAAATCGACGGTGACCTCATTTTGCTCGGCACTCCGCAAGAACTCGCCGTCTCGTCGGCGATTGCTCGTGATCTGTCTTTTCCTGCCGTTGATCTGACCGGTAAAACCACGGTCGCGGAACTACCCGCCTTGCTTTCGCAATGCCATGTTTTCTTGGGCAACGATTCCGGCGCGATGCATGTCGCCGCCGCCGTCGGCCTTCCGGTTGTCGCAGTGTTTGGGCCAACAGACCCGCATGGCACGGCTCCAGTCACTCCGCGCGCCCAAATCGTGCAGCAAAAGCCCTATTGCAGTCCGTGTTTTCTACGCCGCTGTCCGACCGACCACCGTTGTATGTTGGCAGTCACTCCCGCGATGGTCGTGGAAGCCCTGCGGCTTCAATTTTCGTTGGTTTCCGCCGGCTGACGATGCACCATCTTGCTTGCCAGCCGCCGATTTCGTATGTTGTGCGTTTGAACCCGAGGTTAAATGATGGCGAGAAAGCGGCAGACTGAACCGCGCCCCGCACCCGTCGACTTGTTGTCTCTGGCGGAGTGCGTTGAGCGCTTTGAGGGCAAGCGTGTCGTCGTTTTAGGCGATTTCGTCGCGGACTCTTTCCAGTCCGGCGACATCACCCGGGTTTCCCGGGAAGCGCCCGTCCTCATTTTGCGCCACCGTGAGACGCACATCGTTCCCGGCGGCGCCGCAAACGCCGCGAATAACTTGGCCGCCCTCGGTGCGCGAATCATCCCTGTCTCTGTTGTGGGCGACGACTCCGCTGGCCACGAGTTGATTGCTTACTTTCGAGCGAAGAAGGTCGATGTATCAGCGGTCCTGCGTCTTCGCGGTTATCAGACGCCGACGAAAACCCGCTTCCTGGCGGGCTGGACGCACACGGTTGGTCAGCAAGTCTTGCGAGTGGATTATGAACCGCGCGTTCCGCTCGACGCCGCGCAGGTTCGCAAGGTTCAATCGCTTCTCAATGTGAAGCTGAAGTCTGCGGACGCGCTGGCCATTTCGGACTACGGATTCGGTGTCGTCAGTCCGGAGGTCGTTCGAACTGCGACGGCAATTGCACCACGCAACATCCCGATCGGCCTCGATTCAAGGTACCGTCTGATGGACTACATGCGTACGGGAGTAACCACCACAACTCCAAACGAAGCGGAACTCGAAGCTGCTCACCACACCGTGATCGGCAATGACAGCAAAGAACTGGAGCGCTGCGGCCGCTCCACGCTTAAGTCCATGGGGTTGCGTTCACTTGTCGTCACCCGAGGCCGCCACGGCATGGCCTTGTTTCAATCCGGCGAGAAGACGATTCATCTCCCGGTCCACGGCAGCGATCAGGCCGTCGACGTCACCGGTGCCGGGGACACGGTCCTCGCCGCGTATACGCTCGCGCTCGCCGCCAGTGCCTCTTCCCTTGAGGCCGCTCACATCGCCAATATTGCGGGGGGACTCGTCGTGATGAAACGCGGCACCGCGACGGTTTCACGCGAAGAACTGCTCCACGCCATCCGCAACGCTGCCTCGGAGACGACTTCCTGACACATGCGGTCCGCCCAAGACAAAATCATCGATCGAACCGCCGCGATCGCCACAACCGCCCGCCACCAAGCGGAACAGCTGTCCGTCGTATTGGCGAACGGTTGCTTCGACACGCTGCACGTCGGCCACGTCCGCTATCTCGCCGGGGCAAAGCGCGAAGGCGACATCCTGATCGTCGCCGTCAACTCGGATTCGAGTGTTGCGTGCCTGAAAGGTCCCGGCAGGCCCATTCTCGACGAGCAGGCCCGCGCACAACTGGTTGCGGCGGTCCGCGATGTCGACTACGTGATCATTTTCTCGGAACCCGACGTCGCAAAACTCCTCGAGGATCTGCGTCCCGATGTCCACGCCAAAGGCACCGACTACACCACCGACACCGTGCCGGAGCGGGCCACCAGCGCGCGGCTTGGTATTCGCGTAGCTATTGTCGGCGACCCGAAAGACCATTCCACTCGTGGCTTTCTCGACGCCATCCGGAAAGGCTCGAATGCCTGATCCGCGCTTTGCCGTCGTCCGCCTCGGCTCGCTCGGCGATATCGTCCACACCTTTCCCGCCGTCGCTGCCCTTCGCCACTCTTTCCCGTCCGCAGGCATCGTGTGGCTTACGCATCCTCGTTGGGTCGATCTCGTAGCAAGCAGCAATCTGGTTACAGAAATCTGGCCCGTTGATTCCCGCGACCTTTCCTCGGTACGACGAACGCTCGGTAAGCTCCGCGCGCAGCGCTGGAACGCCGGCATTGACTATCAAGGTCTGTGGAAGGCCGCGTTTTTGCCGTTCTTTGGCGGCATCAAGCGACGCATTGGCTTTTCTTCCGCGACCGTGCGTGAATACGGGGTGCCTATTCTTTACACCGACCGTGTGGACGCCAAGTGTGCCCACATCGCGGAGCAGAATGGCGAACTCTCCGTGCGCGCAGGCGCCAAGCAGGGAATCGCTCCGTTTGCTCTGCAGGTCAACGCGGACCACTCTGAGCGAGTGAGCTGCGATCTACAGAAACAGAGTATCCGCCGGTACGTCGTCCTTAGCCCGGGTGGCGGTTGGCGTTCCAAGTGTTGGCCGGTCGATCGTTTTGGCGCGCTCTGCCAACGCGTCAGCCGCGAACTGGGAATTCCCTGTGTCGTGAACTATGGCCCCGGCGAAGAGGAACTGGCCCGCGCGGTTCAGGCGAACTGCGCCCAAGGCCAATTCACCGCGTATGACGGTGAAATGGGACCGCTGATGGCGCTTCTGAAAAACGCCGACTGCATCGTAGGCGGCGATACAGGTCCGCTTCATCTTGCCGTGGCGCTCAGCACTCCCGCTGTTGCACTCTTTGGCCCGACCGATCCGAGCCGCAACGGCCCGTTCCCGCCGGGAGAGATCGTTCTTCGCAGCCCAAGCGCCACCACTACTTACACGCGCTCCGATCAAACTGCCCCGTCACTTCTGGAATTGTCGGTTGACCAGGTATTCAACGCAGTGAAAGCTCGCCTGGGAGCGCGCGCGTGACTGCCCTCGATTTTTTCGCTCGCTGGCGCGTGCGCCTGGGTTACCTGCTCGCGATCGTCGCGCTCTGGTTGGCGCGTCCGTCGCTTCGCTCCATCTGCCTTGGCGCTCTCGTCGGCGCTCTAGGCCTGGCTATTCGTGCCTATGCGGCCGGCTATCTACATAAGCAGCAAGTCCTCACGATGACCGGCCCGTACGCTCGCACACGGAACCCGTTGTACTTCGGCAGTTGCATTCTGGCCATCGGGGCCGCGGTGGCAATGAACTCGTCGTGGGTAGCGGTCTTGCTGCTCGTCTACTTCGCCTTGGTTTACAGCATGGTTATGCGCAGAGAAGAAATGGAGCTGCGCCAGCAGCATGGCTCGGCATTCGACGCTTATGCTGCCGCGGTGCCCCTGTTCTTTCCGCGGCTGATCGGTTCACTAATCAGTCCCCCAATCGCAGGCTCCGGTTTTTCTTGGGTACAGTATCGAAAAAACCACGAATACCAGGCCGCCATCGGTTTTCTATTACTGTTGATTGGTTTGTTAGTAATCTGGCGCCTGCGTTTTTGACGGCATAGTGGCCGCATCGCCGCAGCCACGAAAACAGCTCACCTGCAAATCATGTCCGTCCGTGAGCACCTGCACCTCGCCATCGCGGTCTGTCCTGAGCACGCTCGAGTTGCTTACCCGCAATCGTTCCAGCGATTCTGGGCTCGGGTGCCCATAAGGATTTTCTTCACCGGAAGAAATGATCGATATTTGCGGTGATACCGCAGCAAGGAACTCCGCCATCGTCGAGTTCTTGCTCCCGTGATGGCCAACCTTCAATACATCCGCATGCAGGAATCCGGGATCGTTCTCCGCCAGCACCGCGTACTCCACCTGCTTTTCCGCGTCCCCAGGCAAGAGCACCGTGCGATCCCTATATTGCAGGCGAATCACCAGCGAATCGTTGTTCTTTGCCTGCGGCGCGATTTCGTCTGCCGAAATCTCCGGCCAAAGAAAGTCAACTCGCACTCCGTCCCAGTCAAAGCTCTGGCCGCGTCGCTCATGTTCTGTAGGAATGTGCAGCTGATTGGCGACTTCCTTTAGTCTCGCCAACGCCGGTGCCGCGGTCTCTCTTCCGAGGATCAACCGGGACACGCGAAAATTCTGCAGCACCGCGGTCAGTCCTCCGATATGGTCTTGATGCGCATGCGTAAGCGCCACCGCATCCAGTCGCTGCAATCCTCGCGACCATAGATACGCCGACACCGCCTCTTCTCCTGGGTCCGATCCTAGATGCTCCTCCTTTCCACGAAATCCCTCGAACGCGCCTCCTCCATCGATCAGCAGCGTGCTGCCTTTCGGCGACACCACCAGAATCGAATCGCCCTGCGCCACGTCCAGTATCGTCACCTCCAGGCGATCGGGCCGCAGTTGCGGTCGGAACGGATAAATCGCGATAACTGCGCCAGCTAACAGGAACGTGCAAGCAATTATTGCCTTGATCCATTTGCGTTTCGTCTCAGTTCGCAGAACGATCACCCCAAGCACACCAGCCGCGAAGAAAAATGCGACGAGCCACGCCGGCGGTGCGGGAATCCGGTAGCTTCCGTGCGGTATCGCCGCGAACCACGCC